>ERZ837910.2858-NODE-2858-length-20110-cov-3.641087_pt1 | contig 20110 bp, 9 predicted proteins | sample MGYA00519940_ERZ837910 | MGnify/ENA primary metagenome ERZ837910 (study PRJEB31850, sample SAMEA3708825) | human gut metagenome | biome: human gut; feature: human-associated habitat; material: faeces | place: China | collected 2014 ... | reverse complement strand
TTTTCTTTGTGAAGCCAGTAAAACAGATCCTTTTTATCATAAATTTCATCTGCATCCTGTTGTTTCCAGCCGTCTTCTGTGTAAATACTGCCGACAAATCCACGAAGATAGAGAGAATCCGGATGTTCCATGGTCACTTTCAGAGCGGCTTCATCGGTCAGTTTCAGGTTCCCAAGCCCCCGGAACTGTCCTTCCGGCAGGGAATCCACCGTCTTTTTCCCATAACGGATCTGTTCTGCAAATTTCTGTACTTTCTGCGAGAACGGATTGTCTGGCGAAAAACTCGAAGCTTTTCCCCGAAGCATGAAAAATCCGGCTGCCGTCACTGCCGCAAATAACACAAGCAGCATCACATCTGTCTGTAACTGTGCCAGACCTTTTTCTTTTTTCCGAAAGGCAACAAGGCAGAGAAAACCTGCATAGATCAGAAGCACCGGAAAAAGAACTGCTTCTTTCTGCCAGATCAGAAGCAGAACTCCCGGAATAAGGCTGACGAGAATCGTTCCGATGCAGCTTTTGCTGACCCTTAAAAATTCCAGAAGAGCTGCCAGAAGCATGCCTGCTGTTACATAAAAAACGGCTGTAACAAATGGCTGCAAAGGTTCGGAAATCGTAAGTACATAATCCGGCTCAAAGGTTCGCATATTTCTCCCGATCGTCTCAAGCAGCCCGTTTCCGGCGATCAGTGCTCCCTGAAAGATCCAGCCCTTTCGGATCGTAAAGCTGATCAGAAAACAAAGAACTGCCGCTGCCAGAATTTCATGCACGATTTTCTGTATGAATTTCTTTTCTTTTTGTCCATTTACAAGAACGGCCATCACAAGTAGCATCGCTCCCACACTGCCAGAAAGAGTCATCGCCAGAGATGCCCTGCAAAACTGCATCACCATAAGATACCATCCGACATAAATGCAGAAACAGGCAAGTGCTTCTCCGACATTTTCTTTCTGGTTTTCTGGCTTCTCTGCAACCTGAACGTACAGTTCTGTTTCTTGCTTTTTTTGAATTTTTCTGTGTTTCTTCATGTTTCACTCCTAAATCAGCAGGATACCGACATCTTCTCCTGGCCGTACGGTCTGGAAACTGCACTGCCATGCAAAGAGATCTGCCAGATTTCCCGGATCTTCTGCGGTAAAATAGAGAATATGTCCAAATGGCTGTTCCTGATATTTCTGTGCATATTCCTGCAAGCCTGTGAATGTTTTTTCTTTTCTCTCCAGTGAAAGTAAGCCGTGTATGATCTGGGCAAGGTTATCTGCGGAGTCGATTTCTTCCATACAAAGCTGCTCTTTTTTCTGATCGTACCAGCCAATCTTGTGATGCATCCCTTTCTCCGTCAGATTTTCGGAAACGGAGATCAATTTTTCCATCAGTTCTGCCTGATCTGAAGTTCTGCTATCCCCGGTCAGTTTTGCTGTTTCAAAAAACAGAAGCACTGCATTTTCTACCGGAAGTCCCGGTTCCTTCACATAAAGTTCTCCCAGTTTCTGTGAGATTTTCCAGTGAATCATCTTCGTGCTGTCACCTGGCTGGTATTCCCGGATCCCGAAGGTTTCTCCCGGATCGTCCCCTTTTTTCTGTTCGGAATATTGTATGCTTTCCCAGTCGGTCGTAAAACTGTCCCCGACCTGTACTTCCACCGTTTTCATTTCCGGAAGCACGATCATGGTATCGCTGATGTTAAGCTTCTGCTCGGTCAAAAACAGTCCCAGCATGTCACTGACCAGAAGTTTCTGCACGGATATTCTGATGGCCCCGCAGCAGTTGCTGCAAACACTCCATTTCGTTTCTCTCTTTTCTTTCCCCGCTGCCATACTGTCAAGATGGCAGATTTCTTTCTCTCCGGTCAGCAGATTTTGAAACAGAAGTTCTGCCCTTAAGCGTCCTGCCGGCAGCAGGCTGTGGTTTTCAAAGATCAGTTTCCCGTAAACCTGCTGTTCTTTTTCTGCCATGTCCGGCACTTCAAAATAGCAGGTTACTTTATTTTTCATGGCAATCGAAAGAAAAAAGCAGAAAAAGCAGAGCAGAACGGTTGCCACAGCTGCAATTCCTATGGTGATGCTCGCACTTACCAGATATGCAAGCACCAGAAACAGCATCCAGATGCCGGCAAGGATTCTGGATTTTTTCATGTTCTCCTCCTATCTGATCTCCGGAATGGAAACCTGATGTGTGATCTGCTCCATGATCTCCTCTGCCTGGATACCCGCAACTTTGGCACGCGGATGCAGGATCACGCGGTGTGCACATACCTTTGCAAATACGCGAAGGACATCATCCGGGATCACATAATCACGCCCGTTTATGTAAGCGGATGCTTTTGCCATGTTGTTGAGGGCCAGTGCTCCTCGCGGGCTGACGCCGAGCTGGATCTTGTCGTTCTGTCTGGTCGCTTCTACAAGCAGTGTGATGTATCTTAGGATATCATCTGCCACTTCTACCTCTTTTACTTCCTGCTGAAGCTGCTGTACTTCTTCTCGGGATGAGATCATCTGAAGCAAATCCAGCGGCTGCTCCGTCTGACGATCCCGCAGGATATTGATCTGGCTTTCAAAGTCCGGATAACCCATGGAGAGTTTGACCATAAAACGATCCATCTGAGACTGCGGGAGCATCTGTGTTCCGGCAGAACCGAACGGATTCTGTGTGGCAATCACAGTGAATGGCTTCGGGATTTCATAGGTTTTTCCATCTACCGTGGCATTTCCTTCTTCCATTACTTCAAGCAGGGCTGCCTGTGTCTTGCTGGAAGTACGGTTGATCTCATCTGCCAGAAGCAGGTTGCACATGACTGCCCCCGGTTTGTACTGAAACTCTCCACTCTGCCTGTCGTACAGGGAGAATCCGACCACATCGGAAGGGGTAACATCCGGCGTAAACTGAATCCGGTGATAGTCCACGCCCATGACTTTTGCAAAGCTCAGTGCCAGCGTTGTCTTTCCGACTCCCGGAATATCTTCCAGAAGCACATGGCCTTTCGCCAGGATTGTCATCAGCACCTGTTCGATCACTTCTCTTTTTCCAATGATTACTTTTTCAATCTCGTTTATCATTGCTTCTGTTTTTCTCATATGCCCTCTCTTTCTCATAACTGTCCTGTTATATTTATACTGTTTACTTTCTGCAAAATCCGTTAAAATTTTCTTCCCAACCGTATTTTTGCACACCCGAATTCTGTTTTTGCTGTCATGGCATCCCATGCTTCTCCTGTGCCGGATCATTCTTTTTTGTTTCTTCTTTTTAACATCAGTACCACTGCCGCTGCGATCACTGCAATCACCACTGCGATGACCATGACCGGCATGGCACTGCCATTTTTCGAAAGCATGGATGCTTTTTCCGGACGCAAGTTAAATAAATTTTTCATATTGTTTTTGTAGCGGCAGAATGCAGTCAGTGCGTATGCCGCCTGGCCTCCTGCCAGGAAATCGGATTCATCCGGTATGGATGCCGGATTGGACGCATCATAAACATAAGCATGGACAAATCCGCCATCTTCCTGACGAAAGCTCATCAGATTATCAAGCACGGTATTTCCGTTTTTGATAAAACGACTGTCGCTCTGCGGATCGATGCCTAGACTGCAAAGAGCCGTCAGAACCTGTGCACAACTCTCAGAGCTTTCTGTGCCGGTATCCATGGAAGAACAGAATCCTCCGTCACTTTCCTGATGTTCGGAGATCCAGGACAGTGCAAGATCTGCTGCCGCTTTCGCCTCGCTGTTTTCTTCGTAATATGGTGCCAGGGCAGTCAGTGCCATGGCAGTGATATCTACATCCATCTGCCCGGAACCCGCTGAGAGGGAAAAGCCGCCGTCACTCTCCTGTGCTTTTAAAAGTTCTGCCAGGATCTCTTCCCGGCTCTGGTATGCATCTTCCGGCACTTCATAATCCCCGGAATCCAGTGCGATCAGTGCCCAGATCAGTGCATTTGTTCCCTGCGTATCGAGCGGTTCTGTCTTTCCGCGGTTGTACGTTCCGTCTGCTATCAGATTGATGCTCTTCTCTCCTGCCATGTCACTTACCGCCTGTGGATCACCGCCAAGAGCCGCGATCACCAGTGCCGCTCTCTGATATTCGGTCGCTTTTCCGAGTTTTTCTTTTTTTGTGCCATATTTTTTGGCGATCGCTGTTTCCATCGCTTTTCGATAGCTTTTATAGTCTTCCTTGTATCCGCTTCTCGCTGCTGCAAAGGCAAACCAGTCATTGAGCGAAGTATCCGCCCCTTCCAGAAAGGTCTTATCAATCAGCTCGTCAGCATTTGTAAGGCTCTTGGCCCACTCAAAAATACCCTGGATGGTTTCTTTTACTTCTTCTGTCGTGTATTCGTAATGTGTGACAGTTGCTGCACTTTTTGTTGTATTTTCTGCTATATTTGCTGTATTTTCTGTCGTAACGTCTGATTCAGAAGCTGTTTGCGTCTCACTGTTTTGGGATGCAGACTGTGCCCGTACTTCCTTGTTTGTGCCGGAAACCATCCCAACGCACAGGATCAGTGCCATGAGCAGGGCTGTCATTCTGTTTTTTCTTTTTTCTGCATTTTGTTTTTGATCATTTCCCTTTTTCATTACCATTCATACCCCCAGTTATCTGAACCGCCGGTCATGTCCTGCCCGATATCAGCTCCGTATGCCAGCGTGAAACGCAGCCGCAGTGTATCGCCGTTCTGGAAACAGTAATCGCTTAAGCCATAGTTCGGGTAAACGCCGTTTACCTGATACATCCAGCCGCTTCCTTTTGTAAAATCATAATCTCCGAGGCTGTTCGGTGTAAAATCATAGATTTCAAATCCGTGTTCTTCCAGTTTGGTTCTTAAATCCTCCGGAATATTTCCGGTGACAAAATTGCTCTCGGAACTAATCCTTGCCAGATAAAAACCGGTCTCATAGTTTCCGGTATAGTCAACAGAATAGCCATTATTCTGCAGCATGCGTACTACCGTCTCCGCCGCAGTCTCTCCCTCATAAATATCTACATCCTGTGACAGCAGAATACCGCTTCCTACGGTCGTTGCTTCCACGCTGATGTGAACCGTTCCGATCCGCTCCCCGCTCTCTGCCGCCGTACAGAAAATGCTGTAAGTCAGTTCCGTTGTGTTGTCCTCTGCATCGGTGACGGTGATCACCATGGTATTATAGCCTTGGGACAATTCCGTATGGTAACTGACATCGCCGCTGTTCTCCCAGATCAGACCGGTAATATTGTCTCCGCTGTCACCGAAACAGGAAATGCGGATGTTGTCTGCACCAAGCCCGTTTCCATGATAATCGGTTGCCTGTACCTGGAAACTTAAGCTCTTTCGCTGCGTCTCAAGACTGTTTCCGGAATCACCAAGCGTACAGGTAACTCTTGGTGCCTCCACATTGCCTTCGCCGTCTCCGTCTCCGCTGTTCTGTTTGACATAGGTTACGGTATAGGTAATCTCTTCACTGCTTCCGTTTTTTTCTGCATACAGCGTGATCTGGTTTTCGCCCTCTTCCAGCAGCACTTCATAGTTGTCACCATCTGTCGGTGAAAGCTGCGTTCCGTTCAGCCAGGCAGTCAGATCTTCGACTTTGTCACTGCCCATAAAAGCCTGTGCATAGAACCGGTATTTCTTTTTATATACTTCTTTGTCCTCCAGATCGGTGTCAAAGCGGATATTCTGGTTCTGCGGTCGTTCATAAGTTATGGTATAAACCTGCTGTTCGCTCTTTCCGTCTTTTTCTGCATCCAAAACGATCTGATTTTCGCCCTCCTGCAAAGGAACGTCTTTATAATCCCAGTTTTCATCGGCACTGATCGGTGTACCGTTTAGCGTTGCCGTCAGTGCAAACGTCTCTTTGCCAAGCTGTGCCCAGGCACGGAAGGAAATGTGATCGCTTTTTACCGTCTGATCGGACAGATTTGTCTGGATCAGCAGTTTTTCTTCGTCGTAATAGATGGTATATTCTTTGGAAACAGTAAATTTGGTACCGTCTTTCTGCTGATAAGTGACTGCCACCAGAATCTTATTTTCGCCGTGTGCCAGTTTCAGACTTCCCCGGTAAGTGGTCACTTTGCCGTCGTTTAAGGTGTTTTCTGTTTTCAGTACTTTCAGATCCGTCAGCTGTTCAATCTGATAACTGTAATCTGCTTTTGTGACCGTCCCGCCGTTTTCAATCGTTGTCCGGAAATACTGCCTGTCTTTTTTGCCGTTTTTGTCTTTGTTTTTATTTCCGGAGTGATTCTTATTCGGCTTTTTGTTGTTTTTATCGTCTCCATCCGTCTTTTCGCCGCCTGTTCCGTCTCCGTAATTGCCTCCGTTTGTTCCTGATGCAGTCCCGCTGCTATTGCCGGAATTGTTTCCGGAAGCATCTCTGTTTGCCTCTGTTGAACTGCCGTTTTCGTTTTTACTTCCGCTCCCTGTGCTTTCTGTGCCCTGGCTGTCAGCTCCGCTTTCTTTTGACGATTCGCTCTCCGTCTCCTTCATATCCTGATTTTCTGACTGCTGATTCTGCATCTGCTGCCGGCTGCTTCCATTCTCTTTTGTCTGCTCTGCCAGCACTTCTTTCGTGCCGGTCAGCATGACCATCGAGCTTTTCTCCATGCCATCGATTGGATTTTCCGGCACACTTTCTCTCTGCGTACGGATTCCCAGGATCATCACTCCCGAAAACAGCACAATAAGCAGCAGTGCCGCAATGGCACCTGCTGCTTCTGAATGTTTCCGCAACTTTTTCATCATTTTTTGAAAAAGCTCTTTCATATGCTCCTCCTGTTATTCTGAAACTGTAAAATATTCTGATCCATTTTTCACTGTAATTGTGATGTTCCGGATCAGTCACCGCTTATTTTACTTTTACAGAACGAATTTTGCTGTATTTTCCGCTGTATTTCTTTCCTCCGACGATCTTATAGGCCTGGATCTTAAAGTAATATTTTTTCCTGGATTTCAGTTTCTTCCAGGTCAGTTTTGTGGTGTTCGCCTTTTTGATCGTCTTCGCCCGCTTCCAGTTTTTCTTCTTTCCGATCGCGTAGGAAATCTCATATCCAGACACGCCTTTGATCTTCTTCCACTTCAGCACTGCTTTTTTGCTCCTGGATGCCTTCAGGGAAATAAAGGAAACTTTTGGTACGGAAACGGTGATATTCTGGTTTGGATCGGTTGGTTTCGGCTGTACCTGCTGCGTTTCTTTAACTGTCACTTTGATCTGTGCCAGGATCTGAGGCTGCTCCACGCAGTACGCTGTGATCAGGGTCTCTCCGGATGCAAGTGCACGGACCTGTCCGTCTGCATCCACAGATGCCACCTGTGGATTAGCACTGCGATAACGGATGCTGACCGCTACATTCAAATCTTCCGGGAGGAGCTGTACTTTTAACATATGACTCTCGCCCTTTTTCAGCGTCACGCTGTTTTCTGTAAATGTAAGTTTCTCCAGCGGAACTTCCACTTTTAAGGTACAGGTCGCTGTCAGCATTCCAACATGGGCGGACACCGCCGTTTCTCCGCCGCCGATGGCTGTCACTGTGCCGTTTTCCACGGTTGCCACGGAAGGATCTGCCACATTCCAGATGATGGTTTTGTCACTGATCGTATCTTCCGGATCGTAAGTCACATGAAGTGTCACCCGTTCTCCTTTTTTCATGTTGACTTCTGTTTTATCCAGCGTGATGTTTTTCAGAACAAGGGACTCCAGTCTCGCATATTCTGCCTCCGCATCGGTCAATATTTTTAAGATTTCTTCGCTGACATACTGTTTCTGATCTTCCAGAAGTGCATCGTACGCCGCCCTTGCTTTTGCGATAGCTTCACGACTGTTCAGGGTCACTTCTCCTATGGCATTTATTTTTTCAACAGCTGACTCTGCCTGGCCTCTGTTGTATTTGAGATCTGCCAGTTTATTTTCTGCCTGTGCAAGCAGCTCATAATTTCTGACCAGATTTTTCTGTGCGGTTGTCAGTGCAGTGTAATCTTTTCGCAGTGCCGTCAGCGTCTCTTCACTTTCAAAGGTGATCTCGCCAAGTGCTGCAATTCGCTCGCTGATGGCTTCTGCGATGGCGGTATCTTTTTTCAGCTTCTCCAGATCCATTTCCTGTGCAACGAGAGAATAATAATTGACAACCATCGCCTGCCGGATCTTTGTCATCGCATCAAAATCACTTCGGATCTTTTTCAGGGTCTCTTCATCCTCAAGTTTCACCTCACCGCTTGCCGCAGCAATCCGCTCTTCCATCTCTTTGACTGCCGTATAATCCTCATCCGTTGCCTCTGCCTGTGCAAGCTCCTGCAGTTCTTTTTCTTTTTCTTTGATCTGTTCGATCAGCTTTCCATCTACCTGTGCCCTTTCTTCATCGTTCAATTTCAGCCATGCGGCATGGGCATTCATAAGCAGTGAAAGACTGTCATCTGTAAGTGACACTTTTTCCGGGATCCGCTTAACGCAGCTTGAAAATGCATCGATCCTGTCTTTCTTCTCCAAAAGCTCTGTAATCTTCTTTTCTGCATTCTCCAGAAGTTTTCTCACACGCTCCGGAACAAGTGCCTGCTGGCTCTCTGTCAGTGCCTGGAATGCTTCTCTTGCCGCTGTGATCTCCTCTCTGGAATCTAAGGTCACATCTCCGATCGCTTCGATCTGACGGATCACGGCATCTGCCTTTTCTTTGTTCTCCTTCATCTGTGAGATCTTTTCTTCTGCTTTCGTCAGAATATCCAGATTTTCTACCATCGCTTTTTCTGTTTCTGTCAGTGCATCGTAGGCATTTCTTGCACGCACTACCGGCTGCTCATCTGCAAGCGTCAGTTCTTTATCCAGTGCTTTGATCATCGCACTGACCTGTTCTGCCTGATCCATGCTTGCAAGCAGTTCCTTCAGTTCTTTTTCCTTCTTCAGGAAAGTATGATAAGTACTTGCCGTGATCCGCTCCCGCTCGATATCCAGCATTGAATCATACAATTCTCTCGCCTTTTCAATGTCTTCTTTATCAGAAATGGCTGTCGCATGGCCGGACAGACGATTCACGATCGCATAAAACTGATTTGCTTTTTCAGTATTTACCGTCCATTTTGCATAAAAAGTCTTATCGCCATAACTGTGTGCCGGTATTTCGGTCACTTTGCTTCCGGTAAATTCCGCATTGGTGTACCATCCGTCAAATTTACATCCTGCTTTTGTGATCTCATCTGCGGTCGGCAGTGTGATCTGGTCTTTCGGACTGTAGGTGTCCGGAAGAATGATGTCATCGGAAAGAGTACCACCGTTTAATTCAAATTTCAGTGCATAACTTGGCTGTCCGTACTGTGCGTAAAGCGTGATATCCTGCTCCGGCATGGAAAGGAGCTCTCCCGGATAATAGCTGATCCCGCTTCCGTCCGGTTTGGTATTCCACTCCGTCAAAAATGCTTCCTGTTCATCGGTTACTTTTCCTTCGGATAAGAGTACTTCTGCATAAGGGGAAGCTTCTGTTGTGAAGGTCTCGCCCTCTTTCTGACCGTCATAGGTGATCGTATAAGTATCTGCCGTGGCATTCAGATAACTGCCGTCCAGCTGATCCTGCATATCAAAAAGGGAATTCTGTTTGTGTGCAAAACGGTCGTATGCGATCAGTCCGTAAAGTGCCTGGTCGGTTGCCATCGGATTGACCGTTGTGCCGGAACCGCCACCTCCGTCGTAGCCTGCCGTTACATGTTTAAATCCGCCGATCGACGCACTGCTTCCGCTTCCGGCTGCCCAGAAGGTCAGAAGTGCATCTACCATATTGTCGGTGTAAACGCCGTCCCGTGTCGCTCCTTCTTTGACAAAGCTGCATGTTTTTCCGATATGCGGCAACGTTACCTTATCTGATTTCGGATCGATCCCCATTTCCAGAAGCGGCATCATCGCCCATACGGTCGATTCGCTGTTGACCGTTCCCCAGCTCTCAAAACCGCCGTTCGGCTTCTGCATATTTGCCAGCACGAGAATACCGCGTTCTACCGCACTTGCAAACTCATCATAACTATAGGTTGCATCTGTTTGCTCATATTTTTCCTGACTCAGATAATATGGTGCAAATGCTGTCAGTGTCATGCCAGTGATATCGGCATCCGGTACATTTCCTGACAATGCCCAGCCGCCTTTGATTCCGTTTGCATCGGTGATCTCCAGATTCAGAATGTAATCCAGCATTTTTCCAAAGGTATTTGCTGTTTCCGGATGATCCGTCTGTTCAAATTCATAACCGCCGCTGTTCATGGAAATGATCTCCCAGATCGGACCGTTAATGCCCTGGCGATACGAAAAACTGAATGAATCAGATAATTTTTCAATAAAATCATAGCCTGCCACGCTTCGGATATCATATCCCATTGCAGTCAGCGGCAAGATCAGTCTTGACCACTCGGTAGACTTTGCCGCATGCAGATTTCCTTTCTTATTTTCTACATGTGCTTCCACACGTTTTAAATAGTCAGAAAAATAATTCTCCGGTATGCTGTTGATATAATCTGCCCCTGTATACATGCCGCGCAGCAGACCCCACACTGACCATTCTCCAAACGTACTTCCTACGGTCGGGTAGCTGTTTCCTGTTTTTTCTGACTGCTCCTGCTGGTTTTCCAGAATATATTTTGCCGCTGCATTGATATAAAAACGCACTCCCGGCTTTTCATTGTTCCAGAAACGCAGCTTCAGACTGTCTGAAAATTTATTCTGATCCCACGCTGCCGCATGGACAGCAGTAACAGGCATCTGGACAGATGACAGAGCTACAACTGCCGACAGAACTCCTGCAAGAATCCGTTTTCTATAACCACATTTTTTTGTTTTTCTGCTCATTTCTCCACACTCCTGTTCTTTCTGTAAGTGCATCTCTTTTTCTGAGATTGTAATCTTTGTAATGGTGATCCGGGGGCAGATTTCTGCCCCCCCTGATCATCCCTCTTCCTTGCTGATAAGCATATATTTCATATTTTTATGCTCTCAGCATACGGAAATTTAATTGTTATTTTTTAATCTTTGCAGACTTGGTATTTGAGTACTGACCGTAGATCACTTTATTTTCTACTTTCTGGAATACACGTACTTTGTAGGTATATTTCTTACCTGCTTTTCCTTTCAGTTTGCAGCTTGCCTTGCTGCCCTTATTGAGCGTCTTCACAAGTTTCCACTTGCCTTTTCCAGTCTTGCAGTAGATTTCGTATCCACTTGCACCCTTAACCTTGTTCCATTTCAGAGTTACTTTTTTGCCTTTCACCTTTGCAGATTTCAAAGTTGTCTTCTCATTAAATCCATACTTGTCTTTCTCTGCTTTCAGTTTTTCTTCCTGCTCTTTCAGTTTTTCTTCCTGAGCTTTCTTTGCTTCTTCCTGCTGTCTCTTTGCTTCTTCCTGCTGAGCTTTCAGATCTTCTGCTGCTTTCTTTGCTGCTTTAAGTGCAGCCAGGTCTTTTTCTGCGATAACCAGGTCAGACAGGTTCGTTACTTTTTCTTTTACTTCTGCTTCCAGGGCTTCATATGCACTTCTTGCTGCTGTGATCGCCTTTTCACTGTTCAGCGTTACTTCTCCGATTGCTGCGATGGCATCGATGACTGGCTGTGCTTTGGCTTTCAGGGCTTCCTGTCTTTCCTGTTCTGCCTTGTCTGCTTCTGCTTTGTCCGTTGCCTCTTTTACAAGTTCTGCAATGCGGCCTTCTGCTGCTGTCAGATCTGTGTAGTTTGTTACCAGAGCTTTCTGATCTTCTGTCAGTGTGTTGTATGCGGCTCTTGCTGCTTCTACCACACCTCTCTTATCCAGCGTTACTTCGCCGATCGCTGTGATCGCACTGCTTACGGATGCTGCTGCCGCTGCATCCATCTGGTTTTTCAGTTCTTCCTGCTGTTTCTTTGCTTCCAGAGTCTGGATGCTCTTTTCTGCCTGAACCAGAACATCGTAATTGGAAACCAGTTTCTTCGCATCTGTGGAAAGTGCATCGTATGCATTTCTTGCTGCTTCTACGCTTTCTTTTTTCTCGAGTGTTACATCTCCAAGTGCTTCGATCAGTGCTTTTACTGCATCTGCATCGGTCTGTGTCTTTTCATCCGCTGCAAGTTCTGCACTTGTTTTCAGTTTGTCCAGATCTGCTTTTGCATCGCTTAACTGTTCTGCAATTTCTTCTGCTGTTTTTGCATTGTTGATCAGGACTTTTGCATTTGCAAGGATCTTTGTGATCTGTGTTTTTTCTGCATCACGGTAATCCTCTGCATTTTTGTATACGTTCAGCTCTGTGATGGCTGCTTCTTTTGCCGGTGCCAGCAGTTCTTCTACCGACGCCACTCTGACGGTCAGCATTTCACTTGTCTTTGGTGTACTGTCGCTGTCTTTCAGCACCATATAGACTTTGTATGCTGCATCTGTAATATCGGTTAATTCCAGTGTATTTTCACCTACTTCAACCTGGATGCCTTCACCTGTTGTATCAATGGATTCCGGTGCAGTTTCCGTTTCCGGCAATACTTTATAGTACAACGTACCGTATTCATTTGCTGTGAATGTTACTGATGCACTTGTTGCACTCTTACGCACACCTGCACCTTCTTCTGCCGAGATCACCGGTGCATTTCCTGTCTGCTGTTTCAGTGTTACATAGTAAGAATCTTTCGTCTTGCCGTCTTTTGCAGTTACTTCGATCCGGACGGTCGCGCAGTCACTGTTGTCTGCAAAATAGATCGCATAACGGTCGTGTCCACTGTTTGTTGCAGTACGGATGATATTTCCTTCTGAACTGCTGATGACCGTGCTCTTTCCTACTGCACTTACCGGATACAGTTTATAAGTTGAACCTGTATCTTCTGCTGCTGTCCAGATATTCAGGAAGCGGCGTGTTGTGCTGTATTCTGCATGATAAACATGATTTGTCTTACTGAACGCCGGTGTTAAGCTGACCAGTCCCATGTTAAACTGATTACTGTCGCTGACATACAGTTCTTTTAAGTTGGTATTCGGTTTTTCACGTTTCAGTGTGAATTTATAAGTTCTTTCATCGCTTCCTTTTTTCACAACAACATCAAAGCTCTTGCCTGCTTCTGTCAGTTCCATCTCTCTGCTGTTTCCTTCCACGCCATCGATGGTAATGCTGCTTCCTTCGGAAGCAGTAAAGGTCAGAGTCGTCTTATCTGCCGAAGTCAGGACAACGATGTCATGACTGGAAAGTTTTCCGTCAAATGCCACGCCATTATCGATCGTGCTGCCTTCTGCACTTGATGTTACGCCAGTCATATATGCCTCACTGGATGCAACCGCCATAACGCATGCACTGTCGTTCTTATAATACAGCGTACCGTTTTCGTCACAGATAATACTTGTGATGCAGTACTGCTGTCTTGCTTTTTCCGGTGTGAAAATTTCTTCTACATCCGGAGTTGTCTGTCCTTTTTTATCACGGATCAGAGTGATACCACCCGGATTCTTGTTATAAGTTGCATACAGATAAACACTTCCGTCTTCTTTTTCATAAGCGGTTGACAGAAGTACAGAGCACTGTGGATATCCTTTCAGCGGTGCTTTGTAGATCTCTGTCATCGTTGCCGCATCAATCACGCTGATCGAATAGGTTCCGCTGAAGTTACTTCCGCTTGTCACACCGATATAGATTCTTCCGTTGTATACAACCGGTGTGCTGGTGCTCATGCTTCCAGGCTGTACGGATTTCAGCGTATCTTTATCAAAGGTTCCGTCGGATTTCAGTTTTAGACTGTAGAGGTAGCCGCCTTTTGTTGTGAAATACAGTCTGTCTGTTTCTTTGTCATAAGCAATCGTAGAACGCTGGTCACCGATTACATCGACGCTGTCCATAACTTCTCCGGTCTTCTTGTTCAGAGATAATACATGTCCGGTTCCGTCTGAACCGCTTGTGCCGTCATCCGTACCAAATACAACATAGTCACCGCGTACCACAGAACCTGCCCAGTAGAAACCGCCAAGGCTTGTGTACTGCCATGCTGCTTCTTTTACTTCCTGTGTGTTCGTCGGATCTTCATCCGTAACCGGGATGCACACATAGTTTGCATCTTTTGTCTCTGCATTCCAGAATCCGGTATAAATATAACCGTCACTGTAAGTGATCGGGCTTAAGGACTGGCCTTTCAGCGTATCCTGGTAAACCCACAGAGATTCCAGTGTCTCTGCATTGAACGCCTGTACACGTCCGTCTGCCAGCGGTGCAAAGATCATGCCGTCTGCATAGGTTGGCGGTGTGTATCCAAAGTTTGTCGCTGCTACCATATCGCCTGTCTGCAGGATATCACCTGTATTCAGATCCAGTTTGTAAATATGGTTTGCACTCATGACGATCAGGGAATTATCCACGATGATCTGCACACTCGGTGCTGCACCCCAACCGCTTCCCAGTTTCTTAAACCATTTTTCGTAGGTTGTCGCCTCGCTCGTTGGTGTTTTTGCAGAGGTAATACCCATGTTGTCATCACTGTTACGGAAGTTTTTCCATGCTGCGGATACATCTTTTCTGGTGCTCTCCGGTGCTTTTTCCATTGTGATGGTTTTCTCGGTGTTTTCTGTAACAGAAATCGTATCTTTCTTTGTAACATATCCGGCTTTTACGGCAACATAGCTGTAAGTTTCTTCTGCCTTCAGTGTGTATACACCGTTCTCTGCTTTCAGCTTTTTGCTGTCAGCATCTTTCAGTGTGATCACTGTATCTGCCGGATCTGCTTTCAGTGTCAGTTTTACGGATTTTTTTCTCAGAACATGAATCTTGTATTCTCTTGCCTGAGACGGTGCATCTTCCATTGCTGCTTTGACGGTGATCACAGTCTCATCTCCGCTCAGAGGAACTGATGTTTCTCCTGTCACTGCGGTACCGTTGACAGAAACTGCTGCGTTTTCCAGAAATGCTGCTGCATTTATTTTTACGCTGTCGTTGTTGTCGGTTACACTGACTGTGTAATCTGTTACATTTTTATCAAAGCCAGGATGAAGTACTTCTTCTCCATCTGCAGATGCCACACTTAAGGATGTCAGAGTGGATTCACGAACAACATCAAATTCATAAGTTGTTGTCTCGTCTCCCTTCTTCACATCTACATACAGTGTGTTGCTATTCATGTCTTTTTTGGTCAGGTAGGCGGCACTTGATGTCGCACCACTTCTCAGTGTAATATTCTTCGCAGATCCGTTATTTGCCGCTGTGTAACGTGCTGTTACCGTTGCAGTTACATTATCTGCAAGTTTGGAGCAGAGATATACATTGGTAATTGTATCCGGGATGACAACCTGATATTTGTTTTTCGTAATATTATATTCCGGTGTGATCTCGTATGCAAAAGAAGTTTCTGCATTTGTTCCTGCCAGGATCTTGAACTCTTTCATGCCGGCTGCTACAACGGTTACCGGAATATCTACGCTCTTCTGTCCTGATTTTGCTGTGATCACTGCTGTTCCCTTTCCGGTTGCTGTGACCACTGCTTCTTTTCCAACCTGCATCGTATTCTCTGCTGACTGTGCTGCTGCCAAAGACTGGTCTGTGCTGACTGCCACAACTGCCGGATTGGAAGAAGTCCATACAACCGGATCGGTTCCATCGCCTACGTCTGCCATAATCTTCTGTGTATCAGAAACGCCACATCCAATCTCTTTCTGATTCGGAGTGATGGATATGGTGCTGAACACGTCTGCATTTGCAGCCAGAACTTTTACATAACATTCTGCAGTAAAAGCACCGCTTGTGAATGTGATGATCGCTTCGCCTTCACTGACTGCAGTTACCTTTCCTGAACTGGAAACGGTTGCCACATTTGTATTGCTGCTCTTCCAGGTTCCGCTCCTGGTATCTGTGGTATCACTTGGAAGATAGCTTGCTGACATATAGGTGGACTGTTTTACTTTCAGTGATTTAGAGCCATAGCTGATCTTTACGCCGGTCATCGGCACTTCTACAACTTCTATTTCAATGGAAGCAGTCATGTCACCGATTTTTGCCGTGACCGTAGTCGTTCCTTTTTTCAGTGCACGTACGTATCCGCTTGTGGAAACACTTGCAACGCTCGGCTCTGAGCTTTCCCAGGTCGCTTTTTTTGCATCCGTTGTATTGGACGGATCAAATCTCAGAGATAAGGTTTTGTTCTTTCCTTTATTCAGGGTCAGTTTGCTGTCATCAAAATAAATCCGCTGTGTATGGACTTCTTTGACTGTTACCGTACAGTCGGCCTCTTTGTCACCAACCTTTGCTGTAATGACAGCCGTTCCTTCTTTTTTACCGGTTACTCTTCCGCTCTGATTTACCGTTGCGACATCTTCTGCATTTGTGCTCCAGGTAACAGTTCTGTCATCTGTGGTATTTGCCGGAACCAGTGTCGCTGTCAGTGTTTCACTGTCATTTTTCAGGATTTCCATTTTTGATTTATCCAGCCGGACTTCCTGAAGCGGACTTGCATTTACGGTTACTTTACAGGTTGCTGTCTTTTCGCCGCAGGTTGCCGTGATCGTGGTCGTTCCTGCACCGACAGCTGTTACCAGACCATTTTTCACCGTTGCAACAGAAGGTTCTTCACTGTTCCATTCGATTGGCTCGATCGGTTTGCCTGTCAGCTCCACTTTTGCATTTAACTGCATGGTACCTTCGTTTTCCAGTGTGATCTCACTCTGATCCAGTGTGATACTTGTGATCTCACCGCCAAGCAGTTTGTTCAGTTCATCGTTTACTTTATCTACTTCACTCTGTTCTGCAACAATATTTTGCAGAACTTCTTTTGCTTCTGTGATCTTTGCTGCGATATCCGGATCTGCCTTCAGCTCGGCACTGTTCGGTGCAGAATTGATCTTTGCCAGAGTGGTGGTCAGCACATCTTTGTTTGCGACGCTGTAAGAATCATCATAGCCGCCGCCCATACCGCTGGAACCTCCGATATCACCGCCGTACTTCAGAGTAAACTGTGCACGCATGACATCGCCGTCAGACAGATAATAATCTGCAAATCCTACATTCGGGAATACCGTATTTACACAGTACATCCATCCTGACATGTAGTTGTAGTCAAATTCACCAAGAGAACCTTCTGTTCCGCCGTCGGCGTCAAACATCAGATCCGGAAGTTTTTCTGCCATATGCGGCTCAAGTGCTGCACCGGCAAGATCCAGTTTCTTTGTCGCATTTTTTGGTTTTTTTGCATTAGATCCTACGATATGGGACAGATAGAAACCACTGGTCAGACTTCCGGTGTATTCTACATCATAGCCTTCTTCACGGATCAGGTTTACAAATGCTTTCGCTGCATTGTCACCTTCGTAAACCGGCATCAGAACCGGTTCTACGATATAACCTTTTGAGATTGTAAAGGCTTCAATGCTGACCGTTGCATAACCGATAAATTCGCCTTTTTTGGCTTTCTGATAAATAACGGTATAAGTCTGTGTTTTCGATGCTCCTTTTCCGTCTTCTGCGGAAATAACAACGGTATGCTCTCCTTCTTCCATGCCCTGGAAATCCAGCGTAAAGCTTGTCTTTACATTATCACTCCAGGTTGCCGAAAGTGCCTGTCCGTCAAGAGTTGCTGTCGGTTTGAGCGTGTTGTCCTCAGCATCTCTTGCCCAGACATCGAACAGCTTGCGCTGTCCTTTTACCTTAAGCTTGTCCGTCAAAGTTGTCTTTAAAAGAATACCATCCTGCGTTGTTTCATCCGATGACGCATCCTCTGAAACAACTGCTCCCGCCTCCTGTCCCGGCAGTGCTGCGAATGCACTTGTCGGAATCATGGTTGTGATCATCAAAAAAGTCAGAAACCATGCCAGAATTCTGGAAGCAAATCTTTTTTCTCTTCGTTCCATTTGTTCCTCCTCATTCGCTTTTTGGCGATTCGATTCTGTTTGCTTTTTTTATTTTACACATGCTCACATCTGTGTTTTCCTTTTTCGTTTTCCTCCTTCCCTTTCTGTGTGTTCTCCAATTTCATAATTTTCAGACACCGGGCAAAAGGGGACAAAAAATACACCTCCGCTATGCCTGCGGACGTTGCTGATAAACCGGTTTTGTGTTTGTGTTCTGACTTGGGTTCCTCCTACTCAAGATGCCTTCCCAGTTTGACTAACCAGTGGCAAATAATCTTTTTCGTCCCCCATACAGCAGGGAATAACTGTTCCGGATTCTCACCGGATTCCTTTAAAGAGATCACATAAACGCAATCTCACCACAAAACTCCTATGAAATTAGCCCTCTATTACGCCAACAGTGTACCCCTATTTCCGATAATTGTCAATCAAATCCACTTTTTTCTTTTTGCTGAAAGTCCTTGATATAACTGGATTTTTCGTATCTTACATACGTTTGTTCGGTTCGTATAGCAGATACTTTTTATTATATAAAGTCAAAAAAGCAGGAATGTCACATCTCATATTATAATCATGTAACATTCCTGTTTTTTTATAATCCCTGTATATAGTTGAGCATCGGTTCGAGATTTGCCTTTTCACAGACATCAAAAGATTTCTGCATCTGTTCAAAAAGGGCTTTCTCTTCTTCACTGTGTGCTTTGCGGCTTTTCATCATCTTGCAGAAGACTTTCATCATAAGCTTATCGCCAAGATTCATCGCTTCATAATTCAGCCCGCTTTGCAGGTAGAATACTTTTACTTCTCTGTCCTCTCCTTTGCCCAGCTGCTGTTCAATGGACTTGACAGCGTCTGCAGAAGACGGCGGCATCGCCCCGGTCACAAACAGCACGTTTGTCTTTTCAAACGGCAGGATCGTCTCTTTGTACCATTTCAGCTCTTCTACATTTCCTGCACGGAAGCTGCTCCCGAAAATGATCACATCGTAATCCGAGAGCCTTTCTCCGCCGACATCTTCCTGTGGTATGCACTCACAGTTTAACGACTGTGCAAGCCACTTTGCATATTTTTTCGTAAATCCGGTTCTCGATTTATATATGACAATCTGTTTCACTTTAGCACCTTCCTTCTGTTACGTTCTTTTTTTACTGATGCCCACGAATTGCTCCGTTACGAAGTAACTCTCGCAATCTACGCTCCGCTTCGGTCGGCACTAAACAAGTGCCACTGGTATCAGGTATAATCATATCAGAAATTCTTTACAAAACAAGGACACTACTTTACAAAACTATCACAATTCATACTGACTGTTGTATAATTTTGCATAAAATCCTTTTTCCGCCAGCAACTCTTCGTGTGTTCCCTGTTCTATAACTTTTCCACTGTCCATCACAAGAATAATATCTGCCTCACGTATCGTCGAGAGACGATGTGCCACGATAAAGCTGGTGCGGCCTTTCATCATGCTGGCAAAGGCCTGCTGGATCTTGATCTCGGTACGGGTATCGATGCTGGAGGTTGCCTCATCTAGGATCAGCATCGGCGGCAGGCAGAGCATGACTCTGGCGATACACAGCAGCTGTTTCTGTCCCTGGCTGATATTGCCTCCGTCTTCTGAGATCACGGTGTCATAGCCGTCCGGCAGTCGCTTGATAAAGCTGTGGGCATGAGCCGCTTTGGCAGCTTCGATGACCTGTTCTTTTGTGGCATCCGGCCTGCCGTAGGCAATATTTTCATAAATCGTTCCTGATTTCAGCCAGGTATCCTGGAGCACCATGCCGTAACTTCTGCGAAGGGAAATGCGGCTGATATCACGGATATCCGTTCCGGAAACACAGATCTTGCCGGCATCTACATCATAGAAACGCATCAGCAGTTTTACTATGGTCGTTTTACCTGCACCTGTAGGTCCTACAATAGCTACTTTCTGTCCGGGCTCTACTACGGTCGAGAAGTCATTGATAATGGTACGTTCCGGTGTATATCCAAAGTGTACATGGTCAAATACAACTTTACCTTTTGGTTTGATGCAAGTAGCAGTTTCAACACCGTTTGGATCATGCTGTACTGTAATCGGATTCTTTGTTTCAGGGACTTCTTCTTCCTGTTCTAAGAGATTAAACACACGTTCAGCAGCTGTAAAATATTTGAGATATTGGCAATTTGAGAAATTGGCTGTGTAAATTGACGTACATATTGCATGAAAGCCTGAATGTTACCGACAGGCAAACCGGTTGTAACAGATAAATAACCACCCAAAATACAAATTGCTACATAACCCAAGTTTCCGACAAACAAGATAATAGGCATTAAAAGGCCTGACATAAATTGTGATTTCCAAGCAGATTTATAAA
>ERZ837910.2852-NODE-2852-length-20147-cov-4.596407_pt1 | contig 20147 bp, 20 predicted proteins | sample MGYA00519940_ERZ837910 | MGnify/ENA primary metagenome ERZ837910 (study PRJEB31850, sample SAMEA3708825) | human gut metagenome | biome: human gut; feature: human-associated habitat; material: faeces | place: China | collected 2014 ... | reverse complement strand
TTACCGTGAAATCGCAACAAAGTCAGGGCACGAAATTTCCGCAAAGCGCCGCAGCTTTCCTTGTGCGGTGCTGCCTGAAATTTTCGGCGGGGCAGGGGGAAACAGACGGGCATCAGAAAGGTGCAGACGTGCTCTGACGATTCGGGGAAAACGGGCGGGCAGCGAATGATACCGCGAAGGAATGTCTGCTTTATGCGGACAAATAATAGGATGAAATTTATCGGCGCCGTGCAAAAGACAAAAGAAAAGCAGAAAAGCTACCTATTTAATATAGTGGGAATAATGGTGAGAAGCGCCGCGGACAGATGAGGAACGGAAATGCACAAAATGAATAAATATACATTTCACAAAATAATTATAAATTTTTCTTGCCAAACGGGAAATGTGGTAGTATAATAAAACCATCGAAAAAACGATGAATGCGAGGTCAAACGATATGGAAAAGAAATATAACAAAGTTGTTCTGGCATATTCCGGCGGTCTGGATACTTCGGTACTGATCCCGTGGCTTAAGGAGCATTACGGCTGCGAGGTCATCGCGGTTTCCGGCAACGTCGGTCAGGGCACCGAGCTGGACGGTCTGGAAGAGAAGGCGCTCAAGACCGGCGCTTCCAAGCTGTACATCGAGGATCTGACCAAGGAATTTGTTGATGACTATATCATTCCGACCGTCAAGGCGGGCGCAACCTATGAGCAGTATCTGCTCGGTACTTCCTTCGCGCGCCCGATCATCGCAAAGCGCATCGTAGATATTGCGCTCAAGGAAGGCGCAGACGCGATTTGCCACGGCTGCACCGGCAAGGGCAACGATCAGGTTCGCTTCGAGCTGGCAATCCATGCGTTCGCACCGCAGATGGACATTATCGCTCCGTGGCGTTTCTGGGAGCTGAACAGCCGCGAAAAGGAGATCGCGTACGCTGAGGCGCACAACATCCCGCTGAAGATCAACAAGGAGACCAACTACTCCAAGGATAAGAACCTGTGGCATCTGAGCCATGAGGGTCTGGACCTTGAGCTTCCGTCCAACGAGGCTCCGATCAACAAGCCGGGCTTCCTCGAGCTGGGCGTTTCCCCGGAAATGGCTCCGGACAAGCCGACCTATGTCACCATCCACTTCGAGAAGGGCGTTCCGACCGCTGTGGACGGCGAGAAGCTGGACTCCGTTGCCCTCATCGAGAAGCTGAACAAGCTCGGCGGCGAGAACGGCATCGGCATCCTCGACATCGTCGAGAATCGTCTGGTCGGCATGAAGAGCCGCGGCGTATACGAGACTCCGGGCGGCTCTATCCTGTACGCAGCACACGCAAAGCTCGAGGAGATCACCCTCGACAAGGAGACCTCGCACTACAAGGCGCAGGTCGGCCTTAAGTTCGGCGAGCTGGTCTACAACGGCCAGTGGTATACGCCGCTGCGCAAGGCGCTGTCCGCATTCGTCGACTCCACGCAGGAGACCGTTACCGGCGACGTAAAGCTGAAGCTGTACAAGGGCAACATCATCCCGGCTTCCGTAACCTCTCCGTACAGCCTGTACTCCGAGGATATGGCTACCTTCAACGAGGATGACTGCTACGATCAGGCAGACTCCGCAGGCTTCATCAATCTGTTCGGCCTGCCGCTCAAGGTACGCGCGCTGAACGATCAGATGCTGTTCGCCAAGACCGGCGAGCACTTCCCGTCCGTTGATAAGTAAGTTAATTAAGGATCGTAGGGCGGCATGTCCGAAATGTGCCGCCCTACGGGTGTTTTGAGAGGTAACAGCACTATGGCAAAATTATGGGCAGGACGTTTCCAGAAGGAGACCGATCTTGTAGTAAACGACTTTAACTCGTCCATCCTGTTTGACTGCCGCCTGTACAAGGAGGACATCACCGGCTCGATCGCGCACGCGACCATGCTGGGCAGGCAGGGCATCATCGAGGAGCACGAGGCCGAGAAGATCGTTGAGGGCCTCAAGGGCATCCTCAAGGATATCGAGGAAGGCAACGTAGAGTTCTCGCTCGATTACGAGGACATTCATATGAACGTCGAGCAGCTGCTCACCGAGCGCATCGGCGATACCGGCAAGCGCCTGCATACCGGCCGTTCGAGAAACGATCAGGTCGCGCTCGATATGCGTCTGTATGTCAAGAAGGAGATCAAGGAGATCATCGAGCTGATCCTCGGCTTCATGAAGGCGCTCACCAAGAAGAGCCGCGAGAATCTGGACGCTGTCATGCCGGGCTATACGCATCTTCAGCGCGCGCAGCCGACGACGTTCGCACATTATATGATGGCATATGCCAATATGCTGAAGCGCGACATCACCCGTCTCCAGGACTGCTACGAGCGCATGGACGAGATGCCGCTCGGCTCGGGCGCGCTCGCTTCCACCACCTATCCGATCGACCGCGACTTCGTCCGTGAGCAGCTCGGCTTTGCGCGCCTGACCGACAACTCGCTCGACGGCGTTTCCGATCGCGACTACTGTGTTGAGCTGCTTTCTGCGCTCTCCATTCTGATGATGCACCTGTCGCGTCTGTCCGAGGAGATCATCTCCTGGTGCTCGTGGGAGTTCAAGTTCGTGGAGCTGGACGACGCATACTCCACCGGCTCGTCCATCATGCCGCAGAAGAAGAACCCGGACGTCTGCGAGCTCATCCGCGGCAAGACCGGCCGCGTTTACGGCGCGCTGACCACCATGCTGACCGTTCTGAAGGGTCTGCCGCTTGCATACAACAAGGATATGCAGGAGGACAAGGAGGCTGTTTTCGGCGCGATCGATACGGTCAAGCAGTGCCTTGAGGTATTCACTCCGATGTTCGCGACCATGACGCTGCGCCGCGACAATATGCGCAAGGCGGCGTCGCGCGGCTTCATCAACGCGACCGACTGCGCGGACTACCTCACCAAGAAGGGCGTTCCGTTCCGCGATGCGTACAAGACGGTAGGCCGTCTGGTCAATCAGTGCATCAAGGCGGACGAGACCCTCGAGACTATGACCATGCGCGACTTTGCGGCGATCTCCAACAAGTTCGGTGACGATGTTTACGATGCACTTGACCTGCGTACCTGTGTTGCAGGGCGCAAGGTCATCGGTGGCCCGGCTCCGCAGGAGGTCACCCGTCAGATCGACAAGATCGAGAAGTTCGTTGCTGATGTGGAGGACGAGCTGTAATTATGAGCAAACCGAAGATTTATATTGACGGCAAGGAGGGCACGACCGGCCTTCAGATCTACGAGCGTCTCGGCAAACGCGACGACGTAGAGCTGCTGCTCATCGACGAGGACAAGCGCAAGGATACCGAGGAGCGCCGAAAGTTTCTGAATGCGGCGGACATCGTGTTCCTGTGCCTGCCGGATGCCGCAGCGAAGGAAGCTGTCACGCTGATCGAAAACGACCATACCCGTGTGATCGACGCATCGACCGCACACCGCACCGACCCGGACTGGGATTACGGCTTTGCGGAGCTGTCCAAGGCGCACCGCGCCGCGATCGCCGGCTCCAGGCGCGTTGCCAACCCGGGCTGCCACGCGAGCGGCTTCATTTCCTCTGTTTATCCGCTCGTTGCACGCGGCGTTGTCCCGGAGGACTTTGCCTTTACCTGCTCGTCGCTCACCGGCTATTCGGGCGGCGGCAAAAAGATGATCGCGGAATATGAGGATGCCGAACGCGACAGCCGTCACGACTCCGAGCGCATTTACGGCCTCAATCTGCATCACAAGCATCTGCCCGAGATGGAATACGTCTGCGGTCTGATGCACGCGCCGGTTTTCGTGCCCATTGTAGGCGATTTCTACAAGGGTATGGCGACGACGGTCATGCTGCCGGGTGTGGATGCGCACATCGTGCACAACACCCTCGCGGAGCACTATGCAAACCAGAATTTTGTGACGGTCGCACCGATAGGCGGCGATGAAAACGTCATTTATGCAAATACGATGGCAGGCCGCGATAGCCTGCGGCTGATCGTCTGCGGCCATGAGGAACAGACGATCGTTACCGCACTGTTCGACAATCTCGGAAAGGGTGCGTCGGGTGCTGCGGTGCAGAACATGAATATCATGCTCGGCCTGGAGGAAACGACGGGCCTGACGCTCTGAAACGGAGAAGAAGAACTATGAAGATCATTGACGGCGGCGTTTGCGCCGCAAAGGGTTTCAAGGCGGGCAGCGTGCGCTGCGGCATCAAGGCGAGCCGCACGAATGACGATACCGCGATCATTTTCAGCGAATGCGAGTGCAACGCTGCGGCGACCTACACGATGAACCGCGTAAAGGCGGCTCCGGTCTATGTTACCATGGAGCATCTGGAAAACGGCGTGGCTCGTGCGATCGTTGCAAACTCCGGCAACGCAAATGCCTGCGCACCGGACGGCATGGAAAACGCCCGCCGCATGGCGAAGGCTGCGGCAGACTTTCTCGGTGTGGACGAGGAGGATGTTGCGGTAGCGTCCACCGGCGTTATCGGCCAGCGCATCGATATCGAGTGCATCGAGGAGCACCTGCCGGAAATCGTTCTTTCGGACGACGCTTCGGAACAGGCAAACCGTGCAATCATGACCACCGATACCCGTACCAAGACTGCGGCGGTCGAGTTTACGGTCGGCGGCAAGACCTGCCGCATCGGCGGCATCTGCAAGGGCAGCGGCATGATCCATCCGAACATGGGCACCATGCTGTCCTTCATCACGACCGACTGCGCGATCTCTCACGAAATGCTGACTGATGCACTTCAGGAGAACGTAAAAAAGACCTACAACCGTGTGACGGTTGACGGCGATACCTCGACCAATGATATGTGCGTCGTTCTGGCGAACGGTCTGGCAGGCAATGAACTGATCGACTGGCAGAACGAGGATTATCAGGCGTTCTGCAAGGCGCTGAACGAGATCAATACCCGTCTGGCGCGTCAGATCGCAGCGGACGGCGAGGGCGCGACCAAGCTCGTGACCTGCACGGTCAAGAATTCGCGCAGCGAGGAGACCGCCGAGCGTCTGGCAAAGGCAGTTGTCGGCTCTAATCTTGTCAAGGCTGCCATGTTCGGTGCGGACGCAAACTGGGGCCGCGTCCTGTGCGCAATGGGCTACTCCAAGGCGCCGTTCCGTCCGGAGTATGTTGATGTAGCGTTCGAGTCCGAAAACGGCTCGGTTGCTGTCTGCGAGAAGGGCGCAGCACTGAATTTCGATGAGGAGCTTGCAAAGAAGGTTCTCACCGCAAACGAAGTCACCATTCAGATTGACGTTCACGAGGGCGAGCACGCTGCTACGGCCTGGGGCTGCGACCTGACGTATGATTATGTCAAGATCAACGGCGACTACCGTACCTGAGCGGCGATAAATCGCGTGATCCTTCGTCAGCAGCGCGCTTGCGTACATATGTACGCGGCGTGCGCTTCTTCCTCGGCTGACACGATTTCTCTTGCTCAGGAGGCGAAGCGAGCTGCGCAAATGTGTGACGCGGTTTCTCTTGCTCGAAGGTACGGAGCGAGCTGTGCAAATGCGTTGCGCGGTTTCTCTTGCGCAGGGGATACAGAGTAGATTGCGTGAGTACGCATCTGATAAAAACATATCCGAAAAGGAACGAAAAAGCATGGATACTCCCATCACAGAACAGAAAACAGACAATATGGATGCGGAGCTGAGAGCCGACATTCTGGTCGAGGCTCTTCCGTATATCCAGGAATATTACGGTCAGACCGTTGTCGTCAAGTACGGCGGCAACGCGATGATTAACAACGAGCTGAAGGACGCGGTCATCCATGACCTCGTTCTGCTCAATCTGGTCGGCGTCAAGGTCGTTATCGTGCATGGCGGCGGTCCGGAGATCAACGATATGCTGAAAAAAATCGGCAAGGAGAGCAAGTTCGTCAACGGTCTGCGCTACACCGACCGTGAGACCATGGACATTGTGCAGATGGTACTGTGCGGCAAGGTCAACAAGGACCTCGTCACCCTGATCGAAAAGGCGGGCGGCCGCGGCATCGGTCTCGGCGGCATGGACGGCGGCCTGTTTCAGGCAAAGCGCCTGACCGACCGCGCGGGCACGGATTACGGCTACGTCGGCGACATCGTTGACGTTGACCCGGCGCCGGTCATCGACGTTCTTCAGCAGGGTTACATCCCGGTCGTTTCGACCGTTGCGCAGGGCATCGACGACGAGACCAACTACAACATCAATGCCGATACCGCAGCGAGCAAGCTTGCCGTTGCGCTCGGTGCGAAAAAACTCATCCTGCTGACCGACGTGCGCGGTCTGATGCTCGACGTCAACGATGAAAACAGCGTGCTGCATCGACTCAAGGTTTCTGAAGTGCCCAAGCTCGTGCGCGACGGCGTCATCAAGGGCGGCATGATCCCGAAGGTGGACTGCTGCGTTGAGGCGGTCCGCAAGGGCGTCGAGCGTGCGACCATTCTCGACGGCCGCGTCAAGCACTCCATCCTCATCGAGCTGCTTTCTGATGTCGGCGCAGGCACGATGTTTCAGTAATTCACAGCAATCAGTAGATTTATGCTGATTTCGCAGATTTTCCACGAAAAGGGCGAAAACCAATGACATATAACGAACTGAAAAACGAAGAAAATAAATATGTAATGAACACCTACGGCCGCTTCCCGATCGCGCTCGACCACGGCAAGGGCGCGACCCTGTGGGACGTAGAGGGCAAGAAGTACATTGACCTTGCCTCCGGCATCGGCGTCAACTGCATGGGCTACGACAACCAGATCCTCATCGACGCAATCACCCGGCAGGCGCACAAGATCATGCACGCATCCAACCTGTTTACCACGGAACCGATGGTGCAGGTCGCGAAGAAGCTCGTCGAAAAGACCCATCTGAACGGCAAGGTATTCTTCGCCAACTCGGGTGCGGAGTCCAACGAGGGTGCGATCAAGCTCGCGCGCAAGTATTCCTTCGACAAGTACGGCGAGGGACGCTACAAGATCGTAACGCTCATCAATTCCTTCCACGGCCGCACCGTAACTACGCTCAAGGCGACCGGTCAGGATCGCTTCCACAACTATTTCTTCCCGTTCACCGAGGGCTTTGACTATGCGGTCGCGAACGACATCGACGACGTTCGCCGCAAGGCCGACGATATGACCTGCGCGATCATGATGGAGCTTGTACAGGGCGAGGGCGGCGTGCTGCCGCTCGATCAAGAATTCGTCAAGCAGGTCGAGACGCTCTGCCGTGAGAAGGATATGCTGCTCATCATCGACGAGGTACAGACCGGCATCGGCCGCACCGGCAGCCTGTTCGCATTCCAGCAGTACGGCATCCGTCCGGATGTTGTCACCATGGCGAAGGGTCTCGGCGGCGGTGTTCCGATCGGCGCTGTGCTCGCGGCAGATACCTGCTGCAGCGTTCTGACGCCGGGTACGCACGCGACGACCTTCGGCGGCACGCCGCTCGTCTGTGCGTCCGCGAATGCAGTGCTCGATCATGTAGGCGACCCGAAGTTCCTGCATGAAGTCAAGGAGAAGGGTGAGTATCTGAAGAACGGCATCCTTGCGCTCGGCAAGGACAGCATCCATGGCGTTCGCGGCATGGGTCTGATGCTCGGCATCATCGTGGACGAGGGCAAGCATTCCGCTTTTGCGAACAAGCTGATCGAAAACGGTGTTCTGGCGATCACTGCCGGTAAGAATGCGGTTCGCCTGCTGCCGCCGCTGGTCATTTCCAAGGAGGAAATGGACGAGGCACTGGCAGTCATGGCAAAGGTATTTTAAGAAAACGCCGCACAATGAAAGCGCGGTATGGCCTTAACGGATTATAGAAAGGTGTTTTTCCAATGAAGCATTTACTCAAGCTGCTCGACTGCTCCACCGAGGAGATCATCGGCCTGCTCGATCTGGCAGATCAGCTCAAATATGAAAAGAAGCATAATATTTCCCATCGCCATCTGGAGGGCAAGAGCCTCGGCATGATCTTCCAGAAGTCCTCCACCCGTACCCGCGTTTCCTTCGAAACCGGTATGTATCAGCTCGGCGGTCAGGCGCTGTTCCTGTCCAATCGTGACCTTCAGATCGGCCGTGGCGAGCCGGTGCAGGATACTGCGCGCGTTCTGAGCCGCTATCTGGACGGTATCATGATCCGCACCTACGCACAGAAGGAGGTCGAGGATCTCGCGAAGTACGGCTCCATTCCGATCATCAACGGTCTGACTGACTTCTGCCATCCGTGCCAGGTTCTGGCCGATCTGATGACCATCCGCGAGAAGTTCGCGGTTCTGGAGGGCCTCAAGATGTGCTACATCGGCGACGGCAACAACATGGCAAATTCGCTGATCGTCGGCGGTCTCAAGACCGGCATGAAGGTATCCATCGCAACGCCGGTGGACTACCGTCCGGATGCTGAAGTCATGGCCTTCGCAGAGCCGAACCCGAACTTCTTCATCACCGACGACCCGATGAAGGCTGCGGAGAATGCAGACGTTGTTATCACTGACACCTGGGCATCCATGGGTCAGGAAGCCGAGAAGGAAATCCGCATGAAGGCGTTCCAGGGCTATCAGGTCAATGATGAACTGCTCGCCGCTGCAAAGCCGGGCTGCATGGTGCAGCACTGCCTGCCGGCATACCGCGAGCAGGAGATCACCACCAAGGTGTTCGAGGAACACGCAAACGAGATTTTCGAGGAAGCGGAGAACCGTCTGCACGCACAGAAGGCTGTCATGGTCACTCTGATGGGCAGCGTCGAGGAATAATCCGGGGCAACCCCAAGTGCCTGCAACGCGCAGAAAACGTTGCAGGCGCTTTTTTCTGTACGCCATTTGCGGAAATCCTATTGACATACTCTGAAAAGCTGTGTAAACTTATATCAGTATGCAAAATGGAGAATAAGGAGCAGATAGACGTGTTAAACCAGTTTTCGAGAACAGAACTGCTGCTGGGTCATGACGGCATGGAAAAGCTGTACGGCGCGCGCGTTGCGGTGTTCGGCATCGGCGGCGTCGGCGGCTATACGGTAGAGGCGCTTGCACGCAGCGGCGTCGGCACGCTCGACCTCATCGATGACGACAAGGTGTGCCTCACGAACCTCAACCGCCAGATTATCGCCACGCGCAGCACGGTTGGCAAGTACAAGGTCGATGTGGCGGCGGAGCGCATCCACGACATCAATCCGGACGCGGTGGTCAACACTTACAAGACGTTTTACAACCCCGAAACGGCGTCCCAGTTCGATTTTACGCAGTATGATTACGTTGTCGACGCGATCGACACCGTGACCGGCAAGATCGAGCTGGTCGAGCAGGCAAACAGGGCCGGCACCCCCATCATCAGCTGCATGGGCGCAGGCAACAAGCTGAACGCCGCCGCCTTCGAGGTCAGCGACATCTATAAGACCTCGTTTTGCCCGCTCGCGCGCGTTATGCGCTACGAGCTGCGCCGCCGCGGCATCAAGAAGCTCAAGGTGGTCTATTCGCGCGAGCAGGCGATGACGCCGATCGACGATATGGCGATCAGCTGCCGCCAGGACTGCATCTGTCCGCCGGGCACGGCGCGCAAGTGCACCCAGAGACGTCAGGTTCCGGGCAGCACGGCCTTTGTGCCTGCTGTAGCGGGACTGATCGTGGCCGGCGAGGTCGTCAAGGATCTCTCGGGCGTGAGAAACGATTAACACAGGACGGCCGGCGCTATTCAGCCGGCCGTTTTTTTGCAGTTGACTCTATAACGGTTATAGAGCTTATCATGGGATGCGGAGGAGGCACAGCCGCCCCGAATGATCAAAAAAACGACTCGGACGAACGGAGTTTACCCTGTGAAACGTGATTTCACCGCATCTGGTCACATGGTCTGAAAACCGCAGCATTATCGCGCGAGATCACGCCGGCCGACCAGGACTTCACCGAGAGCAGCATTCCTGTTTGGAGCATAAAATGACTGGAAAGCCGCCCTCAGATATGCTATACTGTTTTTTATATAGGAAAAACAGGAGAGCGTATTCTCCTGCAAAAGGCGGTAAAAAGAATGCATTTTTTCAAAAAAATACGAATCGGTCAGCGTGCAGTCAAGACTGCGCTTTCGGTCGGGATCGCGCTTGCGGTTGCGCAGATTTTAGGTTCCAGTCTGCCGATTTTTGCGGCGATCGGTGCGATTTCGGTTATGAGCCGCACATGGAGCGACTCACTGAAGGAAAGTCTGACGCAGGTTGCCGGTACTTTTCTCGGATACCTGATCGCATGCGCTTTTGTACTCTGGCTGCCGTGGCGGCCGCAGTTCTTTCTGTGGATGGCAGTCGGCACGCTCTGCGTCATCACACTCTGTATCGCGCTGCGGTTGAATTTTGCCATTCCGCTCGCGAGCATTGTGTTCGCGGATGTCTGTCTGTATACGGGCGGAGACGCCGTGGTCTACGGCTTTCATCGCTTCACAGATACGATGGTCGGTCTGGCGGTTGCGCTCGTGGTCAATATCGTGATCCGGCCATACAACAACCGCCAGAAAATCCTGAATATGATGCACGAGCTGCAAAAGCAGTTTCTCCCGCTTCTGGAGGCGCGTGTGATCGCGCACCGCTACCCGGATCTTGCGCCGCTGCGCAACAAAATGGCGAAGCTGGACGATGAACTGCGTATTTTCGAAAAACAGCCGGTCGCGCTTTTTCATCATACCGTGCGTGTTTCCGCGCGGCGGCAGGAAGCTGCTTATCTGCGCGGCTGTCAGCAGCTGCTCGATAAAATGGGCGGCGAGCTCGCGGCGCTGTGCAACATGGATTCCAGTCCGGTTCCGGACGATAAAATGCTCGCACGTCTGAAGAAGCACGGTGTCGCCGTGCCTGAAGGCCTAGAAAAGTATGGATATTGCAGCGAAGTCGACACAGCAGTCATGAATTTCCATGTCGGCAATCTGCTGGATGCCTATGATTACCTGAGTATACTGCATCATGGATAAGGAAAATCAGGGTTCGCGCAGATGCTGAGCGTGGCTTTGGGACAAATAAAAAAACAGCAGCAAAAAGCGGCGCTGCCTCCGAGAAGTGTTCCCGGAAGCAGCGCCCTGTTTGCATTTTTTGGAGCCTTAGCCCTTGGCTGCGAGGCTCTGCTCGTAAGACTCAATCATCTTCTTGAACGTGTGTCCCGAACGACGTTCGAGTTTTTCGAGATACCGCATGGTGCTTTCGCTGGTGAAAAGTTTGATTTGCAGCTGAATTTTATCATTATCGACCGTTACAAAGATGCGGTCGATATATTTTTGCACAAAGTCGCGGTTGATGAGCCCGTTCACCGCATCGTCGCGAGCGGCCTGTAAAACACGGCGGATTTCCGCGATGTGTGCGTTGAGGTCGGCGCGGGAGGTCCGGGCGGCCTCCAATTCTTCGAGACAGAGAGTGCACTCGTCGATCTCATTGTCGCACTGACGGTTCATCTTGAGAAAATCCGCATCCGTGATCTGACCGGTGACGTTGTACTCGAGCAGCTTGCTCTTTTTCTTTTCAGCGAGCTCGCGCCTGGTACGCTGCGTGTCGATCTCCTGCGCAAGGTCGGTATCGTCCTGACTGATCGCACGGTACATTTCGATATAGCGCTCGATCAGTTCATCGGCATTGACGTCCGCTTCTTTGAACACGTCCATCAAAACCGGCTTGAGTTCCTGCTCGTACAGCGGCAGGGAAGGGCAGGAGTCCTTTCCGTTTTTGATCTTGCCGGAGCAGACCCACTTGCTGTTGACGCTGCCTTTCCGGTCTTTGGCATCGCGTCGGTAGTAGGCCGCGCCGCAGTGCGTGCAGTACAGCTTGCCGGTCAGCAGATTGTCGTGATTGCAAAGATTCTGCCGTCGCTTGACATCTTTGCTGCGGCGGGTGAGGACAGCGTTTGCTGCGTCCCACAGCTCCTCGGATACGATGGCAGGTACGATTTCACCGCTCTCATCCTTGAACATCACCCACTCCTCAGGCGGGAGAAACTTCTGCTTTTTAGTGAACATATCCACGATGCGCACTTTGTTGCCGACATAATAGCCCTTGTACTTCGGGTTGGAAATCATGCCGGACATGGTCGTGTGGGCGATTTTTTTGCCGTTATGGTTGCGGTAGCCCTTTTCCCAGAACAGGTTTTCAATCTGCTTCATGCTGTAATGGTCAGTAGCGTACAGCTCGAACAGCTCGCGCACCATGGGCGCCTCGGTTTCGTCAATGACGAGGCGCCTGCTGTCCTTTCGGTATCCGAAGATGCGGCTGTTGCCGAGAACAACATTGTTTTTTATCGCCTGCTGGTGGCCGAACTTGACGCGGCTGGACAGCTTGCGCAGCTCGTCCTGAGCGATGCCGGACATGATGGTGAGGCGCAGCTCGGAGTCCTCGTCGAACGTGTTGATGTTGTCGTTCTGGAAAAAAACGCCGACGCCTGCGGAAAGCAGCTCGCGCGTGTAGCGGATGCTGTCGAGTGTATTTCGGGCGAAACGGGTGATCTCCTTGGTGAGGATGAGGTCAAATTTGTCGTCCTTCGCGTCCTGCACCATGCGCTGAAAGTTGTCGCGCTTGCGCGTGGTCATGCCGGAAAGACCCTCGTCAATGTAGCCGTCGATGAACGTCCATGCCGGGTTGCGCGTGATATAGTCGCGGTAGTAGCTGATCTGGTTGTCGAGCGAGTTGAGCTGCTCGTCGCTGTCGGTCGAAACGCGCGCGTAAAACGTTACGCGCAGAGCAATGTCGCTGAGCCGCGTTGCGCGCAGCTTTTGCCGTATCGTAAAGATGTCCATAAGCCACACCTCAAAAGTTCATTGTATCATGATTAGTATATCATGACAAATGCGCGAATACAAGAGAAACGGATCGGGAAAGCACGGATCTTCATATGTATGAAGGCAAACCCTGTCGTGCGGTGGCGACGCAGTGCATTGAAGCGGGAGTGGATCTGGACTTCAAAACGGTATATCGTGCTCTGGCGCCTTTGGACGCCATCATTCAGGCGGCCGGACGGTGCAGCCGCAACGGACGTGACCGGATGGGACGAGTAATCGTATTTTGCCCTGAGGATAGCCGAAGGCTATACCCAGATGACTGCTATAACAATGCTGTCGTTACCGTGCAGGAAATGTCGCCGCCTTTTTCCATTCATGATCCGGATAATATTCGGGAGTATTATCAGCGGCTGTTCGATGGGAGTACAGACAAGAAAGCATTGCCAGAGGGGATTGATACCCGGTCTTTTGCGCAAACAGCGGCACAGTATAAGCTGATTGACAATGCCGGTGTGCAGGTTATTGTCCCCTATGCGGAGAAACGCGAATTGTATAAGAGTATATCGAAGCAGCTGCGCGAGCAGGGAGCAGCTGCCGGAATTCTGAAAGAAGCAGCATCTATTACCTTGATCTGCTTTGACAAAAATCTGGATATCTATGCGGAAGAAATTCCGGTTGCCCGCAGAAGCAGAGCTCGGTTCGATGGGCAGACGGCGGAAAGCCGCGTGTACCTGCTCCGTCCGCAATATGAAGAATACTATTCTGCGGAGATGGGACTTCATTTACCGCAGGGAGAAGAATATGACGCTATATGGTAAGGATAGCACGTTGAGTCTCCGCTTTATTGGACACTCAACGTGTTATTATTTTACAGATAAAATAGATGGAGAGCCTGAAAAATATAGATGACATAATTTTACTGTTCTATTCGTCAAACGACGCGGAGCACGCAAATCATGGAGGTGAATTGTATTTGAAAGAAATTGTAATCGAGGTGTGGGGAGACCTTGCATGCTTCACAATGCCGTATGTAAAGGTTGAAAGATTAACCTATCCGTTCCCGACTCCATCTGCCGCAAGAAGGATTCTTTCAGCGATTTATTCAAAGCCGAAAGAGTTTCGCTGGCAGATCAATCGTATTGAAGTGCTGAACCCCCATCCGTTATATCAGTTTTAAATCGTACTGGTTACTGCGCCGAACAACACCGGCATTAAGACGGTTGATGATCTCGGCGGTAAGAAGGTTCCGGCAGGCGCAGGTCGCGCCAATGCGCAGTTTATGGAGAGCTACAATAAGGAGCACGCAGACAACCCGATCGACATCCAGTACATCGATGCAGATGCTTCCGCGGCGTTGATCGATCTGTATAACGGCTGCTACGATGACATTATGAACCTTTTTAAGCCATCTGCGATTTGGGAGGGCATCGTCCGCATCGTTCCGAATATTCCGCAAACGCTCGAGATCGCGGCGGTTGCGGCTGTGATCGGTATTGTACTGGGCTTTCTGCTGGCTTTGTGCCGCATTAAAAAATTCCCGGTGCTCAGTCAGTTCGCCACGCTGTACATCTCGTTTATGCGCGGCACGCCGCTGCTCGTGCAGCTGTTTCTGTCGTACTACGGCATACCGGTTATGCTGAATATCCTCAACTACAAGTTTGGCTGGGAGTTCAGCGTCAACGATATCCCGAGCATGCTGTTCGTATTCGTGGCGTTTTCACTCAACGAGGCGGCCTATATGGCGGAATCCATCCGTGCGGCTATCCTTTCGGTCGACCGCAAGGACATCAAGGCGGCGTGCTGGATGTTATCCGTTCGATTGCGGATCAGGGCCTGACAATGATTATCGTCACCCATGAAATGAGCTTTGCCCGCGATGTATCAGACCACGTGGCGTACTTCGAGGAAGGACATATTCTCGAACAGGGCACTCCGGAGCCGACTACGCCGCCTGCCTGCGGACGCGGCTGCATGACCTCGGTGCGTCCGGCGACGCTCTCCGAGTTTGCCGATCTGAATCTGAAGATGGTCGGATTTGTCAACAATCACACGGGCGACTACGGCCCGCAGGGCGTGCTCGATACGATGAACGCCGCCGAGGCCCACGATCTGATTGCGTGCGGCGTAGGCCGCAGCCTGCGCGAAGCGCGCCTGCCGAAATTTCTCGATACGCCGACCGGCCGCGTGGGTCTGGTCGCTACCGTCTCGACCCGTTCCGAGGTCTTTGCCGCGAGCGACAGCGGCGCCGGTGTCGTGCCGCGCCCTGGTTCCAATCCGCTGCGCTGGGGCCGCGCCTGCGTCGTGCCGGATGAACTGTTCGAGCAGCTGCACCAGATCGATATTGCTCTCGGCACGCGTGAAAGCATGGACGAGGGCTGCCGCGTAGAGACCTATCCGCCGCAGGGCAGCGATGCGTTCCGCTTTGGTTCGCTGTTAGAGGGCTGCCTTAACATCGAGCGCGGCGAAAAGGCGCATGTGCGCACGTTCGTCAACCAGAAGGACGCAGACGAGGTGTTGAAAAGTGTTGCGGACGCTTCCAAACGCTCTGACCTCACCATTCTCATGCCTTTGGGCTGGGAATCACGTGCAATACACAAGATAAAGAAAATAGAGGATCAATGCAAGAACGCTGCCGATAATAGTGAACGGCGTATCCCAAGAGCCTCCTGACGTATATGAATGCCGAGAGTTTATTCTGTGGGACGAATGGCTTGCGGGGGATTTGTGCATTTCATCAAAGACCTGCTTGCAGTGCACATATCCGTCGATGCCTTTATCGTAAAATCCGTAATCCTCCTTGATAATCTGACTTGCGTTTGCTTGCCCTTGGCATTATAATAGCGCTGTAGAGAGAATTTGTAAAGTAAGTATAATAATATGCGGTAGTTACTAAAAAGAAACTAATAGGAGACTGTCATGGAAGATAGAGAAATCAAAATGCTGCCGGCCTGCCCGGTGGAGACTACGCTGACGCTCATCAGCGATAAGTGGAAGGTACTCATTCTGCGAGACCTGATGACGGGAACGAAGCGGTTCGGAGAGCTGAAAAAGTCGATTGGCCACGTTTCTCAAAAGGTACTGACAACGCAGCTCCGTCAGATGGAGGCGAGCGGCCTGCTCAGTCGAAAGGTCTACGCAGAGGTTCCGCCGCGCGTGGAATATACGCTGACAGAACTGGGATGCAGTCTGAAGCCTGTTATGGATGCCATGTGGGAGTGGGGAGCAGGGTATCAGAAACGACAGAAGGCGGAAGGTCTGGTGCTGACAGACAACTGAACATCGCATCGGTAAATAAGAACATCACATCAGAGGCAGTATCGGGATAGCTGAGGAGACTTCTGCCGCGTGAGAAGAACCGGTTATCATGGATATAAGACCCGCTCGTTTCGGATTCAGACGAGCGGGTCTTGTGCATAAAAATTCACCTGCGTGGAAAACTGAAATGAAAAGCACCTGGGAATATATATTTGAAAACCCAGAAAGGAGAGTTTTTATGCAGGGTACAGAGCAAATGAAAAAACGGATGGCAGAAATGATCTGGCTTCAGTACTTCAACGAGAAGCTGTTTGAGCAGAAGAAGATCGATGAGACTGCCAGAAACAAACTCCGGCTGGCAATCTTGGCCGACGGACGAAAGGCATAGCAGAGTGCTTCGGCACTCGGTTGAGACTGTCGATAAACTCCGTTTTCCGACAATCTGTGTTTTGACTTCGCAAAACACGGACGTCCGAAAGTTCCCGTGCGGAAACTTTCCGTTTTATCGCAGGAAACCGAGCGAGCGGATGATCGGCGGTTCCTTTGCCTGTCCCTTGCAGATGGAGAAAAAGCAGATGATGCGGACAACGAACAGGACGGCATAGCAGATGCCGCAGGCTACCGGAATAAGAAAGGTCCAGAAGAACACCGCGCCGATGATGCCGAGCAGGATGTCAACGACCGTAAACTTGAGCGACTGACGGACATGGAAGCCTGCATACGGTGAGCTCTGGCTGCCGAGCAGGGCGATGATAACGCCTACCGTGCCGAGCAGATAGCACAGCATGGCGATAACCTTGTTATCGGAAATGTCCTTCGCATCAAATTCCGCAGTATGGTCATACGGGTCGAAATGATACGCCGGCTGCTGCCAGTTGTTCGGCTGCTGCCAGTTGTTCTGCTGTCCCCCGTTCGGCTGCTGCGAATTTTCGTGCGGCGCGCCGCCGCCGAAGCTCATGCCGCAGTTTTGACAGAATAAATCCGTATCGTTCATCTGAGAACCGCATTTTGGACATACTTTCATGTTTTTCTCCCCCTTTATGGTCTCGAGCGGATTCTTTCTCCTTCCATTATATTCTCCGTGCCCTTCATTTGCAAGAGCGCAGAGAATTTTTCCGACTTTTTCCTGTGCCCCCGTTCGCTCCCTGCTCTGCCGCATATCTCCTCGCAAAATCCGCATTATTTTCTGTTCACTGTAAATACTACCACCATAACAACAGAACTACCGTAAATGGGAGGCAGAACAGCGTGAAAGCAACCGGAATTGTGAGGAGGATCGACGATCTCGGCCGCGTCGTCATCCCAAAGGAGATCAGAAGAACCCTGCGTATCCGCGAGGGCGACCCGTTACAGATGGCATTGACACCGTTTGAGAGATTCTGCTTCGCGATGTGCGATTTGGCCAAAAGGCAGGGATGGAATTAGTACATAATGATGTGCTGACGATGAGAATATGCAAAAGCATTATCCAGGCTCGGGCGAAACCATGCGGTTTCGCCCTTTGTTTGTTGAAATCAGTAGCTGACGATCAATCCGCCGCGCTCGGCGTAGTAGCTGCAGAGCCCGCGGGTCGGCAGGATCTCGATGCTTGTATTTTCCCAGATATCCAGAATGCTGTTTTTCAGCGTCTGAGCCAGTGCGAGATTATCACAATGGCTGATCGCGACATTTCCGCCGATGAATCCGTGCTCCTTCATGGTGCTGACCAGCGTCTGTACGACCTTTTTCGCACCGCGCGCCTTGCTTTCAAAGGTGATCTTTCCCTCGTCGCTGCCGCTGCCGATGCCCCAGATGCCGAGAGCCTTGGCGAGCATACCTGTCAGACGGTGGATGCGTCCGTTCTTGATCAGGTTGTCAAACGAGGAGAGCGCAAAGAGGATTTTGGTTTTCTGTAGAAAATTTCTGGCGTGCGCCGCAATATCGTCAAAGGAAAGGCCCTGACGAATCAGGCGCTCGATCTCCTTTACGCAGAGCAGAACCTCCGGTCCGGTGGATAAGGAGTCCAGAATGACGATCTTTTTATCCGGGTTTTTCTCCAGCGCCATATCTCTTGCCGCAAGAGCGCTGTTCATGCTGCCGGACAGCTGCGAGGAAATGGTGATCGCAATCGCGCAGTCCGCCTGTTCAAACTGCGCCAGCCATGCGTCCGGCGTGGGGCAGGAGGTGTGGCCGGCCGCATGTTCCTGCTCCATGGCAGAGAGCATTTCCATCGTATCCAGGTGCTCGTCATCGACAAAATCCCGCTCCCCGATGCGGATGGTAAACGGCACACTGGTCAGCCGTATCCTTCCGTCCGGACTGGTGGAAGGGAGCAGATCACAGCTTGAATCCGTAATAATGTTCCAGTTCATATGTTTTTCCTTTCTCTCTTACCGAAAATTTTCAATGTTATCGTGGGGAAGGCGCGCGCTCTCGCAGCCGGTCGATCTGCACCGCACACAGCAGCCGGCCTGTCCTGCACACTTTCCTTCATAAAACAGAAAATGCCTTAATGTTGTATTCATTATATAACAGAACGCGCATTTGATAAATAAAAAGTTTTACAGATGTTTGCAGATGCCGATATGGCCGTCAGCGGGTCAGATATTGCAGGATCAGCACAAGGATCAGCATATGTACGGGATAAAAGGCATAGCAGGCATACTGGAACGGCTTGCTGTGATAGCCTTGCCGTCCGCGGTACAGCCAGATGGGGATGAGCGCCAGAAGTGCAAGCCCCTGCTGACAGATCTCAAATTCCATGCCGAATATATGGACGGGATACAGCAGACCGCCCAGCAGCTGCACATTGACCCAGTAGAGGGCGAGAAGCTGCCCTGCCAGACACCACCACTTCCGTCCGCGGAAGAAGTAGAAGATAAAGATCGTCAGCACGCCGGTGCCGTAGTAGTCCACCATGCTCAGGGTACCCAGCACTGTGCCGATCAGCACAACAAGCAGGGCGGTGAGCAGATACAGCCATGTTTTCTGCTTTTTGCGCACGGTTTCCATCAGATGAATGCCCAGAAGGCCGAGCAGCAGCGTCCAGATCACGTTCTGGTGCACCGGATAAAACCAGGTTCCGCCGTACATCAGGTCGAACGGCACTTCGGAGAGCACGGCAAACAGCGCAAGCCGCAGGGCGTATTTCCGGAAGCTGTGGGTGTGAAAATATCCTTCCACCGCCATGAATGCGAAGATGGGAAAGGCCAGCCGTCCGGCACACGTCAGCCAGTCCTGCGCAGGCAGGAGGGTCGCCCAGAGATGATCCATCAGCATCAGCACCATGGCGAGAATGTGAAGTGCCGCGGCGCTGAGGGAAAAACGGCCGGAGGTGGGAGAGGACAGGTTGTTGGTTGACATACGGGTACTCCTTTATCTAAGGCAACACCGCACAATTAAAGCTGCGGCGCTTTGCGGAAATTTTTCACCCTGATTGCGTTGCGATTTCTTGCAATACGAAAGTATTGCTGCAAAACCGCGCCTTATCAGAGCACAAAATTTGCTCGCAAATCGCTCTTGTCTAATTATGCGGTATTGCCCTAAATCGTTCGGTAATCGGGATGTGAGACACAGGAATGTGCTCTGCATTTATTATATACAGAAGAGCGGACAGCCGCAATGCCGCAGCGATAAACTTTTTGTGAATATCCGCGAGGCGGACACGGCACACAGACGGAAAACGCCCTGCTGACCGGTGCAGGCAGGGCGAGAAAAGCCAGAGATACAGATTCCCGGCACAGCTTTGCAGCCATGCCGGGAACGGTTGAGGGAATATGAAGATCAGAAAGTTATAGCTCGCCGCGCGCTTCGCGCTCTGCAAGTTCTTTCATGATAGCGGGATACTTTTTGTCGAGCTGATACAGCAGGCCGACGATCAGAACGCCGACAAAGATCAGCAGCGGGCCAAACATATAGATGTTGATGATCGAGTTGATTGCGGACTGCGACTGCACAACAGCGCTGCCGGTCGAGGAAATATAGCCGCACAAACTCATAATGCCTGCAATGCTGGTCTGTGCGATGCCGGTGCCCAGTTTGGTGCCGACCGAACCGCCTGCGAAGAAGCAGGCTTCCTGCCCTATGTGCTGCTTATGACGCGCTGTCCAACGGGTTTGGGCGGTATCCATCCATAAGTTCATCATTTTCCATGATGAAGGAACGTGTCGCATCCTGACCCCATGCAGTATCGTATCTTTCCATCAGATAATCGTTCAGCTCGATCCGGTTTCGGAGCTTGACCAGCCGGTA
>ERZ837910.2850-NODE-2850-length-20152-cov-4.575310_pt1 | contig 20152 bp, 9 predicted proteins | sample MGYA00519940_ERZ837910 | MGnify/ENA primary metagenome ERZ837910 (study PRJEB31850, sample SAMEA3708825) | human gut metagenome | biome: human gut; feature: human-associated habitat; material: faeces | place: China | collected 2014 ... | reverse complement strand
ACACCATATCATAACCGATATGCGGTCCGCCGATACCTTCGCCTGCCTTGCCTTTGAAGAAGTAAGGATTGTCTTCGCTCCACACGAATTTACGGGTATTCTGATAGATAGGATCGTTTACATCTACATCACCCAGATAAGGCATGGCAAGCAGGCTCGGTACATTGGCATCATCCATCAGGAAGTGATTTCCGAAGCCGTCTACCTCAAAAGCATAGATTTTACCATATTTCGGGTGGTTGTATACCGCATATTTCTTCAATGCTGTCTCTACTTCCTTTGCCAGGTCTTTGCATTCCTTAGCCAAAGCAGTCTTCTTATTTACCTTATCAAGTATTTCGGCTGCTTTGCGCAATGAAGATACGGCAAAGAAATTGGAAGGTACCAGATATTGAAGAGTCGTCGCATCATCCGAAGGACGGAAGCAGGAGACGATCAGACCAACCGGTTTCACTGGTGCTCCGAGTCCGTCATTATTCAATGTATCCAATGCACGTTCTGTCTTACGCTGGAATTTATACGGGCCAACTCCGTCTTTGCGCTGTTGTTCCTTGAATGTTTTCAGCACATTGGTGATAGCCTGAATCCATTCTTCTGAGAAGATGCTGGCATCTCCGGTTGTTTTCCAGTAGTGATAAGCCAGACGCAGCGGGTAGCAAAGTGAATCGATTTCCCATTTACGCTCGTGCAGTTCCGGCTTCATATCGGTCAGGTCACTCATCCAGTGATTGTCTTCAACGGCACCGTCATTAAATGCGTTTGCATACGGATCGATATTGATACATTTGAACTGGCGGAGGATAACACCTGCCAGCATCTCTTTCAGTTCGGGATCGGAGTTTGCCAACTGCACATACGGCCATACCTGCGCACCCGAGTCACGAAGCCACATTGCGTGAATGTCGCCCGTATAAACGAATGTATCCGGTTTGCCATCCGCGCCTTTGCGGAAGTGTACGGTAGTATCGATGGTATTGGGGAAACAGTTTGCGAACATCCATGCCAGTTTCTCGTTTTTCAGAAGTTTCTGCACACGGATGATTTCCTTTTCTACCGCATTCGAACGGAAAAGACGTTTGGAAACTTCCGGACGATTGTCTTTCTGAATAGCGTCCGTCACACATACATGCATTCCGGACATCGTATTTGCAGCCTGCATCTGACCGCCACAAAGGAGCATGCCTGCCAGCATACCCGCACTGATATATTTTACTTGCTTCTTCATAAATTACTTTTTCTTTTTAAATTCGTTGGAGAAAGAATAAGGGAAATCGGTTTCTTTGGTACCACGCTGCTCATTGGGTTTGGAATCCATCTTGAAAGTGATGGAAGCACCGTTCATAAGGTCCTCGTGAGTCACGTAGTTCTTTGTATGGTCTTTGCCGTTCAAGGTCATGGAAGAGATATAACGTTTGTCGTCTCCGTTATTTGGAGCGGAGATGGTTACTGTCTTTCCATTTTCAAGATGCAGCTTCATCTGTTTGAAGTAAGGAGTACCGAGAATATACTCATCCGTACCCGGACATACCGGATAGAAGCCCATAGCAGAGAACACATACCACGCAGAAGTCTGGCCGTTGTCCTCATCACCACAATAACCGTCGGGAGCAGGAGTATAAAGCTTATCCATCACTTCACGAATCCAGTGCTGCGCTTTCCACGGCTGACCGGAGTAGTTGTACATATACAGCATATGCTGGATAGGCTGGTTACCGTGTGCATAGTTACCCATATTCATAATCTGCATCTCACGGATTTCGTGGATGACACCGCCATAATAGCTGTCGTCAAAGACAGGAGGCAGGATAAATACAGAGTCCATCATCTGGTTGAAGCCGTCTTTTCCGCCCATCAGGTCGATCAATCCCTGAGGATCATGGAATACGGACCAGGTATAATGCCAGCTGTTTCCTTCGGTGAAAGCGTCTCCCCACTTCAACGGGTTGAACGGAGACTGGAATTTGCCATCCTCATTCTTGCCGCGCATCAGTTTATGTTCGGGATCATACAGATTCTTATAGTTCATGGCTCTCTTTGCAAAGATCTCAATTTCCTTTTTAGGCTTGTTCAAGGCCTTACCCAGCTGATAGATACACCAGTCATTATAAGCATACTCCAGTGTGCGGGCTGCATTTTCATTGATGCCTACGTTGTAAGGAACATAACCGAGCTTATTGTAGTAGTCATAGCCCAGACGTCCGGTAGAAGAAACCTGCGGATGTACCGCATTAGCTCCGTGCTTTACAGCTTCCCAAAGGGTTTCGATATCATATCCTTTCAGACCTTTCAGGTAAGCATCGGCAACTACTGAAGCCGAATTGTTGCCAACCATACAGCCTCTGTGTCCCGGGCTTGCCCATTCCGGCAGGAAGCCGCTTTCTTTGTAGGTATTTACCAATCCTTCCTGCATCTTCATGTTCATAGACGGATACATCAGGTTCAGGAAAGGGAAAAGACAACGGAACGTATCCCAAAAACCGGTATCGGTAAACATATAGCCGGGAAGTACTTCACCATTATAAGGACTGTAGTGAACGATATCTCCTTTCGCGTCTATTTCGTAGAAGCTTCTGGGGAAAAGTACCGAACGATACAGGCAGGAGTAGAAAGTACGCAAATGGTCGATATCATCATCTTCCACTTCGATGCGTCCCAAAACGTCGTTCCATACCTTACGGCCTTTTGCCGCAATCTGGTCTATGTTATCTTTGCCCAACTCTTTCAAGTTCAGTTCCGCCTGTTCGGGGCTGATGAAAGAAGAAGCTACACGTACATTTACCTGTTCGCCTTTACGGGTTTTAAAGCCGATCAATGCGCCGGCATGCTTATCGTTGGCTTCCAGTTTATTGGTATCGATGTTACCATTGGCAACAGCTGCCGTATAAGTAAAAGGCTTGTCAAACTCCAGTACGAAGTAATTCTTGAAGTTTGCAGGAACACCGCCGCTGTTCTTGGTCGTATAACCGATAATCTTGTTTTCCGAAGGGATGACTTTCACAAACGAACCGTTGTCGAAAGCATCTACAACTACATAAGAGTGATCGTTCTCAGGGAAAGTGAAGCGGAATGCTGCCGCTCTTTCTGTCGGAGCAATCTCGGTTACTACATCATGGTCGGCAAGGTATACTTTGTAATAGTAAGGAGTAGCCGTTTCTGCTTTATGCGAGAACCAGCTGGCACGCTGATCCTGATCGAAAACGGCTTTACCGGTAATCGGCATGATGGAGAACTGACCGTAATCATTGATCCAGGGGCTGGGCTGGTGGGTTTGTTTAAAACCTCTGATTTTATCGGCATCATAGGTATATGCCCAGCCATCCCCCATTTTTCCGGTCTGGGGAACCCAAAAGTTCATTCCCCAGGGAAGGGCGATAGCGGGATAAGTGTTTCCGGTAGATAAGGCGTGCTTGGACTGAGTACCTACCAGCGGACTAACATAGTCCACTGGTCCGGTAATCGTTTTAGCATCCATATTCCACGCACTAAATAAAGTAAAAGCTAATAGAGCGAGTTTTTTCATGGTGTTCTTGTTTTATTTAGTTAGTTTTTCTTCAAGCATCTTTATAAAATAGCCGCCAACTACGGAACGCGCCTGGAAACCTCTCTGAATCGGATTGTCCGTAAATACCCAGTCGGACATCGGAACGCGGGTAGTCGTTTCATCCATAAACAGATATACCGGTTCAATAAACTTCTCGAAAGTAGCTTTGTCCTGTGCCATGGTAGCTGTCCACATGATCCAGTCAGTCTTGGTATAAGTTTCACGGTTATCCAGCGGAAGGCCGTATTTATTTTGCTTCGTAAGATAATAAGCAATTTCTGTCTCAGCAACTTTTTCCGGGAAAATCTGTAGTTTCAGCAATTTGTCCCACACCAGATTATACTTCTGGCTCCAGGTTCCCGGTTTATCGAATGTCAGACGGTAGTGGTCGCCGTCATCCGCCATCTTCACCCATTCGGCAGCCATTTCTTTCGCCTTCTTCGTGTACTTTTCAGCAATGTCTTTTTTGCCCAGCATATCTGCCATGTAGCCGTAAGAAGCAATACCCATGATAGCCTTGATAGAAAGATTGGCATTGTGCGCAAAGTGTCCGGCAAAGTCATCCGTACAAAGTTGGTTCTCCGGATCAAGACCATACTCTACCAGATAATCCGTCCAGGTTGTCAGAGTTTCCCAATGCTTTTGTGCGTAGTCGGCATTTCCTTCTACAGCAGCAATCGCTGCAGCAAGGACTACCATATTGCCAGATTCTTCGATTGGCATATCGCCTCCGTAAGTCTGGCCGTTAGCCAGCGGATATGTACCTACGTCGTGAGCAGCAAACGGTTTGGTCCATTTTCCGCTTTCACTATAATAGAAGATATGGTTCATGGTAGCTTTGACCAGTTCCGGATTGTAAAGCAGAAGCAACGGAGCTCCCGGATAAGTCAGATCGACTGTTCCGATGGAACCATTACTGAAATTCTCTTTGGAAAGGAATACCAGGTCACCATTCGGAGCTTGTACCAGTTTATGGGCAGCTAATGCCTGACGATAAGCCAGAGCGCAAAGTTCGGCATACTTGCGTCCGCCGGCCGCTTCAGCCTCCGCCATCAGTTTCTTATCGAAAGCTGCACAATTTTTCATTTGAGTCTTATATTCCTGTTCTGCTTTCTGGAATTGTGATACGATTGTTTCACTGCCTGTACGATTCCAGTAAGGACGGAGGTTTTCACCAAAGTACTGGATAGAGTAAATATCATCGTAACCGATCAGCAGGTGTCCGTTCGCTTTCTTTGTTTCACCCAGTGAGCGTACTAAAGCTAGTTTGTCATAACCATTGGTGGTAGGAGCTTCCAGTTTGTTCTCTGTAAAGCTTTGGCGAAGTTTCTTTCCGTCACCGATAGCATAGGTGCTGTTCTCTTTTTCAGCAGCCAGGTAGAAGTGTCCCCAGTCAATACGTACATCGTCACCTTTCTTTTTCAGGATGTCCTGATTACGGCTGCCGGTACGCAGGAACAACAGATCACCGTCAGTAAAGCTGTCGGCTACGGATTCCTGATGAGGCAGATCGAGTGCCCATTGAGGAGCAGCTTCAAAATAGAGTTCAACTTGGTGCGCCTGTCCGTCGTTAGAAATGACTTCATAAGAAATATAGTTGACAGGGCGTGCCATCAAGTCCAGATTGTCCATAAACAGGGGCGCGGTAAATGTCAAATTCAAGTCTACCGGACCACAAGTGAAGTTATAATAAGTCTGCATAGGTTGAACATCGGCAGAAGTCTGCTGTGCAGTCTGATTGAAGTAACGGTTATTATCCAATTCTACCAGCAAACCAAAATCCAGCAAGCCATTCGCTCCACGGTTGTGACAATAAGCGGCAATCAGGTTTTCTCCCTGTTTCAGGGACGCTACCACTTCTTCCGATAACTTCACCTGTACGTGCTTCTTACAAGCGTTTCCTGTGTCTACAACCTTTATTCCGTTGATATAGATAATCACATCATCATCATGAGAATATTCCAGATATACATTCTTACCTGTCAGGTCTTCCTGAATATCAGCAACACGGCGTACCCAGATAAATTCTTCACCCCACTGGGTCTTGGCTACATGTTCGTTCTCCATGGTTCCGAAGGCACCTTCACCTTCTTTCCAGGCAGCATCATTGAAGCCGACATTTTGCCATCCGTCGGCAGGTTGCTGAATTGTATATTTTCCTGTCCAGTTACCTTGTTCCGAAGTTTTCACCAGAGGTCTCAACTCCAGTTCCTCCGTTCCCATAAAGCGGTAAGTCTGTCCGTCGACTTTAGCTACACCGATTAAAGGGAAATCTTTACCGCTCCAATGTTTGACCGAACCGTCGTATAAGTTGTCCGTGAAAGACCATGCACTGGTATACGGGTCTATGCTCACCAGCGGATAAGCCGGAGCACGCAACTCGCTCTTCACATGCTGTTCCAGCTGGGTCTCACAGCTACAAAATACAGAGGCTGCTCCCAGCAACAGCGTCATCAGTTGTTGTTTCATAATTTAATTACCTGTTTTATTTAATCTATTTACCATTCTATTGACACATTCACACCGGCAGGATCGTTCTCGAAACTCAACAGAAGAGTTTTTGATGATTCATCCCATTCCGGTTGTTCCTCTTTTCCATTCACACGTATTTTCTCTGGTTTACGAGGCAAGAGGACTCTTGATACATTAGTTGTATTTATCGGGCTTTTGGCTACAAAAGAGTAACTTTGTTTGCTGACTTTCTCATCATAGATACGAGAAGCTCCGCAGAGCACTTTGGCTTTTATTTTACCGGATACTTTATTCAGATCATAAAGATACCCCTGTTCACCCGGTTGGATTTGTTTGGAAGTCAGTACCGGCAGGTCTTTGTCAAACAGGTCGATATATAATCCGGATAACGTCAGTGGCTCTTTGGAAACGCTTTCGTCCATGACAGCAGCAATGGTATATGGACCACGTTCTACAATGAAGCTGTTCTTGGTTTCTATCTCTTTGCCAATCTTTTTCTGATAAGCGGATGCGATCGTTTCAAAATATTTCTGATCGTTTCCGGCTTTCAAAACAAAATGTTTGGGGTCTTCACGCATCACAATCACCGTTCCTTTACCATAGCGGTAAGTTCCTTCACCCGGATTACGGGATAGATTCATCTTCTCGAACAGGTGTTCCGAAGGCGCTTTATATTCATTTCCATCTGTATTCCACCATTCCAGTACCGTTTGATAAGGGTCGATATCTTCTCCACAATAGATAAGTATTCCGCCCTTCTTCACCCAATCAGCCAAATAGTTGTGATATTCCAGTTTCATCGGTTTCATGTTTGAATAAGACATGACAAGTATGTGGAGTCCTTTGAAAGTTTCTTTGAAAGGGGTATTTTCCATGTGTACCAGCTCTACCGGAATACCACGCTTCAACAGAGGCAAAGTTTGTCCGTAGAAACTGGAAAATTGCGGATCATCGTAACCGTTATGATTCGGAAAACGTTGAAACATCAGTGAGTTTGCCATCAGTACACCGATGCCCTGTGTACCTGTAATCTTTTTATCGGAAGTACGGATATCATTCAGTGTATTAACCATTGTCTGCATCTGGGTGGAATAAGAGCGGGGAATGCGTTCTTTCTGATCCGTTCCCGCTATCCGGTACAGTCCCTGATAGATACGGTCCGGCCAGGGCATTACTTCGTAGGTATCTACCATAGGATACATCAACTGTGCTGCAAAAGTGGCCTGATAATTGATTTTATAGTCCAGCCAGTCTTTCGCACGGTCTTCGATCGGGTCTGTCAGGAAATACATTTTCCGGTTCAGCGGTGCAGTCATCGACTTCATACACCCGTATTCCAGAAACGCATTCTCGAATACACGTTCTTTCTGCACGCCGTTATAGAAATTCGGTTCGCGGGCAGTCCCTGTCCATACCTGGGCAATGTAGCCGTCTACACAATCCAATGAAGCCAGGCTGGCTTCCGGACTTACAATCTGCCAGGAAGTATAATTAATCAAAGAATGCGTCGGCACATAACATTTGATATCCAGTCCTTTCGATTTTCCGTATTCTTTGGCATAAGTGAATATCTTATCCAGCGCATTATAGTACAGATGATATTTCAGTTTGTTGGAAAGGTATGTGTTTTCGGGAGATTCGTGCTGAGCTCTCCAGGGGAAATTATAATATTTCTGCCATTCGGATTTAAAAGCTTCGCTATATCCGCCACGCATCCAAAACTCCGGTTCTTCCAGATATATGGATGTTATCCCGGCGTCAATCACCCGTTTGATCTGTGTTTCCTGCATATAGCGGATAAAACTTTCGGTAGGTACGATATAAGGGATCAGATGACCATGAGCTATTTCATTTCCATTACGGTCGCGCTGTCCTTCTTTCAGATGCCCGTCTACTCCATCCCATTTCCCCAGAAAGTAGTCCTTGTAGTCTCCCCAGGCAACTCCGGTCATAAATTCCGTCAGATAACCTTTGTCTCTCCATGACTGAATGCGTTGTTCAAAAGTTACTCCGGGCTTATCCAGTGTACCATATACCATCGTGGCATCAGCACGTACGTCTGTTTCGGGTTTCCAGGGTTCAGAAGTCTGAAACGTGGTCTTTGCTTCTTTGCTTTTTCCTTTTTGCGCATAAGTAGCATGATTGCAGGCAAGAAGCAAGCCGAGAGCAATCAGTAAATGTTTATTGTTCATGATATTCAGGTGTATTTTCATTTTTATATCTGGTCGTTGCCCCGTTTCTCTTCGGATTATTTTTCTGCCGGAAACAGAAGCATCAATGCCGGTATACCGGAAGCCGAGTAGCTGTCTATCTCAGCACCGGCCGGTAATGCTTTCTCATATTCTCCGCCACATACATTACGTGTCTTATCCCTGTTTGCCCAACCGGACTCGATATTACGTTTCAGGAACGGGATATATTGTGTTTGTCCGCAATCGTATACCAGCATAGCTATGTATTCTGCAAAAATAGCCGTATAGATACCTTGCTCGATTCCTCTTTCAAAGGGCAGCAGGTTATGCTTCGCAGACATTTCATTGACTGTATAGTCTGCTGCAAGGATTGCATTATCCAGGTAGCGTTTTTCTTTAGTCGCTTTGTAAAGCAATACGGAAGCACCGATAAAGGTAGCTTGATTATATACATGCGCTTTCCAGGCAGGATTACCGTTGCCATGACGACTATCAGCTATCCGGCCCGTCTTCTTGTCCAACAGGTTTTCTACTCCCCATTCATAAATCTCTTTGCCTTTAGCCAAATACTGTTCTCTTGTCTGATACTTGGGTGATTCTTCGGTTGATTCTTTTCTCTTCTTCGGAACATTATTGTACAGTGTAAGTGCTGCTACCACGGTAGGGAAATTGATACAAGCCATCTTTCCGTCCCCCGGTCTGTTCGGCTTGGGATTATGGATCGGCTGCCATTGCCAGAACATCCCTCCGTTCTCTTTGTCATATGATCCTGTATCGCCTACTTTTTTAGAACCGTACCATACACGGCTGAAGCTCTCTTCAGACAGTTTCAGATATTCATCCACACCAAACAGTTCGTATGCACGTGCCAAAGAGATCGTCCACCACATGATATCATCATAGATAAACCATCCGGTATTTTCATTATTATTATCGAAATCAAAGTGACAATATTGGGCTTTATTTCCAGCGAATATCTTTTCGCAGAGCTCTTTGTAATAGGCTCTTTTCTTTTTATCTTTCTGAGCCTTCGCCAGTTTATAGGCGTTCATTGACATATCCCAGTAAATAGGCTGACACCAGATAGCAGCTGCGCCATGACCACGGTCTACCGCCTGTTCATAGGCCGAAGTCGTTTTATAGATATATTTATCCGGGTCGAGCAGCGTATTATTAAATCCTTCGTATGCCGCCCACACGTCTTCATTGGTGTAAGACCCTGTCTTCTGGTTCGTTTTTTCTGAGCTATCAGCCGCCCATACACTAGTAGTTGATATCGCCAGCAGTAAAGCTACCGCCAAAAGAATTTTGCTTTTCATGATAGTTGATAAGTTTTAATATTTTTCCTGTTACAAAGATTGCAGAAATAGCTGAAAAAAAACGATAATATTTATTCAATAAAGAACAAATACAGACCAAAACACTTTTCTACAATAAAAATAAAGGATTAATAAAGGGCGAATAGCGAATAATTTCCCCTTACTCTGTCCTTATGACAGAGATAAGGGGAATATTTAATCTACCTATTGAAAACTCATCCCGGTAAACAATTATTTGTTATCTGTAATGTCTGTGGATTCAATCCATTGCCAGTTATCACCAACCAATGTTGCCGTATGGCCTTTCAAACCTGTTATTGTGCTGGTAGCACTTTGAGTAGGCTGATCACCTTTCACTTCAAAATCCCAGGCTTCTACCAAATTCGGATTATCGGCACTTACACCTTCTTCATTCCCCATATAAGAAGCATATACCTGATTTTCTGTCCGGTTTGTTTTCCAGATACGGATCTTCTTTATGTAACCGGAGAACCATTCGTTACGATTTCCATTATTGTCCATCATACAGAATCCGGTCATGTGGACCTTATTAGCTATAGATTGTTCATTAATATACGTTCTCCAGGACTCACCCACACGAATGATTTCACCTTGTCTCGTACCGTCAATCATGGAATAACACTTCACATCTGTCGGAGTATCAAATCCCGGCAATCCCTTATCCCTGAACAGGAATGCATAATGCGTCCAACGATCTTTGGTCCAGTTGTCCGACTTTTTCCATCCCGGTTCCCATTCTAGAGGATTTGTATGATTATCATCTTCCCAGTGAGCAACCATTGTCCTCAATAATCCTTTCGTACGATCCTGGGCACGCCATCCGCTCCAATAAGGATCGTTTGTCATGGTAGAAAGGAAAGTACAGTTATCTTCTCCCTGCTTATTGCAATATTCTTTGATATTTACCCAAAGTTCAATCGTGAACGCCTGATTGTCATCCTCTCCAAACTTCACATAATCCTCACTATAACCAAAGTCTATATAGGAACCGGCATTTCCATCTACAAACAGATTCCAGGTAATCTGACTGTTATCCGGCCATGCAGAATCTTCTACCTCTTCTACTTTCTTATCGGCAGCAGCAATAGCCTCATCATAAATCTCCTGCGTCATATCTGTGATGGAACCGGATTTGATTCTTTCAGCCAGACTTTCCAAGTCTTTAGCTGCACTCTCCAAAACCGACTTATTTTCTACCGGATATTGTCCCTGATGATTTCCCCACCTCGTTTCATCATTAACGATTGCAAGTATTTCATCTGCCTTAGTCAGTAAATTATTGATATATTGCTGTGCTTCCGGAGACAGATTATAATATTTTGAATTTTTAAACTCGTCAATCGCTTGATTTACCTTTGCTACAGCAGCTTCCAAAGTTGTTTCATCCAGTTCCTCACCAGCTTCTACCCGTGTTATCAGTGCATCCAACTCGGTAATAGCGGCATTTAATATATCCTTTCCGGTTTCAGGATATGTCCCGGGAGCAGTTCCGTAGGTTGAATTCTTCAATAAATAGTTCAATGACGCACGATTTTCCTGCAAGATACTCAACTGTGTATCTGTTATATACTCGTCTTCAATATCGTCACAAGCGGTAAATATCCCTGCCAGACAAGAAATCAGGAGGAAAGAGAGGAGCATTGCTCCCTCTCTCCATTTATTAGTTAAACATTTCATGTTTTTCATCGTTTTTACATTATTATTCAACAATACGTTGCCACTCGTAAGTACCGATAATCTTAGCAGTATGACGGCCTGTCAGGTCTATTACTTCATTACCCGAGCCGGAAGGTTTGGTCATGAAATCCCATGCTGCCGCCAAATCTGCTTCTTTACCCGTCACTTCAGCCGTTCCATTATAAGAATTCTGAACATATTCGTTATCCTTTGCGCTCTTCCAGATACGGATTTTCTTCATATAACCGGCAAAGCCTTCTTCAAACAGATTATCACTGGTACGCATATAACGTCCGAAAGCAGTCATCGGGGCATTATAGTTGGCATAGTTGCTCGAATTATAGAATCTGCTACCCACGCTTCCCTCGGTTGTTTTCACTTCTCCGTTCACATACAATTTCGCACGAAGCTCCGGACTGCCCGGCAAGCCTTTATCACTGTACACAAACAAGAAATGTTGCCATTCTCCATCTTCCGGTGCCTTTAGTGACGGTTCACAGATATTTCCTCCTGTTTCGCCCCAAGTTGCACGATAAATACCACCGTCCGCATTACGCCAGTACATCATCCAGCCGTTACGCCATCCGTCACCGCCCATGTAAGTTGACAGGAACACATTCTGGTCTTTTCCACCACCTTTGGTTACTTTCACCCAAAACTCAACAGTAAAGGCTTGATTTCCTTCGGTTCCGAAATTGACATATTCTTCGCTACGTCCGAAATCGATATAAGAACCACCATCACCACGTCCGTCCACAAACAGTTCAGCCGGTGTTGTTTCAGCATCCTCTGTACGGATCGTACTCTTGAACTGTTCTATAGACGCCTTGGCTTCTGCCACATAGCGTTGTTTCTCACTTTCCGACGGAGAGGGTTGCTGATATTTGATTAAAAGTACCGCACGATTGGCATCATCTATCGCATCTGTCAGAATTGCCCGGCTTTCGGTGGGGTACTGTCCTTTCTTATCTCCGTAGTCTGAATTTTGCTGCAAATCGGTCATTTCAGCAATCAATGCATCCAGTTGGTCGATATAGGTATCTTCTATTTCAGGAGCCGCAGTATACTCGTCATGCGTTTCTTCAGAACAAGCCGCCAATTGAAGTGTCAGTACCATGCATAACACATAATACCACATTTTCCAATTTGAATATTTCGTATTCATTATTCTTCTTTTTTATGGGTTACAATTATTTATCTGCCGGAAACAACAACATCAATGCCGGTATTCCGGATGCACTATAGCTGTCAATAGTAGCGCCTTCTATCTGTGCCTTATGATATTCGCCACCACACAAATTACGTGTCTGGTCGCGATTAGCCCAGCCGTAATTAATGTTACGTTTCAAGAACGGTACGTACTGGGTCTGGCCACAATCATTTACCAGCATGGCCATGTATTCCGCAAAGATAGCGGTATAAATACCCTGTTCCACGCCACTCTCGAACGGCAGTAAATCATACGTTCCGGACATGGTATTCATTGTATAGTCAGCTCCCAAAATTGCATTGTCCAAATATGTTTTCTCACCGGTAGCTTTATAAAGCAATAACGAAGCTCCGATAAAAGTGGCCTGATTGTATACATGGTCCGACCATGCCGGATTGCCTTCACCATGCTTGCTGTCGGCAACTTCTCCGGTATTGCTGTCTACCAAATTCTTCACAGCCCATTCATAGATTTCTTTTCCTTTTGCCAGATAAGCTTCCTTCGTTTCATAATGCGGACGGGTAAAATCACCGTACTTATTACTCCAGCTTTCCGGATTCGGATCAGCCACACGATCGGCAGGAACATTGTTATAAAGGGTCAATGCAGCTACCACAGTCGGGAAATTGATACAAGCCATCTTACCATCACCGGCAGCATTTTCATTCGGATTGCCGATAGGCTGCCATTGCCAGAACATACCTCCACCCAAATTCTTTTCAGGATCTGCATAAGAACCCGTATCACCTACGCGGGGAGAACCGTACCATACACGTGCAAAACTTGCTTCTGCCAGACTGCGAAACTCTTCCACTTTAAATAATTCGTAAGCACGTGCCAAAGTAATGGTCCACCACTGTATATCATCATAGATAAACCAGCCGGTATTCTCATTATTATCGTCGAAATCAAAGTTTACATAATGTGCTTTATTTCCGGCAAACAAATCATCACACAACTGCTTGTATTTGTTTTCTCTTTCCGTATCTCCTTCCGCTTTTGCACGTTTATATGCGTTCATAGCCATATCCCAATAGATCGGCTGGCACCAGATAGCGGCAGCTCCGTTATTACGGTCGGTAGCAGCAGTATAAGCGGTACTTGTTTTATAAATATTCTTATCGGGGTCCAGTAAGTTATCATTAAATGCTTCATAGGCAGTCCAGGTATCCGCATTGGTATACTCCGGTACAATCTCGTAATCTGGGGTATATGGCTTTGCCTGTTTATCCTCATTGCAAGAGGACATACAAAGGGCACCGGACATGAGACAAACTGCAGAGAAAATATATTGTTTCATCATAATTTCTATTTTATAATCAGTATTTAGAATCCTGTATTCTGAACCAAGTTTTTATCAATATCAATTTCGCCCTGTGGTATGGGGAAGAAGTACTGACGGTCAAAAATACGCTTCACAATCTCCGTACGTTTGAAGAATTCATTTCCGTCATAATTGACATTCATACCGTGAATTGCTTTGTTGAAATACTCATTTACCAATCCCCAGCGACGTACATCAAAATAACGGCAGTTTTCGAAACTCAACTCAATGCGTTTCTCCTTACGAATCAGCTCCATGACTTCTTCCGTTGTAGTCGGTTTAGGCAGATTGACTGTTTCACCGTATCCCGGAATACCCGCACGCTTACGGATCATGTTCATATACGTCCAGATGTCTTCATGAGTCGGGCTGACATGTGCAAGCGCCTCGATATAGTCAAAATAAATATTAGTCAGACGCAAGAGCACACAAACCAAGTTCTGGTTACGGTCGCCGGAATCCATTCCTTTGCGCACCAAATAACCTGTACTTGTATAGTCATTGCTACCTTGTTCTTTACCACAACTTCCGCTATAAGTGAAATCTACTATATAATTGCCTTCTGTTCCATCAAACCATTTTGAATTACTAAAGGTAATGTCTACGTAAAAACGAGGTTCACGATTAACATACATCATTCTGGTTCCTGTCGGTGCATATAAGGTACCGTCTGTTCCTTTGTATTCTGTTGTAGAAACTCCCTCTTCTACATAATCGGATTTTTCGTTGATAATCGGAGTGACTCCGTCAGCACTATAACCGGAAATAGGAGATTCTCCGTTTGACATGAAATAGGCATCTACCATTTCTTGGGTTGCTCCCAACAAGCTACCACCTCTATAGTTGGTCGTATTACCGGATCTATTCGGCATACGGTCGTACTGCATGGTTCCGGCAGCATTATCCAAACGATAGAAAATCATTTCTTTATTGTTACCCATTTCAGAAAACAGGGTTCTTACTGCACGGCGATAAGATTCCGTCGGGCTGAAGCCTTCCGAGTCCGGACCGGAAACAGAAACACCGTCCTTATTGGTATACATCAAATGATAACGACTTCCGTAATTAGAGAAGAAAGTGTTACATTCATTAATCACTTTCTGCCAATTGGCACGTTTGGTAGCTTCGTCCGGTTTGTTAGGGAACAGTTTTGTTCCGTCCGTATTAGCCAAGTCTGAATAGTAATTGCACTCTCCATTAAACAACCAGCTGGCACGATAAGTCAATGCCTCGATAATAAACGCCTGTGCAATCGCCTTATCAATACGGCCATATCCGGACACTTTGTCGGTAGAAGCATCGTCCAGTAAACCATCGTTTTGCGCACCTTTCAACTCTGATACGATAAAATCGAAACACTCGTCTACCGTATTACGCGGGAGTTGCAACTCATCGCTCGGAGTATCCATCGGGAAGTCCTTTTCAAGCAAAGGAACCGGACCATAAGTACGTACTAAATAAAAATAGTAGATCGCCCGCAAAGCTCTTGCTTCCGCTTTCCATTGATTTCTTTCTGTAACAGTCAGCGGTGCCTGATCTACATTTTCTGTAAATACTGCCGCTTCATGAATACCTGAAAACCAGCTCTTCCAGCGATACAATACCATCGTTCCTTCGGTAGCATCGATTGAGTTGTTATTTATCAATTTCCCTTTATTGTCATTTGTCCACTCTGCTTCGTCGCTGGAGCCTGTCCAGGGACCGGGAGTACGGTACAGACTTGTTTCATGCACCTGACGTTGGTTAAATTCATCCGGTAAGAATGTGTATACGTTCGAAAGATACCGCAAGGCTCCATCTCTGGTTGTGAAAATCTCCTTGAGTGATAAACGGTCATCAGGCACCTGGTCAAAATAGTCATTACAAGATGTCGTCAAGAGACACGCCAGCAAACTAACGATTATATAATTATATTTTTTCATTATCTTTTTGTTTAGAATGTGAAATTAATACCAACTGAATAAGAAGTCGTATTCGGATAAGAAGCACCATTATCGGTATTCAACTCCGGATCCCACAATTTGAAACGACTCAAAGTGAACAGGTTAGTTCCCATTACATATACAGCCGCATTCTTCAGATGAACTTTATTCACCCAGGGTTTAGGCAGATTATAAGAGATCTGCAATGTCTTCAAACGCAGGAAGTTCATGTTACGCACCCACCAGGTACTTTTCTGGAAGTTATTAATATTACTGGTTGTTTCGCTTCCATAAGACAAACGCGGATAAAAGGCATTCTGATCCGGATTTTCCTCTGTCCAACGGTCGCCAATGTTAGAGTAAAGGTTACCACTACCGCCACCGCCATTAAACGGATTAACACTGCTACCGTTCAAAACACGTTCAGCTCCTGCTACGCCCTGGAACATCATACCCACAGACAAGTCTTTCCAACCTACTGTAAATCCGAAACCATAGACAGTTGTCGGCACATCACCACGAGAAATGTAAGTCTGGTCGTATGCGTCTATCTGACCGTCATTGTTTAAATCCTTGTATTTGATATCTCCGGCTTTCACTGTTCCAAACTGTGATGCAAACGGTTTGGGAGTAATGGCTTTATTGGCATCCGACAAAGATTCCCAGCGTGCCATATCATCTATTTCAGCTTGAGTGAACAACCCCTCGGCAACATATCCTTTCACTCCATTGATGTTGTGCCCATATTGGTTCATCCATTCGTATTTCTGTTCCGGCAATTCTCCCTGAATCCATTTATCCTTATTAAAGGTGACATTACCACGAAGCGCAATTACCCAGTCTTTATTGATACGCTTGTTATACTCGATCGTTCCGTCAAATCCTTTATTTTCTATGATACCGATGTTTCCGTAAGGAGCAGATGTGTTGTATCCCAAGAATGAAGGTATAGAATGTTCACGCTTCAACAAGATGTTTTCACGACGTTCTTTAAACAAGTCGAATACAATAGACAGATCGTCATTAAATAGCTTCAGGTCAATACCCAGGTCTTGTTTGCGAGATTCTTCCCAAATCAGGTCGACAGCCATATTCACTGTTTCATAACCGGACCACTTAGTTCCATTCGGTCCGAATTTATAACCATAGTCTCCATTTTCTTTCATCTGATCCAGATACATGAAACGACGGTCGGAAACTTCGCTATTACCCACTTTACCATCTGTATAACGTATCTTCAAGAAAGAAACTGCCTTCGACAAAGGTTGCCAGAATTTCTCATTTGAAACAACCCATCCTACACCAAATGCAGGGAAAGTTCCGAAACGATGTTTAGGCGAAAAGTTCTCGGCACCGTTATAACCGATGTTGAACTCTGCGAAGTAACGGTCTTTCCATGAATAAGTGGCACGACCGGCAATACCCATCATACGATACGGAATCGCATCTTCTAATGTCCCTTTCGGATATAATAGTTTGGATTGCTGATTGAACAGGAATAACGCACTAACACGATGATCGTCGTTAAATGTCCGGTCATAGTTCAAGGAAGCCTCCAAATAGGTCTTTTTGTTACCACTCGTTTCCTGTGTATAGCTTAACACGTTACTTCCTTCATAAATACGTTGCAGAATAGGCTGCCCATTCATATCGTAAGGAACACTAGTGTCCAGGAAGTTGTAGGTAGACTCCGCACGGTCCTGATGTACATGTATCTCATTGTATACGTCGAATGCATACATAGCAGTCAGTTTCAGTCCTTTCGTGAGCATATCCAAATCCTGTGTGACGCGCAAATTAGAGTAAATCTGATTTTTCGTCAGGTTGTCATAGCCACGACGTGTAGCCTGTGAATAAGGGTTATTAAAGTTATTATTGGTTGAAGTTCCCGGCACAAAGGCTTCTCCGTTAACAAAGAACATCTTTGGATATTCAACCGGTGAGATAGACATTGCCGCATTATACAAATCGGCAGAAGAGATGGCCGGATAATTTCCTTCTCCCAGATAACCTTGCGCACCGATCTCGACCTTAGTAGTAGGAGTTACGTCGATATTCAAATTGGTAGTAAAGTTATAACGGCTATATTTCATTTTAGAATCATAGGTGTCGATATTCTTATCAGTCACCGTCATACCTGTCTCATTAAAATAGCTGACTGATGCATAATAAGCGACTTTCTCGCTACCACCGCGTACATTTACATTCACACGGCGATTATGTCCCCAATCATTAAAGATTTCTTTCAACCAATCCACATTCGGATATAGATAAGGATCCTTACCGGCAATCGTGTTACGTATCTGATCTTCTGTATATTTCGTAGCAATACCGTCATTACGCATTGCCTCGTTGGCTGCATTCATATAAGTGATACCATCTGCCAAATCGACCATCTTCGTGAAACGGGTAAACGATTCATAATAATCCGCGCTCACTGTCGGTTTTCCTACCTTTCCCGGTTTGGTTTTAATCAAAATTACGCCATTGGCACCACGTACACCATACACAGCTGTTGCTGATGCATCTTTCAACGTTGTCAACGATTCAACATCTTCCGGATCGATGTCATTGAACGAACGTTCCACTCCATCCACCAATACCAGCGGAGAAGAAGTGTTGGGAGTGGAAATACCACGAATCCAGATATCAGCAGCATCTTTTCCCGGTTCTCCTGTACGTTGTACGGCCACAACACCCGCCAAACGACCTGCCAATGTAGTTGTTAAACTGGCAGAAGGCGTCTTAATATCTTCCATCTTCATGGAAGACTGTGCACCGATATTACTTATTTTACGCTGGGTACCATACCCCACAATAACAGTCTCTTCCAATTCGTTCACCTGTTCTTCCAAGGTGACATCATAAATGTTGGTCGAAGCATTGGTTCGTATTTCAGAAGTTTTAAACCCGATATAGGTAAATTTAAGCACTACACTCTTCTTGGTTACGAATATCTCATACAAACCATCCATGTTCGTAATCGAACCGTTTGCATCTCCATCCACAGTAACGTTCACCCCAATAAGCGGTTCTCCTTTTATATCAGTGACACGTCCGGATATTTTCCGCTTATTCTGTTGCTGTTCGGTTGAAGCAGGGGCTTTTCCGGAAATAAATATTTGCCTGTCAGAGATCCGATAAGTACACGAAGTACCTTCGAAAAGTTCAGAAAGAATTTCTTCTATATTCTTATTCTTACTGTCGATAGATACCTTACGTTCTAAGTTGACAGCGTCATCTAAATAGAAGAAAACAAATTGACTACTTTTCTCTATTGTTTTAAGCACTTCTCTCAACGTCGAGTTACTCATGCTGACCGAAAGAGTCTTAAATTGAGAATAATTGTTGTAACTTGCGAAAGAGTAGTCTATTCCGAGAAGTAAAAAGCACAGGAATAGCCCGAGAACCTTACTCTTTCGTTCTCTAATTGCATTTTTCATATTAAACATGTTAAAAATTTCTCATAATATTATTTTCTGTATCTAAACATTTATAGGCACACAAGTCCCATCTGGATGATAGTTCGTATCATCCACTCTCTTCAATAATTACCATAAAATACGGGAGTTAGATTAGTTTATTATCTTATTTTTTTATATCTATTTCTTTACTACTCGATACGTTTTATATTGTTCATCATAGGCATAAGAAATTGGTGCAACAAAGGTTAATCCATTAATAACTGTTTCAAAGTTGTCTTTTTCTTTTACAGCTAAAGCGATAAGACCTTCAGCAACTTTGCGGATCTCTTTTGCTTTTGCTTCTGTGGTAACGATCTTACCATTGTTTAATAATGCTGTTACCTGACCTCTTAATAAAGCTTTTCTCTGGCTAGAGGTTCTGCTTAATTTACGATACTTTGCCATTTTTAATATCCTCCATTTTGTGGAACATCCGGCCACGCGCTTTGGACTTACTTACCGGACGCCATATTCTTGTTTCGGAGTGGTTCTGTGATACCGCACAGTGCCATTCCAAGTGCCACTCATGATCCGTGTGTCAGAATCTCGTCTGCCTCATCCCTCTGACTGTCTCTGACGCATTTCCTCGTCAGGCATATCAGAGCAATGAATGCATACACTCCGCACACCAGACATACTCCATGCCATATGGACTTACTGTTTCTGCCTGTATCGGGGAATATAAAGCGCTCGCTTTACTCCTCTCCCTGGTTTAACTGAAGTCCTAACTCTTTTAATTTAGCAAGAACTTCCTCTAATGATTTACGTCCTAAGTTACGAACCTTCATCATATCTTCCGGTGTTCTGTTTGTCAGTTCTTCGACTGTGTTAATGCCGGCTCTCTTCAAGCAGTTATAAGAACGAACGGAAAGTTCAAGTTCATCGATATTCATCTCAAGAACTTTCTCTTTTGCATTGTCCTCTTTCTCGATCATGACATCAGCCTGCTGAGCAGCTTCGGAAAGATCGATGAAAAGGCTTAAATGCTCACTTAAAACCTTCGCAGCTAA
>ERZ837910.2843-NODE-2843-length-20198-cov-7.111255_pt1 | contig 20198 bp, 17 predicted proteins | sample MGYA00519940_ERZ837910 | MGnify/ENA primary metagenome ERZ837910 (study PRJEB31850, sample SAMEA3708825) | human gut metagenome | biome: human gut; feature: human-associated habitat; material: faeces | place: China | collected 2014 ... | reverse complement strand
AAAAAGATGTAAAGGTTACAGTAATTGCGCCACCAGCAATTGCCGAAGACGAAGTGGTAGTGCAAGAGACAGTAACTAATGCTGACGGAACGAAAACAGTTAAAAATACTGTTAAGAAAAAAGCAGATTCATCTGGAAATAAAGTAGTATCTAGTGGAAACAATTCAAATAGCAGCTCTAATAGTTCTGGAAACAAACCTTCAGGTTCTGCTGGAACTGGAGGCTCAGGATCATCTGGTAGTGGTTCTAACAAACCTTCAGGTGGAGGAACATCTGGTGGCAACAGTTCTGGAGGAAATAGTGGTAATTCAGGTGTAAGTTCTGGAAGCGGCTCAGGTTCAACTGGTGGAAGTGCGGATGTAGATATATCTGGTTCAACTCAAAATGGTGGTTATACTGATATTTGGGGAGGAGGACAAGGAAATTTTGACGATATATTTGGATAATATAATATGTTAAAGCAAGCGTAAGATCGCCTGCTTTTTTTTATTATAAAGGGGGAAAATATTATGTATCTTTGTAGAAATCCTACATTAATATGGCGAAAGTCATTTTTTAAGCTTGAAAAGGAGGGCAAAGATGATTAAAAAAAGTACAAGAAATGTTTGGAATAAGTTTATTAAATTTTCACTTGTTGTTATATTACTTTTTGGTGGGGTAATATCTTCAATGGCCAGTTCTTCTTTACATGCAGAAACAGTAAAACTTGAAAAGGGCAGTCCAATATATTATCCGAGTTGGCTCGGTAACTGGTCTACCAACTATTATTATATCAATGGCCAACTGGCATACTGTTTAAATTCTTCTCGAAATGAACCAGTAAATAACAATAGTGCATATGCTGAAATCAGTAATAATATGGAACTTCTTAAAGTTCTTTATTATGGATATGGCGGGCCTGAAGATGTTTTTAAAGATGATCAAGTTACCAATGACACTAATAAATATCTGTATACACATATTATGGCTAGTTACGCATATAGTGGAGATATTTATGGTGGCAAAAACTGGGATGATTTAATGGCTAATGGAATTGGTTTAAAGTGGAGATATGAACAGATTCAGTCTATGCCAATTCCGTCAAATGAATTTAATTTTGATGGTAGCACTAACTTTAATACCACTGCTTATTATGATTTAAATACAGGAACCCAGCGTACAAAAGATATTAAGTTTAATTCTACTAGTAGTAATACTGTAACATTGCCATTGCAAACTGGTATAAAGCTACATAATGTTACGAAAGGAACTGTTGCTATTAATAATGCAACTATATATGGTGGAGATACTTTTTATTTAGAAACAGATATATCGAGCAAGCATGATGACTATAGTTCTGGAAAACTGACAGGCAGCCACAAAACAAGATATGCTCCGCTGATTGTAAAATCAGACAGTACCAGTGTTCAGGATATAGGTTCTTGGAGTTTCACTTATGATCCTACCCAAATAACATTAAATGTTAATTGGATAGATGGAAGCCAGATTAGTATTAATAAAACCGACAATTATGGTGAAAACATTTCTAACGCTAAATTTGATTTATTGCAGTGGAACAATGCAACTAGTCAATATGAAAAATTAAGGGAGTTAACATATAATTCTGCTGATAAACTATATGAAAGTGGTTTTTTAGAAAAAACAGATCTTAATGAAGGTAAATTTAAGGTAGAGGAAACAGTGCCAAATGGATATACAGCTTCTTCGAGATACGAGCAGGAATTTACATTAGACGGCTATATCGACAGAAGTGTTTTTACAGCAGTGATTGAAGGTAAAGAAGTAAATGTAAAATTATCGTCTACACTTGCAGACAACCATTATGTAAAATATGAAGTAACAGGTGTGCCAGATAATGTAACGCTGATTAAATTTCCTACATGGTCGATTAATGGGGGACAGGATGATATTGAATGGGTTCACCTTGCAAAAGAAAGTGACGGAGTATGGCGTGCAAATAAGCAGATGCCTGAAAGTGGCCAGTATGTTATTCATATCTATTATAATACTGCTGTACAGCAAAATATTTATTCTCATGCGGTTAATTTTTGGCCGAGTGATACAACGATCAATGTTGTAAACAATAGGATAATGGGTAAAATATCTGTTGATAAATTAGATTATCATGCAGGTGAAAAATTAGCAAACACAACATTTGATGTGACTGCCAGAAACGATATAAGAACACCACAGGGAACTGTTATATATAGGCAGGGCGAAGTAGTAGGAAATCTTACAACAGATGAAAACGGTTATGGTGAACTGGATAATCTTAATTTAGGGGAATACACCCTAAAGGAGTCTGTGGTACCAGATGGTTTCCGTGATGATGGCAGTACATACGATTTTACTATAACTAATGATAAAACTGATTCTAAACTGCATATGGGATTAGATGTGACATGGGAAATAAACAACTATCCTACTTTTATAAATATTTATAAAGTTGATAAGGATTCGGGTAAAAAACTTGAAAATGCTGAATTTGATTTATACAATGTTACAGATAAAAAGAAAGTAGGAACGTATAAAACAGATAAGAATGGCAATATTGCTGTTTTTTATTTATCAAGACAGAAAACCTATTATCTTCAGGAAACAAAAGCACCTGACTCATATAAATTAAATGATACCAGATATTATTTTTATATTGATGAGAAGGGGGCATTCAGTGTTTCAGATCTGAATGGTACTGTAGAAGATGGTACTTTTAATGTGCCGTTTCATGGTACAATGACCATTACTGTCAAAAATGAAATAGATATATGCAATCTTCGAATTACAAAGAAGAATGATAACAGTAAAGTATTAGAGAATGCTGAATTCAGCTTATATTCTGATAAGGAATGTACGAAGGAAATAGAAAAAGGAAAAACCGACAAGAACGGTCAATTGAATTTTGATCGGATTTCTGTTGGTGATTTTTATTTAAAAGAGACAAAAGCACCTGATGGATATAGATTATTAAAAGATCCAATTAAAATATCATTGAAAAATGTGAACGGGAAGTTCACTTTTTTTGTTAATGACAAAGAGATTAAGGAAGATGACAAAAATAACAGCTTAACGTTAGAAAACGGCTTATATACTGGCAATTTGACAGTTATAAACAGTCGAGGATCTATTCTTCCTGCAACGGGAAGTCCTATGACGATTGTTTTAACAGGGGCAGGTATTTTATGTTTATTAATTTCGATTAAAAGGGGAAAAAACAATGATGAAGAACAAATTTAAAAAGTTAGGAATAACAGCTTTAGCTTGTGTACTGTCTTTAACGACAGCAGGAACAGTAGCAAACTTAGTCAATAGTGGAAATAATGGAAACATGATTTTTACGAAAGTAAATGCTGAAGGAACAGGACATATAACTATTAATGCCAATGTAGGAGATAATGGAGTTACTCAAAGTCTGGCAGGGAAGAAATTTAATATTTACCGTATCTTTGATGCTCAAAACAGTGCAGGAATGGAAAGTATTAACTATACAATGAACCCTGCATATGAAAAATCGTTAAAGAAGGTTACTGGAAAAGATACAGAATATGCAATCATAGATTATATTCAGGCGTTAAATAACAATCAGGTGATCAATGATGTTTCACAGACACAGAAAAATGAGACTGCATATTCTAATTTTAGATATTTTGTTGAGAGTCTGAGAAATATGTTAGTTGAAGATAAAGCCGACCCTACTCAGGTTTTAACAGTCCCATCTACAGCAACAGACAGTTATACATTAGATGTTGCATACGGGTGGTATATTATTGATGAAATTACGAGTGTTAATGGAACGCACAGTGCTTCATCTATGATTATGGTCAATACTGCTAATCCAGATGTTGCAATTGATATAAAATCAGATTTTCCTGTAATTCAAAAACAGATTTTAGAAGATGATAATCAAAAGACAGTCGGAACAGATAAAGACGGATGGAATGATGTAGGAGATTACGAGATTGGTCAAACCGTGCCTTACCGTTATTTGACATATGCACCAAATATGAATGGTTATTCTTCTTATTATTTTGCAATGCATGACCGCATGGACAGCCAGTTAACATTCAATAAGGATAGTGTAGTTGTTAAAGTCGGGAACAAGACGCTTGTAAAAGATACAGATTATAAAGTTGTAACAACTGGTCTAACTGGAGAAACATTCCAGATCCAGATTACAGATTTAAAAGCGACAATTAATAAATATTTTTATTCATCTGAAGCAGGAGCAAATCCAGAAACAGAGAAACTGTACGGTCAAAAAATTGTTGTAGAATATAATGCCACTTTAAATGAATCTGCTCAGGCTGATACTGGTAGAGCAGGTTTTGAAAATGATGTAAGACTGGAATATTCTAACGATCCCGACAGTAACGGGACTGGTAAAACAGGGTTAACACCTTGGGATACAGTAGTGGCATTTACATTTAGAATGGACGGTATCAAAGTAAATGACCAGACTCCAGAAAGAAAACTGGAAGGTGCTAAATTTAGATTATACAATGATGAGGACTGTACTAAAGAAGTATATGTTAAAAAAGCAAGCGGCGGAGACGGTTATACTGTAATCAATCGAGACAGTGTAAAAGGTGATACTGCCCCAAGTGAAGCGGTTGAAATGGTGTCTGATTCAAATGGTGTTTTCAATATCATAGGTTTAGACAGTCAGACATATTATTTGAAAGAAACTAAGGCGCCAGATGGTTACCGTTTATTAAAAGACCCTATAAAAATCGATGTAAAAGCAACTTATGGAGCTGACAACAGATTAAATTATGTTAAGGGCGATGGTGCAACAGCAAAGACATTACAGAAATTAGCAGCAACAGCAAGTTTTAAAGAATTTTACACAGGCGCATATAGTCAATATGACAAAACACTATCAACTGATGTAGATACAGGTACATTTAATATCAAGGTTGTAAACAAAGTTGGATCTAAACTTCCTGCAACAGGTAGTATGGCCACTTTATTATTAGTTGCAACGGGTACTGCGGTGATGGTAACTGTACTTATCAGAAGAAGAAAAAATGAAAAAGATGAGAATTCTCAAATTTCTTAAAAAAGATATTTTAATTTTTATAACAGGACTGGCTCTTGTGAGCTATCCTGTTATTTCTAATTATATAGAGTCCATAGAACAGGCAGATCAGATCGATACATATAACAATTCTGTCAGTGAGTTGAGCAGAGCAAATAAACAGTTAATGCTGAATGAAGCTCATGAATGGAATGATAACCTGTATTCAAAACAAAAGGGGTTATCAGAGGATTCAGGGTTAGAATATGAAAATGTTTTAGATCTTGGAAATGGTGTAATAGGAACTGTAGAAATTCCAAAAATAAAGGTAAATATGCCTGTCTATCATGGTACAGAAAGTAATGTATTAAACGTGGGAGCTGGCCATATAGAGGACAGTTCTTTGCCTGTAGGTGGTAACAATACCCACACTGTTTTAACTGGCCATAGAGGCTTGCCGTCAAGCAAACTTTTTACTCGATTAGACGAACTTAAAAAAGGTGATCTTTTTTTTATTAAAGTAATTGATGAAACTTTAGCATATAAAATAAATAAAATAGAGGTAGTACTGCCTGATAAGGTCAGTTATTCAATTATAGATAATCAGGATTTAGCGACACTGATTACCTGTACTCCTTACGGGCTAAATACTAACAGGCTTGTAATAACTGGCAAAAGAGTTCCATATGAGGAAAAGGAAAAGAAATCAATTAAAAGCAGTATGCCGTCATTAAGAGAAATTATTTTCTATGTTATTCCTGTTCTGTTTTCAGTGGCAGGCATACTATTTTTTAGAAAACGAGGGGTGAAAAATGTGTAAAAAATTAATTACAGCAGTATTCACGGTTTTTTTATTTTTTATCAGTATAACCGCTGTTTCTGCTTTAGACGAAGTCGGATCTATAACAGTAAATCTTGAAGAAGGAAAAAAGGGAACTAGTGTTAAAAACGTAGAACTAGAATTAATTAAAGTTGGTGATGTAGTTAATGGACAGTACCTTTTTATAGATGATCTGCAGGATATTGAGATTGATTTAAACACTTTAGAAACGGCAGAAGATATGAAAAATGCAGCATACACTATTTCAAAAATTACTGTTTCAAAAAATATAGTCGGAACTAGAAAAACTACTAATGACTACGGAACGGTCAAATTTGATCAATTAGAAAAGGGAGTTTATCTGCTTCAGGCAACAGATATCAATAAATATGAGAATATCGTATCAACATTGATATCCGTACCTGCATTTAATAATGAAAGCAAAAACAGCATGAATTGTGATATCAGTATTGTCCCTAAACATTCACCTGTAATTGCAGTAAAAACTGGTGATGCAGTTGATTTAAAACTATTTGCCGTATTAGCAGGCGTTAGTGCTGTTGTTATTGCAATAATGCGAAAGGAGGCGATATAGATACAAATTAATATTTATTAGATATCAAAACGATATCTTTTTTTTATTTTATATTAAAGCGAGGTAGAAAAATGAAAGGGTTAAATAAATTAAAAAAATGCTGGAAACAGCTTATACTAGTATTAACGATGATATTTAGTATAAGTACAGCTTCATTATCTCAGATCAATGCCGAGACAGTGAAACTTGAAAAAGGCGAGGCAATAAGATATCCAAGCTGGCTTGGAAACTGGTCTACTAACTATTATTATATTAATGGACAGTTATCGTATTGTCTAAATTCTTCCCGAAATGAACCAGTAAATAATGATTCAGCGATAGCAGAAATTCACGAAAATGAAGCTCTTTTAAAAGTATTATATTATGGATTCGGCGGACCTGGTGATGTATTCAGAGACGATCAGGTTACAAATGATACTACTAAATATCTTTATACGCATATTATGGCTAGTTACGCATACAGTGGGGATATTTATGGCGGTAAGAGCTGGGAAGATCTGGAGGCACATGGTGTTGGTTTAAAGACAAGATATGACCAAATTCAGTCAATGCCTGTACCAACTAATCCATTTTATTTGAATGGTGTACAAGATTTAAAGTTAAAAGCTTTCTATGATGGTAATAGTCAGAGAACAGAAAATATCTATTTTGATTCTCGAGAAGATAATACTTTGACAATTCCGCTTACAGATGGAATCGAATTATATAATGTAACTAAAGGAACTACTTCAAAAGACAATGCAATAATTAATGGTGGAGATACTTTTTATTTGAAAGCAAACTTAGAAGTACGAAAAAACTATTTATCTGGTAATCTAACTGGTAGTGCAAAAACACGCTATGCTCCACTAATTGTAAAATCAGATAGTAATAGTGTTCAAGATATCGGTTCTTGGAGTTTTGCATATGATCCTGCATCCTTAAATTTTGAAGTTGAGTGGGCTGATGTTGGAAGTCTTGAGTTAACTAAGACCAATGATACAGGAGAATTATTAAACGGTTCGGAATTTAATTTAAAACATACTACTTTAGATTTTGAAAAAGATTTAGTTGTAAAAAATGGTAAAATAAAAGCAGATAACTTACCAGTCGGTGATTATATTTTAACAGAAACCAAAGTTCCTGATGGACATGCTGCTATTCAAAAAACATTTAAAGTTACAATTAATAAAGATCAGACAACAGAAAAAATTGTAGTAAATAATATTAGACCTACTGGTACATTAGAGATAAATAAGACATTAGAAAATTCCAATGTAGAGGTAAATAAAGCTGACTATGATTTAACGAAAGTACAATTCAAGATTACTGCAAGTCAAGATGTTTATGACAGTGTTTCTTTAGAAAAATTATATTCTAAAGGAGATGCAATCACTGTAGGAAGCGGTAAGGGTTCAAATGAAGATACTGTTAAATTGATTAGTGGAAATGAATTAGGAAATGGCATTTATACATGTGATACAAATGGTAAATTAGCTTTATCTGGATTGCCAATGGGGACATACAATGTGGAAGAAACTGCCTGCCCAGATGGTTTTGTTTTAGATAAAGAAGTCAAAACAGTACATTTTGCACAACAGGATTTTGTTACATTAGAATACAAATCATCTTTGGATATTAATAACGAGCTTACTAAGACTGTTTTTAATAAAATTGATGTGGCGGGAAATAATGTTTCTGGTGCATATGTACAGATTCTAAATGAAAACAAAGAGTTAATTTATGATTTTATTACAGGAACAGAACCAGTACAAATTGATGGTTTAAAAGATGGTAAATATTATTTTCATGAAGATTTAGCTCCTCAAGGATTTACATTAGCTCAAGATGTTGAATTTAATGTAAAAGACGGTAAAATTCAAAAAATAGAAATGACAGATACCATTACTGAAGTGACTAAAAAAGATGAAAGTGGCAATTTATTAGCAAATGCAGATATGGAAATCGTTTCTACAAAAACAAAACAAATTGTAGATAAATGGACTACAGGTCAGCATCTATTGGATATTCCTGAAGATATCAAAGCACAGTTAGAAGCAGGTGAAACAGTTTCTAATATGTTTATAGATATAGAAGATGATGGTGTTGTAGAATATACAGTTATTCCAAATAAAGACACTAAAGATTATCGTCTAATTTATATAAAAGACGGTATTACAACATACTCAAACATTGATATCAATGGTAATGAAACCGCTCATATGGCTCAAAATTTAATTAGTGGCCAAGAGTATATCCTAAGAGAAGTTAATGCTCCTGAAGGATACAAGATTGCTGAAGAACAAAAATTTATTGCTGGAAAAGATAAAAACGTATCATTAAATATGACAGATGAACTTATATTGACAGATATTCAGGTTAATAAAGTTGACAGTCAAACATTAAAACCAATCTTATCAAAAGACTTTGAATTTACTCTTTACAGTGATAAGGAATGTACTAAAGCACTGGATGTGGTAAGTGGTAATACTACAGATGGAACAGCTACTTTTAAAGATTTAAAGTATGGTATCTATTATATCAAAGAAACAAAGGCACCGTTAGGATACGAACTTTCAACTGAAGTAAAAGAAATTGTTATTAACGATAATCTAGAAGGTGTAGGGAGTGTACATAGTTTTAAATATTTAAATACTTTATTGCCTGTAACAATTACAAAAACAGGGGATAATCAGTCATTAGGATTATATGCTGGATTAGCGGCGGTTTCTATACTTGGATTAGGGTATATCATACTTAAAAGAAAAAGGAAAGAAGTCTAGAAGGTAGGTCATTTGACCTACCTTTTTCATTAAAATAGGTAAATGTATGTCAGTAAAAAAGAAATTAACAATATTCATATGTATATTATTTACACTGTTTTTATCGGGATGTCAGACACGAAGTAAAAATTATGAAGTAAAATTCATAGATGAAGAAGAAATTGAATATTCCTCTGATTTTAAGCCTGCTGATCTTCTTATTGGTGTAAATAAATATAAAAAAGAAGATTTTAAGTTTAATGATGATTATAGCTTACTTACTTTACCTGATAACTCAACGGTTAAAATAAATAGCAGTAAGAAGAAAATTAAATTAGGAACTATTAAATTTGATTTTTTATATAAAAGCAAAATTTATACCAAAAAAATCTTATTAAAAGATACAACAGCGCCAGAGATTGTAGCAAATGATCAATATGAAGTAGAATTGAATAATAGTTATTTTGATTTGAAAAATCAAATTAGTTGTAAAGATAATTACACTAATAGCAGTTCTATAGAATTGTTTTTTAATGGAAATTATGATCTTACTAGAGTCGGCTCATATAAGGTAGAAATTATTGCTTATGATGCTAAGAAAAATAAATCTGTTAGAGAAGTAACTGTAAATGTTGTAGACAGAAAAGTTGATAATAATTATTCTCAACCAGACAATAATAACAGCAATAATTCAACTGTTGAAAATAGAACAAACAGCAGTGACAGTAAAAATAGTACAAATTCTTCAAAAACAGAAAAACCCAAATATGATACAGGTAATACCAGTTATGTACCTGAAACAAAATCATTCAGAATTGAGAAATATGGCACATTTGATGCCTGTTTAAATGCCTGTCAACAGTATATCAACACTTGTCTTGCAAAAGGATACAAGGGGCTTGGAAAAGCCCAGCCTATTCAAGAGAATGGTATATATGTAGGATATCAGGCAGTTTTTAGTTAAGAAAGGATTAAAAAAATGAAAAAGATAAGAAAATTTAAAGTAGCAATTTCTACTTTCACGATATGTACATTAATAAAATTAAATAGTGTTTCAGCAGCGGTATCTTTTAATCAAGGTCAAGCTACAACTGATGTAAAGGCCCTACTTGACCCAATTGCTAATGTCATGATTGCAATTTCAGTACCACTTGCAATATGTTCAGCAGGTTATTCATATTTTACGTGGAATGGCAAGGATGAGGAAGAAAAAGAACAAATGCCGTTTCATAAATCAATAAAAAAACATGTAATTGCATTTGTTTTGTTCGGTCTGTTAAGTACGATATTAAAATGGTTTACAATCTCATAAGCTGGAGGGGTTTATATGATTGAAGATGCGATAAGGACTTTATTTTGGGCTATAGCAAAACTTTTTTTATCAGCAAGCGACTGGATGTATGATATGCTAAATGCAGTAGTTAATTTGAATCTGGCAGGAAGTAATGAGATAACATATACATGGCTTTTCTTCTTGTCATTTTTATCATTTGCTACATTTGTTAGAGTAGGATACGTACTTTTAAGAAAGACAGCTAACGAAGATGAGGAAGTAGATATCGGAAGTATACTTAAGAAAATAACTAATATTTTTCTAGTAATATGTATATCTCTTACTGCTTTCTTTTTTGCGCTTCAGGCACCTTCAGAGATTACTAAGATATATAATAATGTCGTGACATATGATGAGAAAATGTCTCCTTCAACGGCGGTTATTAGCTCAACTGCTAAAACTCCAATTACATCTAAATTAAGTGACATGTCATCTTCAGATGAAGTTATTGGAATCGATACAATAGATGATAAATTAAACGATGAGGAAAGTGGTGAGTATATTTATTTTTACTCTTATTCAGAATTGTTGTTGTGCATTATAGGTGCTTTTGTTGTTATGTGTGTACAGCTCAATATAGTTATAGACTGTGCTATGCGACTGTTTTTAAATATATTTAGATTTTGTATAGGTTTTATTCCAATATCTTCAATGGTCGAGGAAGAGTCAACTTGTGGTGACTGGGTTAGAGATATAATATCGGATGCACTTACTACTGCATCTACATTAATATTTACAAATTTAGTTTTTGGTCTTATGACATTATCACAGGTTTCTTCTTTGAACGGTATTATAAGAGTTGTAATTTTTGCTGTTGGACTAATGACAGTATATAAAGTAGGAGAAATAATTGCAAAATATATGGGTGCTTCAAATCTTTCATCTGGTGGCAGAGCAGGTACAATGCTGATGGGAATGGGGGCAATGGCAGCTACAAAAGCAACAATGAAAATAATTTCTAATAGTGCAAAAACTTTTATGGATTATTTAAATAACAGTCGTCCTATGGATGGTGGGCCAATGGTAACACCACCATTTCCAGACGGTGGCAACGGGGGTGGGGGTTCACCTTCAGGATCCATACCACCAGATTCATCAACTATGTTTGAAACAGAAAACAGTAATGGTTATTTTGCAGATAGTGGTTTAAATCAACAGACAATGCAAAATGCATATCGTGATCAGGAACAGAACAATGGCAGTATAATAGATCAGAATCCTACGACACCATCTTATATGGATAGTAATAAAGTTGGAGTTACAGAATCGTATAATTCAGGAATCTCTCCACAAAACAATACTGTAAACTCTAATGATTATGATAATTCTGGTAAAAATAAATATAATTCATCTGATAGCACATCTTTTATAAATCGTGGCGGAGTATCTTTTGTAGATACTCAATCTCAAAATCATTTATATAAAGATAGTGCAAGGGTATATAAACCAAGTGTTCGAGAAAAATATGTACCAGATTTGGCTGTAAGTGGGGTAAATGTATGAGAATAACGGATATTAAAGGAACTTGTCCATCAAATTATAAGTCATCACAGCTCATCATAAATAAATATAGACCTATTGATATATTAATAATGAGTTCTGCCTTCATTTGGGGAATAGTCTGGGCAATATTATTATTGTTTGTTTTTGTTCCTACGATAGTTTCATTTATAATGCTGGTATTGGTTGTTCCTATTGTAATTATAGGATTGGTTCAACCAATGGCCAATTACCATAACAATTTAGAATATATATTACTTACTGTGAAATATCATTTATCTTCTAAGTACTATAGTTATTTAGTAAAGAAAAGAGGAAATAAACAGTGAGTGGAGTCATGGAATTTAAAATATACGAGGACAAACTTAAACACAATATTTTAGAAGTGTGTAAGGAAGAAATAGATTTTAGAAAACTTATAGGTGATACATATAATATTGCTTATTATAAAGATTTAATGAATAGAAATATTATAACTGTTGTAGATGATAATGGTTATGGTAAAAATTTAAAAACAACATTTGTGTTAGGTAAAAAATTACCTGAAGGAATCAAAGTATATAGTGAATACGAATTAAAAGGAAATGTGTACATGGCCAAAATATATAAAAAATCTTTGGAGGAATACGAGTTTGATATTTTATCTGAAGATGATATACGATATGTATTTAGCAAAATTTACGAATATAGTAGCAGTTATATATTAGCAGTTCAATAGGTAGGTCATTTGACCTACCTTATTTTTTGTGGAGGTTTGATATGTTTAATAAAAAGAAGGACTATACTAAGAGTTATAAAAAGGCATTTAAAAGTATAGATGATTTAATAGATATTAAAGAAATTTATGATGATTGTATTTTGCTGAAGGATAAAACTATTGTAAAGGGAATAAAAGTATCTCCAATAGATATCTGGACCTGTCAAAATGCATATGCGGAAAAAGTTATAAGTGCATTACGCTATGCTTTTAATCAATTTAATTTTCCAGTTTATCAAGCAATGGTATATTCACCATCAACTTTTGAAGAACTGGCTGATTCACTTGTTAATGAACTTGAAAATGCTTCAGAAGTACAACAGAGAATTATTATAGACGATATAGAAAAATTAGAGGAATTCTCATTAAATAACAAAAAAATTGAATTCTTTTGTTTTATAAAACACAAAGATGAAAGAATATTACAAAGAAGATATAATCAGCTTACTACTGAGTTATCTAGATCATTTTATGTTACTGATTGTGCATATTTAGATTACAATAAGTATTTAACATGGCTTTTTGATTTGAATGATAATTTTTTATCTAAGGCTTATTTCAAGGGAAGGACTTTATTAGATGAGTCGGTAACAAAAGAACAGATAAAAGAGAAAATACAGGATATAGATATAGAAATAATTAATGAAGAAAAAAATGATTTAGATATTAAATATAAACTGTTTGAAATAACGAATAGTGAAGAATATTTTACAATAAATGGTAAATACTACTCAGTTATTATTGCAAAAGCTCTCCCTAAGAGTTTTGATGTGGGGATCCTTAATTATATAGGAAGAAATCAGAATATAAAAACTTTTTTTATAACTAAAGACTCTGAACTTGATTTAGTAAAATGCATTAGAAAAGAAACTAAAGATTTAAAAGATAAATTAAGAAGTGCAACAATCAGAAGTGATAAAACAAGGGAAAAAGAGTTGCAAACAAGTATAAGTTCATTGGATCAGTTTGCTTCAGAGATGGTTCGTAATAAAGATAAAACATTGGATCTATCTCTGGCGATGGTTGTGTCTCATTTTGAGTTCAAGGAAATGCAGTACATAAAGAAAAAATTTACGGATGAATTAAGAAGAATAGGTTTTACGGTATTAGCGCCTAAAAAACTTCAATTAGCACTTTTTAAATATTTTAATCCTATTTTTTATCATGATTATTTAATTTCGGATACATTAGAAGATAATATTGGATTTCCTATATCAACAAGTTCGTTTGCATTAACATATCCATATTATTTTTCAACAAATGAGGATTTGAATGGCTTTTTATACGGCTATGAAGCAAATATGAAAGGAAGAATACTTTTTAATCCGTGGTATTATATAGATCAGGAGAAAGAATCGGTTTTTGAAAATAGATTAACTGGTAATATTATATTGTTAGGAGATACTGGTTCTGGAAAAACTACAGATTTATATCTGCTTTTTAGGTATTTTATAAGACGTAATAATTTCATTATGTGGGTTGACCCTGAAAATAAAAATAAAAAGGAAACACTTAATAAAGGTGGTACATATCTTGAATTTGGTAATAAGGAGCATATGTTCAATCTTTTTCAATTAATACGTGTTTCTGTAGATGATGAATTGAATAGCGAAGAACTCAGAAAAAGAATGTGGGATTCAGAGATGGCCATAATAAATGCAGTAGATACATTTAAAAATGTGCTTATACTATATAACAAAAATATAGAAGATAATACATTGGCAGTTGTAGGTACAGTTGCTCAAAAAATGTATGAAAAATTTGGATTTTTGGATAGTGTAGATAAAAACGGTGTACAAATTAAAGCAAAATATCCTACATTTGATAATCTAAAAAATACTGATTATCCAACGCTTAGTGATTTTGCAGATACACTAATTGAAGTGAAAAATTTATTTGAGAGTATGAATGAAATTAAATTTGCAGATGCATGTGAGGATTTGTTTTTAAAGATAACACCAATGTTATCAGAACATAGATTTTTATTTGATGGGCATACAACGGTTGACATAGAATTAAGGCAGGGTAATGTACTCGGTATAGGAACTAAAAGGCTTTATACTATGACAGAAAATGTTAGAAATGCGCTGCATTATATCATCTATTCTCAGGCGTTTAATTATTGTTTAGATGATAAAGTTAATAGTGCTTTTATTTATGATGAGGCACACACGACTATGAAAACTAGCAATATTATTACTTTATTAGATCAGTTCACTAGAAGAAGCAGAAAATATAATAATATAAGTTTATTGGGGACTCAAGAGCCGCTAGATTTTGGTGATGAAACACAGCAGTCTATTTTAAATCAGACTACTTATATAATTTGTAAACTGCTTTCTAAACAAAATGCACAGATCAAGCTGCAGGAAATGATAGGCTTGGATGAGCGAGATGTTAAAAGAATATCAACATTTGTAAGGGGCGATAGCTATTTTATATGTGGTAATAAATCATTCTTTATGCATACACTATTGACAGTTAAAGAGGAACAGCAAAAAGGTAATAACTATGCTTAAAAAAATAATTATAGTGGCTGTTGTTTTTACTCTTGTATTTATGATACCTGTTACGGTTGCTGGAGCAATAGTTAATGATCCAATTGGTTTTATTGGTGAAATTATTTTTGGTGAAGGAGATACAGATAAAGTATCTAACGAAGTTAAAAATCTATATGAGGAATTTATAAAAAGTGAAATAGGAATTAAGTGTAAAGATTATGTATCCGATAAGACTAAGGATAAAGAGACAAAATATAATGATTCTCATTTTTTTATTCCTTTACTACTGACACTGGAAGAAAAAGCAAGTGATAAAAATAATACGTTCGAAAGCCTTAATTTATCAGAATTACTTGATAAATTGATTACTTTAAGATATGAAAATAACAATGATGATGATTATATCTCGGCAATAAAAAAAGAGGCAAAATTCAAAAAATTAAGCGATTTATCTAATACCACTATTGTCATGTATATAAGATATTTTGGTGATAGCAGTAATGCATCAGATAATGTTGAGGTCGAAGGTAAAAGTGAAATTGGTAAAGCAATAGCAAACTCAGCTTTGAGTAAACAAGGATGTAAATATGTCTGGGGAGCATCTGGACCAAATGAATTTGATTGTAGCGGCTTGGTCTGGTGGGCTTGTAAAGAGAATGGTATAAAATTTGAAAGAACAACAGCACAGGTCTTATCGACAATGGGACAAAAAATAACTAAAGAACAGCTACAGGCTGGAGATATCATCACTTTTAAAACAGATGCACGTTATGTTAGCCATGTTGGTATCTATATAGGAAATGGAAAAATGGTACATGCTCCTAATTCTAGAAGTGTAGTAAGAATAGATGATATATTCAATTCATCATATTGGACAAAAGTTACTTACAATTACAGGAGGCTTTATTAATGAAAGATTTAGGGATAAACAAAGATAAAAATATATTGATTTTTGCGAGTATCTTTGTTTTTGTAGTAGTAGCTTGTACTATATACACTGTATTTTTCTCAAAAGATAGAGAAAATATGACTAAAATTAATGATTTGATATTTAATGAAACAGTATTTGACGTAAAAAATACAAGTAAATCTGGTACTTTAGCAGAAATAGATCTAACTGAATTATATATGATAGGTATGGATAACAAATTTGAAATATTAATTCAGGATGATCAAAACGATAAGATAAAATCTAAAATTAAAGAAGGCAATACTAGGGAAGAAGAAACAGGTGGAATGATATTAGAAACTGAATATACAGTAGCTTTTTCTTATCCTAAAGATACCGATTATATAAAGGCAACTATAACAAAAGGTAATGATAAAAAGAGTTTTACAATAGATATTAGAGATTTTAAATAAAAAGAGATATGATTAGATTATTGATTTATCCAGATTATTATAAGGAAGTGATGATGTTGAAATTAAATAAAACAACTGATTATGCAATAAGGGTTGTTGTATTTTTAAGAAAACCTGGCCAATGGAAAACGAAAATAGAAATCTCTGAAGAAATGGGCATTCCAAGAAAGTATTTACAGGCCGTTTTAGATAAGCTACGTGAAGCAGGGATAGTTGATTCCACTAGAGGAATAAACGGAGGTTATACATTAAAAAAAGAGTGGTATGATATAAAATTAATAGATATAATTAAAACAACTGAAGCAGCAGTAAATATTAATACATTTAATGATACTGAAGATATAAATACAAAGCAGTTAAAATCATATTTACCTGTACAAAGTTATTTTGATAAGGTTCAGAATGAGATAGAAGCTAATTTATCTGTAACTATTCAGGACATTGTAAATAATTACTAAAATGATTTAATTGTTTTTTCAAAAATATTTATTGTTAGGTATACTTGATATTTGATTGGACATATTATATAATGTGGTTGGCAAGGTAGAACTCAAGCCACGGTAATCAAAAAAAAGGAGCATTGCACTGCTCCTTTTTTTACTACTGTGCTGCCACTCTATCTTCTATCAATCCATTTGCAAATGCAATGGCAAATCACACCTGCTATGATAGAGATTATAGTAGAACTCAATATCTCCACGGTATCACCTCCTTCCGTTGGTTGGAGATGTGACAGCTTTTTTATTATATCATAGGATTGCTTATTTTGATAGGATGGTAAATATTTTGTTATTAATGGAGTAATTAAATATGAGAAAAAAAGAATTTGATGATACTGAATTAGCATGGAAAATATATAGGATTATGTATAGTGATAATTTGAATAAAAATTTTGTAATTAAATGTAAAAATGGAAGACAATATATAGATGAAATCTATAAAGTTAATGATAAGGCTAGTGATTATAAAGTAGAACTGAGCGGGGAAATAGATTTTAATTTTACAAATGGTTTTTCTTATTCACGGCTAGGATGTTATAAAAATTTATTAAGGAATGAAGAACAAATAGATAGTTTTGAAAAATTAACATATTCTATTGTTAATATTTCTCTTATATCAAAACTAGGTAATTTACAAGCCGTCAAGCAGGGGATAGGGAATGATAGACTAGATACCTTTGTATGGGCTTTGAGTGAATATTATAGAGATAATTCAAATTTAATTTTAAATCATTCAACTTATCCAAGTCTTAAATATTTAAAGAGATATCTAAATATGTTTAACAGTGTAGATCAGTATTGTGAAAATGTATATCATATTGATCAAACATTAGTGGGAAAATTAATAGAATCAGGGAAGCTTGCAATAGATACACCAGAAAGAATGATTGAATTTTTAAAATTGGCAATTGAATTTTGGGAGCAGAGAGCCTCGTTTTTATCAAAGAAACTGCCAGAAAATGATAGTGAATTAAGAGGTGAAATAAAGTCTGTAAACACAAAATTAGGTGAGATAAGAAAAAAATATTTTGAATAGCTTTTTTGTGTAAACATATGTCTAGTAGAGAGGGAAATAAAAATAATGATATTTGATATATTAGCTAAAAAATCTGCTTATGATTTTTTAGCTAATTTTTTTGATAAGAAAATATTGAATTTTATTGGAGTAATTTTGATGAGTTTTGGAATCAAAATTGTGAGGCTATGAACACATTGGAAATAAGTGAATTATGGATCAAGGCTTTTCATATTACAACGACAAGAGATTAATGTAAAGAAATAAAAAGATATGGATTAATGGACTTAAAAAGTGTTCTCACAAAAGTTGAAAAAAGAGAGCGCTAATATTCGTTCTTTTTTTGTTATAAATAAAATTAAGAGTAAATCATACACTTGTTAATTTAGGATAAATAGAAATTATAATAAAAAGTATACATATATAATATTGATTTTTCCTAAATTATAAAAATGTATGAATTTGTTAAAATACGAAAAAATTTTAAAATTCACATTGTATTGTGACATTTAATTTGTTATAATCTATAATAACAAAAGAAAAAAAAGAAAGAAGTATGAGTACCAATCATACCTCTTTCTCAAAACAAATAAGCTTTACCAACTTATTTGTTTAATATAAAAGAATTATCTTTATTTCCAAGCCAAGATAATCCGTTAAGTGAAGATATACCGAGTATCAACACTTATTTTTATAAATAATAACATTTGACCTAGGTCATATGAAGTACCAGTTCATAGACAAAGTCCTTAAATGTTATATTTATAATATCATTGTAATTTTAAATTGTCAATTGTTACGTAAGTAATTTAAAGCAGTTTTTAGTATTTTTTGTAGAAAACAAGAAGTAGAATGATAGGATTACTATTTAAATCAAGAGCTGGAGAAGAAATTCTTCAGCTCTTTTTGTTTTGTATTTTAATAACAATTAAATAGTTTACATAGGAAAATTACTTTGCAGAATAGTTGATCCAGCAGCTAAGTAGGTCAAATGACCTACTTAGCTGCAAAACAAAATGTCTAGGTGTGTGTAGCCATTGTAAGAAAAGTACACGGGGTTATTTAAAGTTGTCATGCTTTGTTTTGCCCCTAAGTTGGATCTCATGTAAATAGAAAACCAACAATAAAAAAAGAATTTAGGGAGGCAGTTCTAAGAGGAAAAATGTATGGTAAGTTTGGATAGAACGGAACAAAAACCTATGTTATTAAATAATGCAGTATAAATGTACGAATGCCAGCAGTGCAGAGTAGTACCTGTATAATTTATAATAAGTTTGCATACATGTGGATTGAAATATTCACGACTGATGGCGATCTAAGAAACCTAAGCTCCGTTGCGACGGAAGTAGAGTTAAAGATAACAGTTTTTTTGTTTTATAGTACAACGGGAAAACTGTATCAAATTTCCTATCTCGAAGCTCAGGAAGCAATATTTTATAAAGATCATAATTACATTCTATTATCTGTTTTATACTTCATTTTTAGTATTAACTATATATTATTTTTTATACATTTATTTTCATTTTATTGGTAGGTCATTTGACCTACTTATTATATAGTTTAAATATCGCTTTCTATATCTATATTATTAAAATTATTTTTATTATTATTTTTGGAAAAGTCGTGCCACAGTGGCACACTTTTTTTAATAGCTCAATTGTCGTTTTTCACGCATTATATCAGTGTTTTTCGTGAGGGTGGTCTAGGCTCGAGGACCCTAGACCACCCTCACTCATCATAACAAATAAGTTTCACTTATTTATTATTAAACATAATATATTGCGTGTTTTCGTCATTTGTTCGATAAACTATGATGAAAGTGTGGCACGACTTTTTTTTCTTTTCTTATGAAGGAAAGGAGAGGGGATGAAATTGTACATATTGGCCAATCACTCCCCGTTTCCCCTTTCCTTACAAACCATACCCCTTAACCCCCTCAAGGTGTTTTTTTTACTTTGTAAAAAAAACTATTTAATTAAATTTCTTATCATGAATTATAAGAAATAGTTTTAGTTAATGTTATCTTGTTATTTGTCAATAAACGAAAAATAATTTTTTAC
>ERZ837910.2840-NODE-2840-length-20222-cov-4.517578_pt1 | contig 20222 bp, 14 predicted proteins | sample MGYA00519940_ERZ837910 | MGnify/ENA primary metagenome ERZ837910 (study PRJEB31850, sample SAMEA3708825) | human gut metagenome | biome: human gut; feature: human-associated habitat; material: faeces | place: China | collected 2014 ... | reverse complement strand
CCTCCACGCCGTTCTCCTTGCAGGCGCGCGATACGACGTTGATGCCGCCGAAGGGCTTGATGGCGCGCTTGAGCAGCTGGTCGGTCTGCAGACCGACGATCAGCTCCTGCTCCTTGTCGATGTAGCCGGCTTTGTGCGAAGTGATGGTCGAAACGGTCTTGTTGTCCAGCGAACGGACGCCGTTGTTGGCGCGCTCCTCTTCGAGGGCCTTGAGACAGAGGTTCCAGATGTGCTTCGTGCGGTCGGTGGGACCCTGCAGGAAGGAGGCGTCGCCCACGTAGGGGGTGATGTTCGTCTGAACGAAACTCGTCACGTTGATCTCCTTGCTCCAAAGTCCGTCGATAAAGGTTTTGTTCAATTCCATAAATTATTATTCGTCAAAATGAGATTAAAATTGTTTTCTTTGGGATGCGCAAAGGTATGTTATTTTTTTCACAATACCGAACGCTGCGGCGCATTTTCTTAAAAAATCTTAAAAAATACCTGCGATTTGTCGGACTATATCGCCCCGGAGCGTTTTTTCTGCAGGACGGAGTCCTTCGGCCTACGGTTTGGCCCCTGCTTTGCAGCGACGAATGCGGATCGGAATACATACCGGAATCGGGTGGCATCGGCAGCGTCGGGCCCGGCGGCCCGGTGCCGCCGCAGATTCCGGCGGGCCGATATGTACGACCGATGCGGCGGAATACGGCCCGGAGGTCTCGAACGCGCATCTTGCCTTCGGGTCCCGCCGCAGTTTTGCCGGGACGGATGCACGCCGTTTTGCCGGAGCGAACGCTCACTGTTTTGCCGGAGCGGGTGTATGTTGCGGACCTTTGCTGGTTTGCCGGGACGGATGCACGCTGTTTTGTCGGGCCGGGCGCATTGACCGGAATATTTCGTACCTTTGTCCTGGAAGCCGTCCCGCGTTTCTGGCGCCGCACCTGCTAAGATGCGCACTCGCTGAGTGCCCGCAGAGATGCGCACCCGGCATGATGCCGCTTCGGCCCTGCTTGAGTGTCCTGCGTCCGCAGACCCGAAACGGCAGGGAAAGGCGACCGTAATTCCGATAAATCCGATTCGCTCATGGAAGAATTGACTCTTACAACTCCGGCGCTGCTTTTTTCAGCCGTTTCGCTGATTCTGCTGGCCTACACCAACCGTTTTCTTTCGTACGCCCAGCTGGTGCGCACGCTCAAGGAGCAGCACCTCCAGCACCCTTCGAAAGTCACCCGCGCGCAGATCGACAACCTGCGCCGCCGCCTGCACCTCACGCGCACGATGCAGATTTTGGGCGTTTCGAGCCTTTTTCTCTGCGTGGTGACGATGTTCCTGCTGTATGTCGGATTTTTCGTCCTTTCGGCCTATGTCTTCGGCGCGGCGTTGCTGCTGCTGATCGGTTCGCTGGGCGTGTCGATCTGGGAAATCCAGATTTCGGTCCGCGCCCTCGAAATCCACCTGCACGACATGGAGAAGTAGTCGCAAAAACGAAGATGCCGCGACCTCGCGTCGCTGCATCTCCCACTAACCTACTTGTGTAACCTAAAACCAACTTGGAAAACCTCGTCCGGTTTTCACACTGCAAATATACGGGGCCGTCGTTACTTTGAAATGACGGCTCCGTTACATTTCCGTTTCATGGCCGGAGGACATTCCGCCGCAAACCTCCGGGCCGTGCAAACCTCCGGGCCGTGCAAACCTCCGGGCCGTGCAAATCTCCGGGCAAACCTCCGGCCTGCCGTGAACCTCCGGGCCGTCGCGTCCGCGGGCGCGGGAACGGCAGCGCGGCCCGTTTTCGCCCGCTCTTCGGACCATGCCTTTTTGGATTAAAAAGGCGCCTTTTCGTCGTTTTCGAGTTTTTTTATTAATTTAGCAGAGCGAAAACGGAGTGCGCCGACTCTCCGGCCCGGCCCGTTTTCCGATCTCCAGCGATGTTCAGACGTTTGTTCATATTGGCCGCCGTCGTGTCTCTCGGACTTCCTGCCGTCCGCGCGCAGGAGGGCGCGGCTTCGCATGCCGCGGTGATTCAGGCCGATACGCTTCCTGCGCTGCTGGAACGGCTGGAACGGAACCCTGAGGACATAGACCTGCTGGTCGAAATCTGCTCCCAATACACCATGCGGAGCGAATTCGCCGCCATTCATCCCTACGTCTCGCGTCTCCGCAGGGCCGGCGCCGCGCACGACGACGAGCGGGCGCTGATGTACGCCGACCTCTTCTCCGGGCAGTCCTACCTGCTCGCCGAGGGCAGCGACTCGACCCGCATATACCTCGACCGGGCTTTGATCCGCGGGCGGCAATGCGAAGACCCGGTGGCGCTGTGCCGGATTTACAATGCGCTGGGAATCTATGCCGTCAGCATCGAAACGAACTATTTCGGAGGCATCGAATATTTCCTCGAAGCGATGGAGTACGCCCGCAGCGCCTCGCTGAACCGCTTCTATCTGGTGGCGCAGTGCAATCTGGCCAATACGTATTACATGCGCAACGACCCTGCGGGCCTGAAATACGCCGAGGAGGTCTGCCGGCTGGGCGCCGAGTGGGGTTACGACTACCTCGCTTTCGGCGGCGCGGTCATCAGCGCCTACATGCACTACATGCTCGGCGATCAGGACCGGGCTTTGGAATACATCCTCCGGACGCTTCCCGACACCGATAAATTCGGCTACCACACCGAGCTTTACAGCCTTTACGCCAATATCCTCCATGCGCAGGGCGACGATGCGGGCGCCGAACGCTATTACCTGATGGCGCTCGACCACATCGACGAGAAGGTCGTGACCGCTGCCGTGATGACCTACCTCAGTTACGGAACCTACCTGAACGACCGGGGCGAGTACGCCCGCGCGATTCCGGTGCTCCGGCAGGGCATCGAACTCTCGGAGCGGAGCAACAACGCCGTGCACCGCTATAAGCTCTACCAGCGCATTTCCGAGGCCGAAACCGCGCTGGGCCGCTACCGCGAGGCGCTGGACTATTTCAAGAGCTACCATAGTCAGGCGGACAGCATCTTCAACGTCGAGCGGGAGCGTTCGATCAACGAACTGCGGGTCAAGTACGACGCCGAGCGGCAGGAAAACATGCTGCGCAAGAGCGAAATCGACCTGATCCGCCAGCAGCGCCGATTCCAGCTGCTGCTGTTGCTGCTGCTCTTCGCCGTCGGCATTTCGACGGTGGTCTATATCCTCTACCGGCGCAAGGACAAGATGTACAAGCAGATCGTCCGGCAGCAGTACGAATTTCTGAAAAAGGAGAAAAAGGCCGCGCAGCCGGCCATGCCCCCCCCCGACCCTATTTCCCCGCAGACTGAAAAGCCGTCGCCCGACCGTGACGAACACGCCGTGCGCGACGCCGAACTCTTCGCCCGGATCGAATACCTGATGCAGACGGAAGGCGTCTACCGTCAGAACGACCTGACCATCGAACGGCTCGCCGAGCGGCTCGACACCAACCGCACCTATATCTCCCGTGCGATCAATCAGCAGGCCGGGAAGGCTTTCAGCAGTTACGTCAACAGCTACCGCATCGACGAGGCCGTGCGGCGTCTTTCCGACGTCGACGACGATACGCCGCTGAAGGCGCTTGCCCAGATGCTCGGCTACAATCACCTGCAAACCTTCTATACTTCGTTCCAGAGTGCGATCGGCATGCCGCCGTCTAAGTACCGCGAGAAACTGCTCAAACTCCACCGCGAGCACCAGCTCTGAGCGCAACCCCGTTTTTCGGGGTTTGTTTTTTTTCGGAATTTGTCAATTTTTACGAATTCCGAAAAGCTGCGTTTCATAAATCGTCCGGCTTCTTCTATATTTGCCAATAGGTTGATGAGGCGCTTTGCCCGATGCGGGCGGTGCGTATCCTTTTGGTGATTTTGTCCGGCGGATGTCTGTATGACGCAGGCGGTGCCGTCCCCGAATCCGTAAGTATTCTTTTAAACGCTGTTCATATGAAAAAAACGTTACTATTCAGCAGTCGATCCTTGCTGACTGCGGCTTTGTTCTTCTGCGCCGCTTCGGTCGTCTCCTGCCAGAAGGAGGAGACCGCCGGCGCCGCGCCTTCGTGCGCCGCGATCCGTCTGACCGCCGAGCCGGCGGAGCTCGTCCGGACCAAGAGCGAAACGGACGTCGCCTATGCCTCCCGCTTCGTGGAGGGGGACGCCATCGGCCTCTTCGCCGTGATCCGCACCGATGCCGAGACGCAGGCCTATCCGGCCGCTTCGGGCAACTACATCCAGAATGCCAAATTCGTCCGTCAGGCCGACGGTTCGTGGCGTGAGGAAGGCTCCAAATCCTATTACATGGAGCAGGGGCAGGTCATGGACCTCTATGCCTATTATCCCTATGCCGAAAATGCCGATCCGACGGCGCTCGTCTACGACGCTTCGGTTGCCGAAGCCGACTTCATGACGGCCCGCACGCCGGGATTCAGCGAGCGCGACGGCGAGATCAGACTCGTGTTCCGCCATAAGCTGGCGCTGGCCGAAGCCTTCGTCGCGGACGCCGACAAGCTGGCCGATTACGCCGTGACGGTGCAGGACGTGCGCACGAAAGCCGTCTTCTCGTTGGCGGCCGCGGCCCAAGATGCCGAAATGCAGTCCGTGGACGCCAAGACGGCTTCGGTGGCGATGACGCGCTGCGGCAACGCCTTCCGCGCTTACCTGCCGGCGCAGGAGATCGCCGAAGACAAGGCCCTGCTGAAGGTCGAGGGCAACGGCTTCGCGGCTTTCGACTACACGCATCCGGGCAAAACCTCGCTGGCCGCCAATCAGGTCCGCAAACTGCTGGTTACGCCCGCTTTCGCCAATCCCGAACTGCTCCCCAACTGTTACGTCGTATCGCCGGGCGAGACGCTCTATATCCCCGTTTCGAAAGCCTTCGGCGTGTGGGGTAAGAACGACGTGCTGGCGGGCGAAGGCGCCGGCATGCTGGGAGCCATGGGCGCCCGCGTAGTCTGGGAGGACGTGCGCTATCTGCTCAACGACGACCAGATCACCGTGCTGGGCAGCGGCTCTAAGGCCGTTATTCAGGTGCGCACCACGCCCCGGAGCTGCGGCAACGCGGTGCTCGCGCTGGAGATCGGCGGCGAGATCCGCTGGAGCTGGCATCTCTGGATCACCGATTACGATCCCAACGATCCCGAAACGCAGAAGTCGAAGAACGGCCGGACCTTCATGGACCGTAACCTCGGCGCGATGAACGCCGAATACGGCAGTACCGACGCATTGGGTCTCCAGTACCAGTGGGGCCGCAAGGACCCGGTTCCGTGCCCTGCGAAATGGGACGACATCGCTACGCGCCCCGTGTGGAACGGCGTGGGCGTCAAGGTCGGCTTCTCGACCAAGGCCAATACGGCCGTGATCCGCGACAACCTCGTGGCTTCGATCAACGATCCGCTGGCGCTCATCAAGGCGGTCGGCGTTCCTTACGACTGGTATTCCACCGTGAAATATCAGGGTGAGAACCGCTGGAATGCCGCCGACGGCTCGAAAACCGAATTCGATCCGTGTCCCCGCGGCTGGCGGGTTCCCGTGTCCGGCTTCGGTAACGCGTCGCCGTGGTATAATTGTTTGACTGCCGGTGCCCCGTGGCTTAACGGAGTGATCTGGGAGGATCTGGGCTATTGGCCCGCGGCAGGTCTGCTCGAATCCAGCGGCCAGAGCTATCTCGGCATGTTCGGATACTATTGGTCGGCGACTCCCGGTGAAAATCTGTCCGGTGGCGTTAAACAGGAGGGATGCGCTTACGGATACAATTTCGATAATCAGACTTCGTTGACCAGCTACCTCCAGTACCGTCATACCGTTTTGTCGGTGCGCTGCGTCAAAGTGCAGTAATTCGATGTTTCACGCTTTAAAAAGATAATCACCATGAAATATACAGGTTCCATCCATACGACGTTTTATGCGCTTCTGGCCGCTGCCGCGCTTACGGCCGCCGGCTGCAGCGACGACGATAACGAAAAGGGCGGGGGAGCGACCGGCGTCGAGGCGAACTTCTCGGCCGAAATCACCCCTTACACCCGTGCCGCCGGCGACACTTGGACCAACGGCGATGCCGTCGGCATCTATATGCTCGGCGGCGATGCGGGCACGGCGGACAACGTGCGCTATACCTGCGAACCCAACGGACGGCTGTCGGCCGCGGATGCGAAAATCGTCATTCCCGGCAGCGGCACTTTCGATTTCGTCGCCTATCACCCTTACAAGCAGAGCAGCCTGAGCGGCGATGCGGGCAAGATCGACGGCTACCTCTATCCCGTCGTCCTGAGCGACCAGACCGATCCCGCGGCGATCGACCTGCTGTGGAGCGACAATGCGGCCGGGGTCACGGCCGCTGCGCCCGACGTGAAGTTCACTTTCGAACACGTGCTGTCGAAGGTCGAAATCGCCGTCAAGCAGGGCGGAGGCATCTCGGCCGACGACCTTGCCGGGGTTGTCGTCACCATCGACGGCGTCTACAACGAGGGCTTCTTCGCCCTGAACAGCGGCAGGATCGGCAATACGGGCGTTCCCGGTGCCGTGACGGCGCGCGCCGTCACCGAGGGCGTCAGCTACGAGGCGATCGTTCTGCCGACCACCGACGCCGCGCAGCGGGGCCGCGTCTTCACGGTGGAGGCGCCTCTGTTGGGACGCACCTATACATGGACGATGCCCGACGACTATCTTTTCGTGGGCGGCAAGATCCACGAAATCGAGATTACGGTCGATGTGGACGGCATTTCGGTCGTCACGGGCGACATCGCCGACTGGAACGGCGGCGACTCGAATCCCGAAATCGAGACCGACGACGCCGAATTCCTCGCGCTTCCCAACTCCTATATCGCCCGTCCGGGTTCGACGGTGACGATTCCCGTGGCGAAGGCTTATGCCGCATGGCACAATATCCCGATGCTGCGTGAGAGCGCGTTCAGCATTCCCAACGACCTGACCGCACGTATCGTATGGCAGGAGCGTTTCGACGAAGACGAGACCATCCTGTTCTCGACCAACGACAAGGTCTCGATGAGCGGATCGGGCATCAACGCCGCGATCGAAGTCGTTCTGAATCCCGATGTCGAAGGCAGCCTTGTCGTGGGCGTGTACGACGGCGACGGCAACTGCTATTGGAGCTGGCATATCTGGGCCACCGAGTACGATCCCTCGCAGCCCGCAGGGCAGCAGACCGTCGGCGGCAACGTCTTCATGGACCGCAATCTGGGCGCCACTTCGCTCGTGAAGGGGCCGCAGAGCGCCGGATGTTTCTACCAGTGGGGCCGCAAGGACCCGTTCCAAGGTCCCTATACGTGGATGAGGTTCCTCAATGCCAACGTCGGCTGGTCGAACGACGGTATCGGCAAGTTCATGACGCTCAAGGGTCTTGCTTCGACGAAGGTTCCCTCCGAGAATCTCGTGGCTTCGGTCCAGCAGCCTTACCGCTATATTGTGGGTATTTCCGGAACGCAGGACTGGCTGTCTGCGACCGAAGGGGACGAGGCTTACCGCTGGAGCAATGCCGACGGTACGAAGGGCGTCTTCGACCCGTGCCCTGAGGGGTGGCGCGTGCCCGTTTCGGGCGTGGGAGCCGCTTCCGCATGGGCCGATCTGAACGGCGTGTGGGATGCGGAGCGTACCGGATGCGTTTTTGCCGAAAGCAAAGGATATTATCCTGCAGCAGGCTATATCAATGTCATGTCTCCGACATTGTCGGGTGGCGGCGGCGCGGAAGCGGGTACTTCGGGCTACTGCTGGAGCGCATCGTCGGCCGGCCGGAACGGCTATGCGCTGACTTACAGCGTCTCCGCCATTAAAACCGAGGCCGAACTGACCAAGGCGTGGGCCTGCCCCGTCCGCTGCGTGAAGGATGTCAAATAGCACGCGGATATAGGAAGAAGACCGCCCCCCTTTCGTGGGGCGGCGGTCTTTGTTTTGGCGGCCGTGCGGTGTTTCCCGACCGCTGTTTTTCGTGTGGTGTTTTATGTGAGGTGTTTTCTGTGCGGTGTTTCCCGTTCTGTGTTTCCTATCCGGTGTTTTCCGGCCGCTGTCTTCCGTTCGTCCGGTCCGGAATTCTCCGCAGGCCTGTCTTCTGCCGCGCCTATTTTCTGCTTTCGAGGAAGTAGTGCTGCGACTTGAGCAGGTTGCGGGCCTGCAGGATCATCGTCTTGGTTTCGTTGAGGATCGTCAGATAGAGTACGCTGGCCCGCGTGCTGGCCGCCGGGTCGCCGTTGATGCGGCGCAGCTGGTTCTTGATCGCCTCGACGATGGTGTCGAAGAGCTTGTCGCGCATTTCGAGCACCATGTCCAGATCCGAAAAGTCCTTCGTGCGGAGCATGTCGTTGATTTTGTCGAAAATCGCCTCCACCTGATCGTTTACGCGCATCAGGTCTACGATCTGCTCCTTCGACAGCCCTTCGTGGTTGTTGTCGATGTGTTCGAACGCAGGACGGGTGATGTGGATCAGCGCCTTGGTCACCTCCGAGAGGTAATCCGTCACCTGCACGTAGAAGTGCCCGGTGTCGATGTCGCACTGCTGCAGGCGGCGCAGCGTCGGCATGATGCCGTACTTGCGGTTGCGGGCCTCTTCGAAGAGCCTGTTCGACGACTGCACCATCTCCTTGAGCACCTTGCGGTTCTCCTTGAAAACGGCGACCAGCGTCCGGTTGTAAATGCGCGTCACCTGCTCCATCGTCGTGCATACTTCGCCGATGCAGACGCAGAGCACTTCGTCCGGAGTCTCGGCCTTGATTACCGGCAGTTCCTCCGCGGCGGCTTTCTCCTCCGGCTTGGTGCGGTGGCTGCGGATGAGCAGCCATGCGCAGAGAGCGACGAGCGCCACGACGGCGATCCAGCCGCCCCAGAGCAGCAGCAGCGTCACGCAGAGGGCGATCAGGAATCCGCCGAGCGCGGTGATGAACCACCCCGAAATGACGGCCATGACGCCCGTGATGCGGTATACGGCGCTTTCGCGGCCCCACGTCCGGTCTGCGAGCGATGAACCCATAGCCACCATGAAGACCACGTAGGTGGTTGAGAGCGGCAGTTTGTAGGAGGTGCCTATGGCGATCAGGATCGAGGCGGCCGTGAGGTTTACGACGGCGCGGATCATGTCGTAGGGCGCCGACGAACGCTCCTCGGCGGGCAGCGGCTCGAAGCGTCGGTCGATGACTTTCTGCATGCGGTCGGGAATCAGCCCCGTCCACATGGTGTTGAGCGCGAGCGAGGCGCGTACCAGACTGCGCGATACGAAGGTCGAGCCGAACCGCTCGTCGCCCTCGTGCTGCGAGGCGAGCGAAAGCTCGGTTTCGGTGACGTGGCGCGATTTCTTCGAGAAGAAGAGCGTCAGGACCATCACCGCGCCCGACAGCAACAGCAGCAGGAAGTTGGCGCGCGCCGGATTGGCCAGTTCGTCCATCATGATCGACTCGCTGCCCGTTTCGCGGGCGATCTGCCATGCGTCGTAGCTGGCCAGCGGCACGCCGATGAAGTTCACCAGATCGTTGCCTGCGAAGGCCAGCGCCAGCGCGAAGGTGCCTGTGAGGATGGTGATGCGCATGATGTTGAGCCGCATGCGCTGGAAAATCCAAAGCACCACCGACGCCCCGGCCCAGAAGACGAGCAGCGTTACGAGCACGTGCTCGCCGACGTATTCTCCGACCGAAGTCGGAATCAGCCCCGAACTTTTCAGCCCCTTGAACAGCGCGAAGTAGAGGATGCCCGCCAGCGAGATGCCGCACCATACGGCGCCCCAGCGGCGGAACACCTTCGCGTAGCGGAACGAGAAGATGAGCCGCGAAACGTACATGAAGAGCGACCCTGCGGCGAACGCCAGCGCCACCGAGAGCAGGATGGCCGCGATGATGGCCATCGCCTTTCCGGTGTTGATGTACTGCGAGAGGTCCGAAACCGAAGCGGCCGGATCGCCCCAGATGTGGTAGAGCGCCGCGGCGACTCCCGCGCCCAGCAGTCCGAATACCATCGATACGGTGGTCGAGGTGGGCAGTCCGAGGGTGTTGTAAATGTCCAGCAGCAGGATGTTGCCCAGCATCATGCCCAGAAAGAGCATCATGATCTCCGGGAAGGAGAATTGTCCGGGATAGAAGACGCCGCTGCGCGCCACCTCCATCATGCCGCTCGACGTGAGCGTGCCGACGAGGATGCCGGCGGCGGCGATCCAGAGGATGACGCGGCGCGGTGCGGCTTTCGATCCGAGGGCCGAGTTGAGAAAGTTGACCGCGTCGTTGGCCACGCCCACGACGATGCCCATCACGGCCAGCAGGCCCATGACGATGACGATGCTTGTGAATAGAGGACTCATATGGTCGTTTGTCGTTTGTTTTTCGGCGGCTCCGTTTTGGCGCTCCGCCGTATGTTTTCGTCCGGCCCTGCAGCCGTTTTCCGGAGGAGGCTTTCACCCGCCGTCTTGGGCGGAGATCGCCGCCCTGCGGTGCGGGCCGGTCTTTCCGGTGCAAAGGAACGAAACGGATGTTACAAACGTGTTACGGACGGGTTGCGGCTCTATGAATGTTTGCGCAGGGTGAAGGTGAATTCCAGTCCGCCGCGCTCCGAGTTGCGGACCGAAATCGTGCCGCCGTGCATCATCACGGCGTTTTTGACGATCGCAAGCCCCAGCCCCGTGCCGCCCAGCTTGCGCGAACGCCCCTTGTCGATGCGGTAGAAGCGTTCGAAAATGTGGGGCAGGTGTTCTTCCTCCACGCCGATGCCGTTGTCGGAGAACTGCAGCGTGTACTGCTCCGGCGAGTCGTCCAGCAGGCGGATGAAAATGTCGCGTCCGCCCGAATAGGCCGCGGCGTTGTCCGCGAGGTTGCGGAACACCGAACCCAGCAGCGAAGGGCTGCCCTCCATTTCGAGCGGGTAGGGGAAGTCGCAGTTCACGCGCAGCCGCTGCCCTTCGGGCCGGAGCTGCATGTCGGCGCGGATTTCGTCCACGATGTCGTTCAGCACGACGCGCTCCCTGAGGATCAGCTGGCTCGCCTCGTCCATGCGCGTGACGGTCGAGATGTCGGCGAGCAGGCTGCGCAGCCGCGCCACCTGCGCGCAGCTCTTTTCGAGGAACGCCGTGCGCTTCTCCGCTCCGAGCCCCGGATTGTCCAGCAGGGTTTCCAGATACCCCTGAATCGCCGCCACGGGTGTTTTCAGTTCGTGGTTGATGTTGTTCGTGAGTTGTTTCTTGATGCGGATCTTCTCCTGCTGTTCGTGCAGCGCCAGCGCATGTTCGCGGTCGCGGTCGGCCGTGGTGCGCTGCAGACGGGCGTACAGCCGGATGATATGGCTCGATATGTCGCCCAGCTCGTCGTGCGGAAAGACCGCCTGCTCGTCGATCCGCTCGCCCCGCTCGGCACGCTGGGCGAAATCTCTCAGCCGCGTGATGTTGTGTCCCAGCCGGCGGGTCGCGAAGTAGGCCGCCACGCTCATCAGCAGCGTGACGCCCAGCATGAACCACAGAAATTCGCGGTCTGCGGCCAGCACTTCGCGGAGCGTTATCGAATAGGGCACGGCCGAGCGGACGACGACCCCGCCGTCGGACATGGCCGAATAGAAATAGTAGAGGTCGGTGCTCTCCGAATGGCGGCGGATCGTGAATCCCGTGCCGCGGGCGAGGGCTTCGGCGACTTCGGGGCGGTCGAGGTGGTTGGTTTCCGGAAGGCCGCCGGCCGAATTGTCGAAGGTGACGCGCCCGGCGTCGTCGATCACCGTCACGCGCAGGTCGCCGAACGGTTCGTCGCGTGCGGCGATGAACTCCTCAGGCGTCGCGCCGTCGGCGAGGGCGTCGAGCATCCGCAGGTTGAAGAGCTGCAGGCGGGTGTCGAGCCGTTCGGCCTTGAACTGCTTTTCGCGGCCGTACTGAAAGACGATGAAGCAGGCGACCAGCGCCCACGAAAATGCGAGCAGCAGCAGGAAGAGCCGCCGGTGGTAGGAGAGGCTACTCCTCAAACCCGTACCCATAGCCCAGACGTGTTACGATGTGGTCTCCGTAGACGCCGATTTTGCGTCGCAGCCGCGTGATATTGACGTCGATGGTGCGGTCCAGCACGATCACCTCGTCGCTCCAGACCTGATGCAGTATCTCCTCGCGCGAAAAGATTCTGCCGCGGTTCGAAAGCAGCAGGGCGAGTATCTCGAACTCCTTTTTTGTCAGGGCCAGCGGCGTTCCGTCCACGGTGCAGATTTTGCGGACGAGGTCCATGTGCAGCCCTTCGAACACGATCGCCCTGCTCTGGCCCTCCTGCGGTGCGGTGCGGCGCAGTACGGAGCGCACGCGGGCCAGCACTTCGCGCACGGAGAAAGGCTTGGCGATATAGTCGTCGGCTCCGATGTTGAGCCCCGCGACCGTGTCATCCTCGGTGTCTTTGGCTGTGCAGAAGATGATCGGCACGGCGGCCGTTTCGGGCTGCGCCCGGAGCTGCCGGGCCATCTTGAATCCGCTCATCTCGCCCATCATGACGTCGAGCAGAATCAGCGAATAACGTTCGGGGTGCATGCCGAGGGCCTGTTCGGCGCTGTACGCCGTATCGACTTCGTAACCCTCGACTTCGAGATTGAACTGAAGAATCTCGCAGAGGGATTCCTCGTCGTCCACCACAAGGATTTTGTGCTTTGTCATAACTGTTACGGATTGGTATCCGCCTCAAAAGTACGTAACAATCCCTTTATTGCGTGGTCCCTGCCGAATATTTAACCGAAATGTAACAGCCCGTCATTCGCCCAGCACCTGCATCTGCTGGCGGATCGACTCCTCGTGGATGGCCTGCAGCACCGAGCGCATGAATTCGCGGTCCATGCCCAGCTGTACGGCCTGCTCCGCGCGTCGCGCCAGCAGGTCTTCGTAACGTTTGGCCTGCAGGATCGGCATGTTGTGCTCTTTCTTGTACTGTCCTATGTCGCGCGATACCCGCATGCGGCGCACGAGCAGTTCGAGCAGTTCGTCGTCGAGCTTGTCGATCTGCGAACGCAGTTCCGAAAGGCTCTCCGTCGTGGTGTTGGCTTCGCGGATCACCAGACTGCGGCAGATGTAGGCCAGACCCTGCGGCGTCACCTGCTGGGCCTTGTCGCTCCACGCGCAGTCGGGCGAACAGTGCGCTTCGACGATCAGCCCGTCGAATCCGAGGTCCATGGCCTGCTGCGAAAGCGGCGCGATCAGTTCGCGGCGGCCTCCGATGTGGCTGGGGTCGCAGAAGATCTGCAGGCCCGGCAGGCGGCGGTGCAGCTCGATGGGGATCGACCACATCGGATGGTTGCGGTAGAGACTCTTGTCAATCGACGTGAAGCCGCGGTGAATGACCCCCAGACGGCGGATGCCGGCGTTGTAGATGCGCTCCACGCCGCCGACCCAGAGTTCGAGGTCCGGACTCACGGGATTCTTGACCAGCACCGGAATGTCGTGGCCGCGCAGTGCGTCGGCGATCTCCTGCATGGCGAAGGGGTTGGCCGTGGTGCGGGCGCCGATCCAGATCATGTCGATGCCCCCTTCCAGCGCCGCCATGACATGCTTGCGCGTGGCGACCTCGGTGGCGGTGTACATCCCCGTTTCGCGCTTCACGCGCTGGAGCCATGCCACGCCTTCGGCGCCCACGCCCTCGAACCCTCCGGGTTTGGTGCGGGGCTTCCAAAGTCCGGCGCGGAAAATCCGCACGCCTTCGGCGGCCAGTTCGCGGGCGGTTTCGATCACCTGCTCTTCGGTTTCGGCGCTGCACGGTCCCGCGATGACCAGCGGGCGCCGGGGATCGAGTCCCGGAAAATTGATGGGTTGCAAATCTTTCATATCAGTTCTGTTTGAATTATTGTCGTTTGTCTTGTCTCTGTCTTTTCGCGTCATTCGCAGCCTGCCGCCGCGTTTGCGTCTCTGCCCGCCCGCCGCGAAAATCGGGCCCTGTGCTCCTTTTCCGCTCAGATTTCGGGATTGGGGTATTCGGCGTATTCGCCCAGAATCCGGAAGTCGCTGGTCAGCGGCCGGGCCGCATCGACCGCCTGCCGGTACCGCACCGGGTCGTCGAAGGTCACGTCCACGTAAAACCGGTATTCCCATTCGCGGCCGATAATGGGCAGCGACTGTATTTTCGTGAGGTTGATTCCGTAGAAGGATAACAGCGTCAGCACTTTCGAGAGGCTCCCCTGCGCGTGGGGCAGCGTGAATACCAAAGACGCTTTGTCGGTGCGGGCCGGATCGGTGAACTCCGCCGCGCGGCTGCGGTCGGCCAGTACCAGAAAACGGGTGAAGTTGTGCTTGTTGGTCTCGATGCCGCGTTCGAGGATTTCGAGTCCGTAGAGTTCCGCGGCTTCGGCGCCGCAGATGGCCGCCGTGCCGGCGAGCCGCTGGCCGGCGATTTCGCGGGCGCTTCCCGCCGTGTCGTCGCGCTCGACGACTTTCATCGCGGGCCGGGCCTTGAGGTATTCGCCGCACTGCATCAGGGCGATCGGGTGCGAATGCACCTCCCGGATGTCGGCGATTTGCTGTCCCGGAAGCGCCGCCAGCACGTGCGAGATGCGGAGCTTGTACTCGCCGATGACCGTCAGCGTGCTGCGGCGCAGCAGTTCGTGGTTGGGCAGCAGGCTTCCGGCAATGGTGTTCTCGATGGCCGCCACCCCCAGCAGTTCCGCGTCGGCTGCCATGCGGGCGAACTGCTCGTCGAAACTCACGCAGGGCAGCACCTCGACCTCTTCGCCGGGGAAACTTCCGTGCGCCGCGGTCTCGTGGAAACAACCCGCTATCCCCTGTATCGTTATCCGTTTCATCTTCTGAATCGCATTAAAAAATCCCGCTCTTCTACAGAACGGGATCCTTCGTGTTTTCACTCTATTGTTTTATACAGTTAATTGCATGCCATCCCGCTTCTTCCCTTGCTATAAAAGAAAAAGTAAAAGAAATAATATGCAAAACCGTAAAGTCTCATTGTCTCCTTGGTGGATTAACCTCTGGCAAATGTAGTGAAATATTCCCGGAATCCAAATTTTCAGCCCTGTTTTTTGCCTGCCGCGGCCAGTTTGCGTGCTTTGAAACGCTTCTTGAACTGCTGGCGGCGTCCGAACAGAAGCCTGAAAAACGTGCCCCGCAGCAGCGTGTCGTCCATATCCCACTGCCGCGTTTCGGCGTAGCGGTCGAGTATGTATAGAAACGCCACGGCCGGGCAGCTCAGCCGCCGCAGGTTGATCATGCACTCGTCGGGGCGGAGCGGCCGCCGGAGGAATTTCATGCGGTTTATGTCGATCAGCTGGAAATCGTAGCGCCCCGTCGCCTCGTCGTGCCGCCAGAGGATGTTGGTCTGGTTGAAATCCTCGTGGCAGATCCCTTTTTCGTGGAGCCGGACGGTGAAACGGGCGAATGCTGCGAGCACGGGCAGCGAATCGGAGGTCGGGAACCGTTCCGTAGCCGCCGTGAGCGGTGTGAAGTCCGATCGGCGGGATACGAAATAGGTCTCCGTTATCAGCCCGTTGCGGCGGTATTCGCTCCATGCGACGGGTTCGGGCGTGTCGATTCCCAGCTCGCGCAGGCGCAGGGCGTGTTCGTAGGCGCGCCGGGCCTTGCTCTTGCGGAAAAACGAGTACATGACGGCATTGAACGCGCTGGGCCGTTTGTAACGCTTGACCACGAGCCGTTCGCCTCCGATGTCGAAGGCGCGTATCTGATTGCGGCCGTCGTGAAGCACTTCGCCCGACGCCGGGAAAAGCTTCGGAAGCTGCCGGACGAACTGCCGCAGGTGTTCCATGCCGGGATTGACCGTAATTTTCATGTCCGTATTCATTTACACGGCAAAGTTACGGCAAACGATCGGCTTGGATAGTCCATTTTGGGCGCAGTATTGGCTGATTGGGCGGCAATCGGGCTTCGGATTGTTTGTTTTGTCGCTTTTCGTCTGCCTGAAGTGACCGCCCCTTCCGGAGACTTCCGCATGGGACGCGGCGTCTCGGCGGCCGGCGGACCCCGACGTGCATCTCGGTATTTGGTGTCTCGGCAACCAACGCCCCCTCCCGGCCTGCATCTTTCGCATTGGGCATCTCCGCAGCCGGCGGACCGCTGCCGTCCGCTCCACCTATTCCCTGTCAGGCCTTTCCGCCGAAATGAAAAAAGGATTACGTGACACCGTAATCCTTGCTTTGCGAGCTGTTGACGAGGATTGAACTCGTGACCTCTTCCTTACCAAGGAAGTGCTCTACCACTGAGCTACAACAGCAACATTTCTCATTCGAGTGGTGCAAAAGTACATAAGAAAAATGAAAAGACCAAAAATTTGTGCGGTTTTCACAATTATTTTCTATCTTTACTTTTGAATTATAACTCTAAACCCATGAAACGTATACTGATAATAGGCGCCGGAGGCCAGATAGGTTCCGAGCTGACGGTTTACCTGCGCAAAATCTACGGCGACCGCAACGTCGTCGCCACCGACATGCGCGAATGCAAGGCTCTCGGCGAAGCGGGGCCTTTCGAAGTGCTCAACGCCCTCGACGCTACGGCCATGGCCTCGGTGGTCGCCCGTTACCATATCGACTCGATCTTCAACCTCGTGGCGCTGCTCTCGGCCGTCGGCGAGCGCAATCCCCAGATGGCGTGGAACGTCAACATGGGTGCGCTGAACAATTCGCTCGAAGTGGCCCGCCAGCACCACTGCGCGCTCTTCACGCCCAGCTCGATCGGCGCCTTCGGCCCCACCTCGCCCAAGGACCGGACCCCGCAGGATACCATCATGCAGCCCACGACGATCTACGGCATCTGCAAGGTCACGGGCGAAATGCTGGGCAACTACTACCACCACAAATACGGCGTCGATACCCGCTCGGTGCGTTTTCCGGGCATTATTTCGAGCGTCACGCTGCCCGGCGGCGGCACGACCGACTATGCGGTCGAGATCTACTACGAGGCCATCCGCTCCGGGCGGTTCACCTGCCCCGTGCCGCCGGACGTCTATATGGACATGATCTACATGCCCGACGCGCTGCGCGCCTGCGTCGAACTGATGGAGGCCGATCCCGCGAAACTCGTTCACCGCAACAGCTTCAACATCGCCTCGATGAGCTTCACGCCGGAGATCATCTGCGCCGAGATCAGGAAGCGTCTGCCCGATTTCACGATGGATTACGACGTCGATCCCGTCAAGAAGGAGATCGCCGAGAGCTGGCCCAATTCGCTGGACGACACCTGCGCCCGCGAGGAGTGGGGCTGGAAACCCGAATGGGACCTTTCGCGCATGACCGACGACATGCTGGCGCACATCCGGACGAAACTGGCGGCCGAATGAGTCGGCGCAGCGGCGCCCTGAGATAACCCGTGTCTCCGGAACCTTTTCGAGCTGGGACGGCGCGCCGCTCTCCGGGAGTGCGGACCTATAGCCGAAAGTTATGACGACGAGACGGATTTTACGGATCATAGCCCTTTTTGTGCTGTTGCTGATAGCTGCTGTTATCGGCGGGAGTTTCTACATGCTCGGCTTCTCGCTGCGCCCTGAAGAGACGATGCGGGCGAAAAATGCGACGGCCTATGAATATATGTACGCCGAGTATCCTTTCCTGCGTCCGTGGACGGACAGCCTCGAACGGGCCGGAGCGTTGCGCGATACGGTGATCGTCGATCCGCAGGGCGTGCGGCTCCATGCGCTCTACGCCGCGGCTCCCGAACCGACCGACCGCACGGCCGTCATCGTCCATGGATACACCGACTGCGCCGTGCGGATGCTGATGATCGGCTACCTCTATAATCACGACCTGCGTTACAACATCCTGCTGCCCGATCTGCATTACCACGGCCGGAGCGAAGGCCGGGCGATCCGCATGGGCTGGCTCGACCGGCTGGACGTGCTGCGCTGGATGGAAGTCGCCAACGCCCTCTTCGGCGGCAATACGCAGATGGTCGTCCACGGTATCTCGATGGGCGCCGCCACGACGATGATGGTTGCGGGCGAGCCGCAGCGGCCCTATGTGAAGTGTTTTGTCGAGGACTGCGGCTACACGAGCGTCTGGGACGAGTTCTCGAACGAGCTGAAAACCTCGTTCGGACTTCCCGCATTCCCGCTGATGTACACTGCGAACTGGCTTTGCGCCCTGAAATACGGCTGGAATTTCCGCGAGGCTTCGGCGCTGGCGCAGGTGGCCAAGTGCGAACTTCCGATGCTCTTCATCCACGGCGACGCCGACGATTACGTGCCTACGTGGATGGTCTATCCGCTCTATGAGGCCAAGCCGGGCGAAAAGGAGCTGTGGCTCGTTCCCGGAGCCGGACACGCCTACTCCTACCGGGACAACAGGGAGGAATACACCGCCGTCGTCCGGGCGTTCGTCGGAAAATGCGTCCGCTGATTCCGTGGCCGCCCGGTCCGTGCTGGAGCCGTACCCGCCTCGGACCGCATGGACTCCGATCGGTCGCAGGAGACCGGTCCGCCGATCCGGGAACGGTGCCAGACCCGACAAAAGTACTGACCTGACAACGGTGCAGCCCTCAAAACGGCCGCAGCTCTGAAAACGGTGCCGGACCCGAAATCGGCTGCGGTCCCGATAACGGTGCGCCCCGCATGAAATCTCAAGGCCGGAACTTCAGAGAAGTTCCGGCCTTGACATCTTCCGGATTCCGGACCGCTTCTTCCCGGAAGGCCGGGAAGAGGGGCGGCCGCGAAAATCCGCCTATCCGGGGCGCCTAATTGGAGGCGAGCTTTTTCACCGTTCCGGAGAACGATCCCGTCACCAGATAGGGCATCGGGTGGTCGTCGCCCGTCGAGAACGACACTTCGTAGTCCGTTCCGTTCGACGTTTTCAGGGTCAGCGAACCGTTGGTCATCGGGGCATGGGGCGTGCGGCCGCTGTAGAACCACGTGTTTACGGCCCGGAGATTTCCGCCGCCGAGCTCTTCCCGTGTGCCGGGCAGGAAGCCGGGCGTGTCGTCCGAGGTCGCTTTGTAGGTGCCCGACGGAATGTATTCCTGCCCCGGAGCCGTTTTCAGCCTGAACCAGAGGTAGTAACCCGTCGCGCCCTGCGTCGCGTAGCACTCCTTTTCGTAGAAGTGCAGGTCCCAGCGGTCGTACCGGGCCGTACATTCGTCCGTGATCTTCTTGATCGAAACCACCGGCGCGTCGGCGTTCATCGCATAGTCGGCATTCAGTTTCGAGTCGCCGCGGTAAGAGTCGTTTATGCGGTTTTCGAATTCAAGCGCTCCGCGGTAGCTGACGCGCAGCGTGCTGTCGTCTTCGTCGATGAACTCCGCCTTGATCGTGGTGATGCCGTTGTCGGTCTTGATCCGCATCTTTCCGCCGACGATGGCGTGGGGCGTTGTGGAACCCTCCTCTTCGTCAGGCTCGTTCCAATAGGTGCCGAACAGAGCCGGCATGCCGAAGGAATCGGTTCCGAGAAATCCCTCGATGAATACGCCTGCCTTGTTGTCGGTGGATTTTCCGATGGTGTATTCGCCGTCCAGCGGACGCGCGCTTTTCGGATCGGTCGCCAGTACGCTCAGGAAGTCGATGTCGAGCCGGTACTTGTAGGGCGCGGCATCGGCCTGATCGAGGTCTGCGTCGGTCAGCACCAGATAGTAGTCGCCGGCCGCGTCGCCCCAGTAGGTGTGGTAATAGGTGCCGTAGGCGTGGGGGAGTGCGAGGTAATCGGGATCGGTCTCTTTGCCGTCTCCGCCGTTTTCATTGTCGTCGTTGCTGCATGCGGTGATTGCCGCGGTGGTTGTCATCATCGTCAGTGCGATGAATAGGTTTCTTGTTCTCATGTCTTTACTCGTTTTTATTAATAGGGTGAATACTTGTAGTAATGAAATATGCGGCGAAGTTCATAAGAACTGCGCAGATGGGCAAGAAATATACCCTACCTCCTGTCCGGATTTGTCGCCTTGGTGTCCGAATTTGTCGCCACCCCGCTCAGAAGGGCTTCTGGGAGGGGGGAGGGGAGAGGAAAATAATTGGTGAATCACAGAGAATACGGAGGACATGGAGGGGGAATTGAATAGAAAAAGGGGCGTATCTTCATTCTCCTCCTCCCGGGAGGAGGAGTACCCCAACGGGGGGAGGTGGTAGGTAAAACAATAAAATACCTATTAATCATAAGAATAAGGAATTCTTTTTTCACCTACCACCCCGCCCTTTGGGCACCCCTCCTCCGACTGGAGGAGGGGAATGAGGTTACTCCACATATCACGCCGCTAAATTATCATTTAGTTACCTATTATTATATAAACTAATTATGAACATTTACTTATCACTATCAATAACACTAAAAAAAGTAAGATTATGAAACTTAGAAACTTATCAATCATTGCCGCAGCAGCCCT
>ERZ837910.2835-NODE-2835-length-20250-cov-4.660510_pt1 | contig 20250 bp, 17 predicted proteins | sample MGYA00519940_ERZ837910 | MGnify/ENA primary metagenome ERZ837910 (study PRJEB31850, sample SAMEA3708825) | human gut metagenome | biome: human gut; feature: human-associated habitat; material: faeces | place: China | collected 2014 ... | reverse complement strand
CCGTTAAATGCACTAGAAACCCGGTTTCCGCAGCCGGGTTTCTCGACAGACTGAGATCCGCTCCGAGGAGCGGATTTTTTATACTCTCCATGCAATTTATGATGCTGTTCCTGCGCGGAGCGGAATATAGCTGACGGTTTTAAGCTTTTTGTACGATATCTGTACGGCAAGCTGAAATTTTCGCGTTTTTCTTTGGCTTTAGTAACTAAAATCACTGTTATACAATTTCGGGTCGCTGTCCTGATTTCAGGCATGCGGCCCGATTTGCCTATTTAATTGCCCGGATCGTCAGACTAACATCATAATCAAACAACGAACAGTGCAGGATACCCTGCACGCATGGAGGAATGACAATATGAACAAGAAATTTGCAAAAACGCTTGCAATGGTTCTGGTCATTGCAATGCTTCTGTCCCTCGGCTCGTTCGCCTTTGCGGACGCGGACACAACGTCAGCCGACGACGGCAACGATTACCCGATCGTGCTCGTCCACGGTCTGTTCGGCTGGGGCGGAACGGAGATCGCGAACCTTAACTACTGGGGCGGCTTTTCCAGCCTTCAGCAGATGCTCACCGACGCAGGCTATGAGGTCTACACCCCGTCGATAGGCCCCGTTGCGAGCAACTGGGACAGAGCCTGCGAGCTGTACGCCTACCTCGTCGGCGGCACGGTCGATTACGGCCAGTACCACTCGGCGCAGAACGGACACAGCCGCTACGGCCGCACCTTCAAGGGCGTTCTGCCCGAGCTTAACGACGCCGACAGCACGCTGAAGATCCACCTTGTCGGCCACAGCATGGGCGGCGATACGATACGCATGCTTGCGCAGCTTCTTGAAAACGGCGATGCCGACGAGCTGCGCGCAACGACCGACGGCAGCATCAGCAAGCTCTTCACCGGCACCTGCCGCCACTGGATAGAGAGCATCACCACCCTTTGCACTCCGCACGACGGCAGCCAGTATGACGGCAAGGTCTACAACGAGGAGGAGCCGCTCGTTCACCGCTTCGTGGCCGCTCTTTCCGCAGCAACGGGCATGAACATAAACGAGGAAAACCTCGGCCTTGATTTCAAGCTCGACCAGTGGGGTCTTACCCGTGAGCCGGGCGAGAGCTACGAAAGCTACATTCACCGCGTCGAAAACAGCAACCTGTGGAAGGACGACGTGAAGGATCTGAGCGTTTACGACCTGTCCCCGGACGGCGCGGCGGTGCTCAACTCCTACGCCAAAGCGCAGGATGATATTTACTACTTCTCCGTCGCCTGCTCGGACACCTACCGCGGCGCGGTTTATCCGCACCACTACCTGCCCTACAGCAACATAAATCCGCTCATGAAAAAGAGCGCGACCTACATGGGCAGCTACAAAAACTACGCCGCCGGACACGTCACCATCGACGAGAGCTGGTGGGAAAACGACGGCATAGTCAGCGTTCGCTCGGCGCAGTATCCGCACGAGGGTTCTTCTGATCGCTATAACCTCAATTACGGCACCGAAAACGGCGTTATGACCTTCAAGGACGTCACCGAGAAAGGCGTTTGGAACTACATTGAGAAGATCGAACGGACCGATCACATCAACATGGTCGGCCAGATCACGAACACGAAGTATCTCCAGGGTAAATTCTTCGAGATGGCTGCAATGCTCGCAAGCATCCCTGCCGACGGCAGCACGCCCGACACTCCCGATGTGCCCGCAAGCGTTCCCTTTGTCGATATCGTAAAGGGCAGCTTCTATTACGACGCCGTAGTCTGGGGCCATAACAACGGCATCGTAAACGGCGTTGACTCTACGCACTTTGCGCCCGACGCAAGCTGCACCCGCGCGCAGGTCGTGACCTTCCTCTGGCGCGCGGCCGGCAGCCCGGAGCCTAAGTCGATGAGCACTCCGTTTACCGACGTAAAGTCCGGCAGCTTCTACGAAAAGGCAGCGGCCTGGGCATATGAAAACGGCATCGTCAAGGGCACGACGGAAACCACCTTCGCGCCGAATGCAACGGTAACGCGCGCTCAGTTTGTCACCTTCCTGTGGCGCTATGAGGACTGCCCCTCGTCGAGCATCGCAAATCCGTTTTCCGATGTTTCCGAAAGCTCGGTGTATGCTCCGGCAATACTCTGGGCAGCCGAAAACGGTGTCACCGTCGGCACCGGAAACGGCACCTTCGTTCCCAACGGCGCATGCACACGCGCACACGTCGTCACCTTCCTTTACCGCGACCTGGCAAAGTGAAGAACGATTTAAGCACGAAAAATCCGTCCCCGAGGGGACGGATTTTTTCATATTTCGCTCGATTTGTGGATGCCGGTGACGGAGAACTCGACCCATTCGGCGACGTTTGTCGCGTGGTCGCCGATGCGCTCGAAGTATTTTGCTATCATCAGAAGATCCAGCGCGTACTCCGCGTCGCCGCTGCCTGAGCGGATCATTTCGATAAGCGCGGTTTTCATGCTCAAAAAGCAATCGTCAACCACGTCGTCGTGCTCGATGACGCTTCTTGCAAGGGCAAGGTCGCGCTTATTATACGCCTCGATGCTGTCGGTGACCATGCCGATGGCGGCCTCGGCCATGGGGCGCATGGCGGCGCACTCGCTGCCGGTCTTGCCGCCGAGATGCGGAATTATCTCGGCAATGTCGCCTGCCTGATCGCCGATGCGCTCAAGGTCGGTTATCATTTTAAGCGCGGCCGATATCTGCCGCAGGTCGCGCGCCACGGGCTGCTGCTGGAGCAGAAGCCGCAGGCACAGCGCCTCAATATCGCGCTCGTATTGGTCGATCTCAAGATCGAGCGGCGCGAGCTTTTCCGCAAGCTCCGAGTCACCCGAGAGCAGCGCCTTTGCCGAGTTTGCTATCGCCTCCTCGCACATTGCGCCCATAAGCGTGAGCTTTTCGCCAAGCTCCCTGAGCTGGGCATCGAATTTGCTTCTCATCAGCCGAACCTCCCTGTTATATAGTCCTCGGTGCGCTTATCCGAAGGCACGGAGAACAGCTTTTCGGTGTTGTCGTATTCAATAAGCTCGCCGAGCAGGAAAAACGCGGTGCTGTCGGAGATGCGCAGCGCCTGCTGCATGTTGTGGGTTACGATAACGATGGTGTAGTTTTTCTTAAGCTCCGTTGCAAGCTCCTCGATCTTCGAGGTCGAGATGGGGTCGAGGGCGCTGGTCGGCTCGTCCATGAGCAGTACGTCCGGCTCGACGGCAAGTGCGCGCGCGATGCACAGTCTCTGCTGCTGACCGCCCGACAGACCGAGGGCGGATTTTTTGAGTCTGTCCTTTACCTCATCCCAGATCGCCGCGCCCTGAAGCGAGCGCTCAACGATCTCGTCAAGCTCGGATTTTTTGCGCACGCCGTGCGTGCGCGGCACGTAGGCGACGTTGTCGTAAATGCTCATGGGAAAGGGATTGGGCTTCTGGAACACCATGCCGATGCAGCGCCTGAGCTCGTTTACGTCCGTTCCCGGAGCGTAGATGTTTTTATCCTTATACTTTACCTCGCCGGTTATCTTCACGCCGGGCACGAGGTCGTTCATGCGGTCGAGCGTTTTTAAAAACGTCGATTTGCCGCAGCCGGAGGGGCCGATGAGCGCGGTTATGCTCTTTTCGGGTATCTCCATGTTTATGTTTTTAAGCGCCCGGGTCTGGCCGTACCACAGGCACAGATCGTTTACGCTGATTATGCTGCTCATATGCTTCTCCTCTTCTGATAGTACTTGCCGACAAGCGTTGCGACAAGGTTTATGATAACGGTCAGCGCCATGAGTATCGCGGCGATGGCGAAGGCTACGTCGAAATCGCCCTGCTCCTTGGCGTAGACATACAGCGAAACGGTGAGCGTAGCTCCCGCGCCGGACAGGCCGTCAACGAAAATGTTGTAGATATTGTGCGCAAAGCCCGCGGTGAACAGCAGCGCTGCCGATTCGCCCAGAATGCGGCCGACGGCGAGGATGCAGCCTGTAATTATGCCGTCCACGCAGCCGGGGAAAACGACGGTGCGGATAACGCGCCACTTGCCGGCTCCGAGGCCGAACGCGCCCTCGCGCAGGCTCTGCGGAACGGTTTTGAGGCTTTCCTGAGTCGTGCGCATAACGGTCGGCAGGTTCATGATGACAAGCGTCATGGCGCCGGCCTGCAAAGATGTCTGGAAGCCGAGGAAGTTGCAGAAAAACAGCATGCCTACAAGGCCGTAGATGATGCTCGGAATGCCCGAGAGAGTCTCGGCGGCGTATTCGATAGCGCCGACGATGCGGTGGTTGCTCGCATATTCCGTGAGATATATCGCAGCGCCAACGCCCAGCGGCAGCACCCACACGAGCGTTCCGAGGACGATATACAGCGTGTTGAGTATATCCGGCAGAATGCCGACGGAGTCCGCGAGGTAGCTCGGCTTTGTCGAGAGAAACTCCCACGATATATTCGGAATGCCCCTAATGAGCACATATGCTATTAAAAACAGCACCAGTGCCGCCGTCAGAAGGGCGCACAGCCCCGAAAGGCCGCGCATAACAAGCTCATAGGCCCTGCGCTTTGCTTTTACGTTTTTATTATCCATTCGATTTATCCCTCTTCAAAAGGAAGTTGAGCGTTGCGTTTATGAGCATGATAAACAAAAACAGCACCAGCGCGATCGAGAAAAGCGCCTGACGCTGAAGGCCCGAGGAATAGCTCATCTCGCTTGCAACGGCCGTTGTGAGAAATCTTACGCTCTGGAAAAGCTCGGGCATGTTCGGCGCGTTGCCGGACACCATCATAACGGCCATCGCTTCGCCGATGGCGCGGCCCACGCCGAGGACGACCGCCGCGGCAATGCCGCTTTTCGCCGCCGGAACGGACACGCGGAAATACGTTTCCGTCGGCGTTGCGCCGAGGGCAAGCGACGCATCCTCGTACTCCTTGGGAACGGCCTCGAGCGAGGTCATGGAGACCTTGATTATCGACGGCAGGATCATGATGGCAAGCACGATCATCGCCGCCAGAAGGCTCGCGCCGTCGGGAACGTTAAACACCTTGCGTATGCCCGGAACGAGCACCATCATGCCCACGAGGCCGTAAACGACCGAGGGGATGCCTGCAAGCAGCGACACCGCCTCAACGACCACGGCGCGCACGCGCTTATCGGCCATTTTCGCAAGATACACCGCCGCCATAAATCCCACCGGCACGCCGAGGACAATGGCTCCGGCGGTGCCGTAGACGCTCGCGAGGATAAACGGCAGGATGCCGTAGCTCGGCTCGGCGGCGGTCGAGGCCCACTTTTTGCCCAGCAGGAAGTCAGGAATACCGATCTCCTTTATCGCCGGAATGCCCGAAACGATGAGGTAGACCGTTATCAGCAAAACGCTCGCCACCGTCACAAGCCCGAGGACAAGGAATATGCCGTGGACTATATTTTCAATGAGATTTTTCGTTTTTAGTTTCATATGAACAACATCCTACACATACAAAAAATAAGCCGACGTAAACCGAACCGCTGCCGGTTTTCGTCGGCTTAATTAATTACTTCGCTACGGGGACTGCGCCTGCTGCGGAGATGACGTCTGCTGCCGCTGCGCCGGTTGCGTAGTCAAAGAACTTCTGAGCTGCCGCGGAAAGCTCGGCGCCGTCCTTGGTCACCAGAACGAAGGGGCGCTGCACTGCGTAGCTGCCGTCGGAAACGGTGGCCTCGGTGGGAGCGACTCCGCCGACGGAGAGCGCCTTGACGGTGTCCTTAACGGATGCCAGGGAAGCGTAGCCGATCGCGTTGGGGTTGCCTGCAACGGTGGTGATCACGTCGCCGGTGCTGGTCAGCTCCTGACGGTACTTGCATGTGTCCTTGGTGTCGGTGATGCTCTCGAAGCCGTCACGGGTGCCGGAGCCTGCCTCGCGGCCGATGAGAACGATCTCTGCGTCGTCGCCGCCGACATCCTTCCAGTTGGTGATCTCGCCGGTGTAGATCTTTGCGATCTGCTCGATGCTCAGGTCGGAGACCTTGTTTTCGGGGTTAACGATGATCGCAATGCCGTCGAGTGCGAGGACGGTCTCTTTCAGGCCGGAAGCCTTCTCGTCGTCCTTCAGCGCACGGGATGCAAGGCCGATATCGCAGCGGCCTTCGCTGACTGCGGTGATGCCGGAGCCGGAGCCGGTGGGGTTGTAGCCTACGGTGATGCCCTTGTTGTCGGCCTGGAAAGCCTCGCCCAGGGACATGATGACCTTTTCCATCGAGGTCGAGCCGTCGGTGCTGACAGTGCCGGTCACTTCGGCGTTGTCTTTGTTATCGGTTGTGCCGCCGTTGTCGCTTTTTCCGCATGCGGCGAACAGGCTGAGCGCCATGAGCGCTGCGAGAACTAAACTTATAAGCTTTTTCATTCAAAAAGCTCCTTTCTTTTTCGTTTGATTTCTGAGTACACCCTTAGATTATGCCCCTTTTATCAAATCCGAAAGCAGCCTTTTGTAAAAAGAATTTAAAGCCGACGGCTGTGAAGCCATGTACCTCTATTGACAGCTCACTTCATTTTTTGTAAAATTATTCATAGCAATATAAGGAGGTGCTCCCCACATGAAAAGCAGGAAGCTGAGGACTGTTCTCATCGTCATTGCGGCGATAATCTTCGCATACGCCGTGGTTTTGTTCGTTCTGACGCAGGTCCAGACCTCTAAAATGGACGATCCCTTTGCCCGCGCCGAAAAGCAGGTTTTCTCGCTCGATGCGGAGAAGATCACTTATATCGCCGTGCAGAACGGAAACGGCGAGCTTTACGAGTTCACCGGCGGCGAAAAAGCCGCGGCGATCGATAAGCTCAACGCGTTCGAGGCCACAAAGATCCGCGGCATGTGGCATATCGAGACCGGCGGCTGGACTTACCGCCTTATTATCGAAGATGCCGACGGCAATTCCGGCGACTATCGCCTGTTCGATAACAGGCTCATCTGCGGCGACGTCAGCCTGCGCGGCAGCGACGGATACTTTGACGATCTCATTAAACATGTAAGCCTTGATTAACAGCAAAAAACCGCCCCGATCGGGCGGTTTTTGCTGTATTTTGCTTACTTTGTTTTAACGTAGCGGTTCATCGGGTGGACCATATACTCGTTATACGGGAACTTATCGGTGGTGACATAGCCGGCAGGGGCGTCGATCAGCTGCGGAATGCGGTTTACGAGCGTTGCGCAGGTAAGCTCGACGGTCGCAGGCTTATTGACGATGCAGGTCGTGTCCGGCTCGCCGTAAAGCGTCCACACGTTTTTGTCGAACTCATCGGGATTGAATATCTTGCCGACGCACTCGGTGACGAGGGTGATGCCCTCCTCGGTCTCTGTCGTAACGATGGCGCGCATGCCGGTCGCGTCGCCGGCCTTGACGACCATTCCGAGCGTTTCGGATTTGAGATCGACAGAGTCAACGCAGGGGATGCACTTCTGCGTCTGTGAGGTGATGTGCAGATCCATCTTGCTGCACAGCCATCCGTTCTGGTTCCACATATACGACGGAACGTATTTGCCGCTTTCGACAAGCTCCTTCATCTCATCGGAGGGAGTTTCGTTGTAGCAGCCGATGGTTTTATTAAACTCCTCGATGCTCAGGCCTGCGCCGTGCCCCTCTGCAAGAGCTATGCCGTAGTCCTCGACATTATACCAGCTGCTGCCCTCGATCTTGGTGATCTTATGCGAGGAGCCGGCGAGGTTTGTTACCATCGTACCCCAGTACAGGTCGCAGTATCCGACGCCGGTGAGGGTACAGCCGCCCTCTTTTGCCAGCTTATCGAGCTTTTCGGTTATTGCAGGAGAGGAATTCCACGGATACAGCGCTTCCTCGCATGTGGTTATGGCGTTAACGCCGTGTTTTGCGCAGATAGTGAAGATATCCTCAAGCTCCGCCACCGTGCTGCGCGTTGCGATTATGCACACATCGGGCTTGAGCTCGCCCATGCGTCTGTCGGTATCGGCAGAGTTTTCGACCGCGACTCCGACATGGGGGAAGCCGTCGCCGATTATTTCGGAGACATCTTTACCGATGTGATTTTTGTTGCGGCAGAACGCGCCGACAAGCTCCCCACCGTGCTCAAGGACGTAACGCATAAGATAACGGCTCATTTTGCCTGCACCGTACTGTACTACTCTGATTTTGCGATCCATTTAATTGCCTCCTTGTTTTAAAATAGAGTTGGTTATTAATTTAACAACCTTATGGTCACATTATAAAGTATTGCCTCGGCGCAGTCAAGTTAATTCTCCCCAAAGAGTAAAATCTCTGTGAATAAAATAATTATTTACTGTTGCCAATCGTTAAAAAAGGTGTATAATATACATGTCAGTCGGTATGACATTTAAACTGACGAGAGGTAAGTATGTCCCTGGATGAACTGAAAACACAGAATATCCGGACCGTTACGGAAAAAGCACTTGTATGCTTTATTAAAAACGGCATCACAAATACAAAGGTCTCGGAGATCGCAAAGACCGCAGGACTTACCGAGCGCTCCGTTTACCGCTATTTTCCGACAAAAAGCGACATTGTTATTTCCGCTGCCTTCTGCTACTGGGAGCGCGCCAAGGAATACATAGCTTGGGAGCTCGACACGCACGACTATGAGCATTTAAGCGGCATCGAGCAGATATCCATAATACTTAAAAGCTACGCCAATATACTCTTCATCGACCCGGAGGGCATCCGTTTTTCGCTCGACGCCGAGGTCGCGCTCTTTAACGCCGGAAAAAACGACAGGGTCATAAACCGCCCTCCCGATAAATTCGAGGAGTACACCGGCCCGCTCTCGCAGGCGATCGTGCGCGGACTTTCCGACGGTACGGTAAATCCCGAAGCGAACATAAAGCAGCTTTATTACAACGCATATGACTCCATTCTCGGGCTTATGCAGCGCCTCACGGTAGGCGTGCCGAGCGTGAGCGAGCTTGATGCGCGCGAAAGGCTGTACGCGATGTGCGAAATGTTCACACGGGCATTCGCCGCAAAAAATGTCGAAATATAGCATAATTGCAGACCTGTCGGTGCGGTGCGCCGACCATTAAATAAAAAAACATAAAAACGGAAGGGGAAAAACATGAATTCCAAGTACAACGCTCTATTTACACCCTGGAAGATCGGCAATGTCGAGATACCGAACAGAATAGTTCAGTGCTCTATGGGCGGAACGTCCCTGTTCGGCTGGATGGAGCCGAGCCACCTCGACAAGGAAGCGGCATACTTCCTGCTCAACCGCGCGCAGGACGGCGTCGGCCTTATCCTGCCCGGCATGCAGTGCATCAAGGATCCCATCGGCGGCCGCTGGCTGTATCAGAACAACAAGATGTTCAAAGACCTTAAGGAGTACATGGTCGAGTTCCACAAGACCGGCTCCAAGCTCTTTATCCAGCTGGCAGCAGGCATGGGCCGCTCGATGGCTATAACAAAGCCCATGGTAGCTCTGCTCAAGCACCCCATTCTCGGCAAGCTCGCAAGCCCGGTAGCCGACCTTGACTACATAACCGCTTCCGCTTCCGCAACGCCGAACCGCTGGTATGACGAGATCAAGTCCCGCCCCATGACCATAAAGGAGATCCACGATCAGGTCGAGGCATTTGCAAAGACCTCGAAGAAGCTCATGGACGCAGGCGTTGACGGCGTTGAGATCCACGCCGTTCACGAGGGCTATCTGCTCGACCAGTTCACCATTTCAAACATGAACTACCGCACCGACGAGTACGGCGGCAGCTTTGAGAATCGCTTCCGCTTCCCGGTCGAGATCGTTCAGGCGATAAAGGCCGCCTGCGGCGATGATTTCCCCGTTTCCCTGCGCTACTCCGTTGTTTCCAAGACCAAGGACTGGGGCAAGGGCGCCATGCCTTACGAGAAGGACTTCAAGGAGTTCGGACGCGACATGGAAGAGTCCGAAAAGGCCATAAAATATCTTGCCGACGCAGGCTATGACATGTTCAACTGCGACAACGGCACCTACGACGCATGGTACTGGGCACATCCGCCTCAGTATATGCCCGACAACTGCAACCTTGAGTATGTTGAGCATATAAAGAAATTCACCGACAAGCCCGTCGTGTGCGCAGGCCGCATGGATCCCGTGAAGGCCGCCGAGGAGATCGAGGCCGGAAAGCTCGACGCTGTCGCGATCGCGCGCCAGAACCTTGTTGACCACGACTGGATCCACAAGATCAAGGAAGGCCATGAGGACGAGATAAAGCCCTGCATCCGCTGTCACAACGGCTGCTTCAACATGGCCAAATTCGCAGGCACCCCGAACGTTCAGCACTTCAACGACTCGATGCATCTTGCGCGCTGCGCGCTGAACCCGACCACCATGCAGCACACGCGCTACAAGATCGTGCCCACCAAGAACCCCAAGAAGGTCGCAATAATCGGCGGCGGCATCGGCGGCATGGAGTGCGCCCTCGTGCTCAAGCAGCGCGGCCACATCCCCACCATCTTTGAAAAGACCGATGAGCTCGGCGGCCTGTTCCTCACGGCATCGGCAATGACCTTCAAGGAAAACGACAAGGAGCTTATCCGCTGGTATAAAAACGAGATCAAAAAGCAGGGCATCGACGTGCGCTTCAACACCGAAATCAACGACCTCGGCGTGCTGCGCGGCTATGACGATATCATCGTTGCAAGCGGCTCGGTCCCGCGCATGATGCCCAGCATCAAGGGCTTTGACAAGGCGCTCACCTTCACCCAGGTGCTCAAGGACAAGGTCGATGTCGGCGATAAGGTCCTGTTCATCGGCGGCGGCCAGTCCTCCTGCGAGGCGGCTTACGATATGCTGCTCAACTTCGGCAAGCACCCGATAATCGTCGAATACGCAGGCGACCTCGTTGCCGCTCAGGCGACCTGCCTTGCAAACACCTCGTTCCTGCGCGACGCTATGGAATACCACAAGGTTCCCGTTTACCTGCACTCGACCGTTACCGAGATAACGGACAAGGGCTGCACCGTTAAAAATGTCGAGACCGGCGAGACGACCTTCGTCGAGTGCGACAGCGTTGTAAACGGCATCGGCTTTGTTCCCACTCCCGTCGGCGGCAAGGACAACAAGAAGGCCTACCGCGTCGGCGACTGCGTTGCCATCGGCAACCTGCGCACGGTCATCTGGCGCGCATGGGACGTCTGCATGAAGATATAGTTCCAAAGCGGCAAAAAATAAGCTGCGCCGGGTCTCCGGCGCAGCGATCAATTACGCAAATAAGCAATATTTCTTCGTTTTGAATATGGAGCAAAAAGTTAAAAGCAGACCCGAGGCGCGTCATTTCTGCCGCCCCGGGTCTGTTTTGTTTTTTTGAGGATATCCAATGTCCCGACATATGGCAATTTCAATCACGCTCCCCGTGCGGGGTGCGGCGCTTGACGGTCAGGTTTATCCGATGAACAAATACGAAATCGGCGTGACCGCGCCGCCGTTCCATCCATGGTGCCGCGGCACTACAGCGCCGTATTTTGAAGATATGCAGGATATCGGCGAACGCTGGGCGCGAGACCCTGAGACTGGCAAGACATACACCGTGCCGGGCAGCATGACGTATAAGCAGTGGGCGGCAAAGCAGACGGGGCTTGCGAAAAGCGTTAAACCGCTTGAAAAATCAACGAAAAGTGGTATAATACCCACAAGTACAAGGCATCTGCAAAACAAACTAAGCTACGAGTGGAAAGGGGAAAAGAATTTTATACCCCAAAACACAAAGTTTTCAAAAATTACGACTATAGCAGGCAAAGGCAGCGACGAGGCTATCGGCGATATTAAACGTCTTATTCGCAACTACGGCGGGTCTGCTGACGAGTGGAAAAAGCAAGCTGGAAAGATAAACAGTGCAAAGTATGTTTTCGATGTTCATTGGTATGAACGCGATGACGGCATACAGCATGATGTGAAACTGAAAAACAGAACGGAGAAAAAGAAATGAAATTGCGTTATGTTGGAGAGTCTTTCGGCGTTGACAGTCTAACAGACGGAAAAATATACGAAGCCACTGAGGAAGACGGATTTTACAGAGTGATTGATGACAGTGGCGAAGATTATTTATATTCGATGACAAATCCCGCACCGCTTGACGGCAGCAGCGAGGGCGGACGTTGGGAGATAGTCGAAGATTAACAATGATAAGATAGAAGCATCGTTAAAAACGGTGCTTTTTTCATGCCAAAAACCAACAACTTAATGATCGAAGCGCTTGATTACCGGGACTTGCCGGAGAAAAAGGACAAAAGGAGATATTAAAAATGTTGAGTTGGCTAAAAGAAATCCTTGGCGACGGATATACCGACGAATTCGATAAAAAGATTTCACAGGAAATAGGCAAAAGCTTTGTTGCAAAATCAGACTTTAACGCAAAAAACGAAGCACTAAAAAACCTTGAAGCGCAGATAGCAGACCGCGATAAGCAGCTTGAAGATTTGAAAAAGTCCACCGGCGATGTTGACGGTCTTAAAGCTCAGATAGCCACCCCAGTGTGTTCTTTTCGAGCCCTGCTGCGGCCAGCTTATCTTCGGCACGATCTGCCATCACCACATCATGGAGGAACTTAAATTCCACCGCTTGCTCAAACGCGCTCATTTTGCCATCACCGTCAAAATCAAAACCGCCCAAGGCCGGAGCTGTTCCGATCATGAGCGGTTTTTTGTCCATATATCAAAAAATTTTGCACGGCGCAGCAAGGTGCAGGCCGGCAGCGGCCGGTGTTATCTAAAAAGGCGCTTTTACGCGTTTTCCGTAAGATGCGGCTGCCGCTGCTCCATTGGTATGTAATGCCCTTTAATGCTGACTGCGCGGTAGGCGGGACGCATGATGCGGCTGCACGTCAGCAGCTCCTCCATACGGTTGGCACACCAGCCGGCTATACGGGCGGAGGCAAACAGCGGCGTGAATACATCCTGGGGGATGCCCAGCATGGTATACACAAGGCCCGAGTACATATCCACATTTGCGCACATGGGCGTTGCGTCGCGGCGGCGCTCCTGCAGCAGCGGAATACCCAGTTCCTCGACCTTCTGCAGAAGTGCAAATTCCTCGGCGTAGCCTTTGATCTCGGCCATATGCTGCGCGTATTTCTTCAGCAGCTCAGCACGTGGGTCGGATATGGTGTACACCGCGTGGCCCAGTCCGTACAGCTTGCCGGAGCCGTCACCGGCTTCCTTATTCAGCAGCTTTACCAGATAGTCGCGGATAGAGCCGTCGTCATGAGGGTCAACGTTCTCCTTGATATAGCCGAACATCTCCATGACCTTGGCATTGGCGCCGCCGTGGAGAGGGCCTTTGAGCGAGCCGACGGCGCCGGCGATCGCACTGTATGTGTCCGTTCCGCTGGAGGTCATGGCACGGCAGACGAATGTGGAGTTGTTGCCGCCGCCATGCTCTGCATGGACCATCAGCATCATGTCCAGCAAATGCGCTTCTTCCTCTGTGTAGTTTGTGTCCGGTCGGATCATACGCAGGAAATTCTCCGCAGTGGACAGCTCGGGCACGGGGAAATGGATATGCAGAGAGTCGCCATGGAAATAATGGCGCTTCACAGCGTAGGAATTGGCAACGATCGACGGGAAGCAGCCGATGAGCTTGACCGACTGCAAAAGCAGGTTCTCGATGGAGGTGCTGTCCGGATCAGGATCGTAGGAATACAGGCTCAGCACGCTGCGCGCCAGCTCGTTCATCATGTTGCTGCTGGGGTGACGCATGATCATGCCCTCGGTAAAGCCGTCCGGCAGCTTGCGCGCCTGACTCATGATGCCGTTGAAGCGGGCAAGCTCATCCTGCGTGGGCAGATAGCCCATAAGCAGCAGATACGCTACCTCCTCGAAGCCGAAGGTGCCGGCCTTGCGGTGCGCCTCGACAATATCGTGCAGCTCGATGCCGCGATAATACAGCCGCCCGGGGGTGGGCACTCTCTGGCCGTCCTGCAGCAGGTAGCCCTGTACGCTGCCGACCTTGGTGACGCCGACCAGCACGCCGGTACCGTCGCTGTTACGCAGGCCTTTTTTGACCTCGCCGTGATAAAACTCGTCGCCAATGGCATATTCCTTCTGAATTCGGTGGCTCAGCGGCTCCGTGTAACGCTCCAGAATATCGGTATCCTTTTCAGCCATGATGCCTTCCTTTCCCTCCGCAGTGCCTGCGGGGCTTTAGATTTAATGGTCTGATTATAGCGCGGCGCAGAGCGCTTTGCAAGATAAAATTTTTAAAAATTCATAAAACGCCAAAAAATTTCATTAAATCGAGGCGCCCACGAGCAAAAATGCAATAATTATGTTTTTAACTTTCATTTTTCAGTTGCAATCCGAGAATAATCTGCTATACTGATACATTGTAATTGTAACATCAATAGCGTCTACAAAATTTCTCCTAAAAGGAGCGTGACCATATGATTAAGCTTCAGAACAAAGGCGTCACCCTTCAGGGCGGCGTGCCGACTCCCGCCGAAGCCGTCTTTCCTGCCGGCCGGGACAAGACCATGGCTTATCAGATCCTCCGCCGCCATGACAGACCCTGCGGCGACGGATCGATGCACCTGACATTCGACAGTCTCATTTCCCATGATATCACCTATGTGGGAGTCATCCAGACCGCCAAAGCCAGCGGCATGACGGAGTTTCCGGTGCCATATGTGCTGACCAACTGCCACAACAGCCTGTGCGCTGTCGGCGGCACCATAAACGAGGACGACCATGTGTTCGGTCTGTCCGCCGCCGTGAAATACGGCGGAGATTATGTGCCTGCAAATCAGGCGGTCATCCACCAGTACGCGCGAGAGATGATGAGCGGCTGCGGCCGCATAATCCTCGGCTCCGACAGCCACACGCGCTACGGCGCGCTCGGCACCATGGGCATCGGCGAGGGCGGACCCGAGATCGTAAAGCAGCTGCTGCGCAACACATATGATATTGCCGCTCCTGAGGTGATCCTGGTCTGGCTCACCGGGCAGCCGCCCCAAGGCGTAGGGCCGCATGACGTGGCCATCGCGCTGTGCGGCGCGGTGTACAAAAACGGCTTTGTAAAGAACAAGGTGCTGGAGTTTGCAGGCCCTGCCGTATCCCGGCTGCCCATGGACTATCGCATCGGCATCGACGTTATGACCACGGAAACAGCCTGCCTCAGCTCCATATGGGAGACCGACGACGCCGTGGCGGAGTACCTTGCCATCCACGGCAGGCCGGAGACGTTTACCGCGCTGCATCCGCAGGACGGCGCGTACTACGACGGCATGATCACCATCGACCTCAGCCGCATGGAGCCTATGGCCGCGCTGCCGTTCCACCCGTCCGAGGCCGTGACGCTGCGCGAGCTTATCCACGATCCGGGCGATCATCTGCGCGAGGTGGAAAAGCGCGCCGAGGCCCAGTTCGGCGGCAAGGCCGGACTGCACCTGACCGATAAGCTGGTAAACGGCAAGCTCATGGTAGATCAGGGCATCATAGCCGGCTGCGCCGGCGGCATGTATGATAACATCGCCGAGGCCGCCGCCATTCTGAACGGTCACGACACCGGCAGCGGCTATTTCTCCCTGTCGGTATATCCGCCCTCGGTGCCGGTGAATCTGGAGCTTATGGAAAACGGAGTGCAGCAGTCGCTGCTGGCTTCCGGCGCGCTGTTCAAGCCCTGCTTCTGCGGCCCCTGCTTCGGCGCAGGGGATGTACCTGCAAACAACGGCCTGTCAATCCGCCACACCACCCGAAACTTCCCCAACCGAGAGGGTTCAAAGCCTGCGGACGGTCAGCTTGCCGGCGTCATTCTCATGGACGCGCGCTCCATTGCCGCCACAGCCCGAAATCACGGCGTTCTCACCTCGGCGGCGGACGTAGACTACATGCCGCCTGCGCCGGTGCAGCGCCGCTTTGACCGCAAGGTATACGATCGCCGCGTCTACTTCGGCTTCGGACATGCCCGGCCGGACGCGCCCTTGAAGTACGGCCCCAACATTGCCGAGTGGCCTGCCATCCCGGCTCTGGCCGACGATCTTCTCATGCAGGTGGCCTCCGTCCTGCGCGACGAGGTTACAACGACCGATGAGCTTATCCCCTCCGGCGAGACATCGTCCTATCGCTCCAACCCCTTGAAGCTTGCGGAATTTGCGCTGTCGCGCCGCGACCCGGATTATGTGCCGCGAGCCAAGGCGACGCAGGTTCTGGAGGCCTCCCGCGCCGCCGGTGCGGTACCTCCGGTGCTTGCCGAGGTGCTGAGATCCTTGGATCTGCCCGAGAGCGCGTTGGCGCGCATGCATATCGGCTCCGTTATTTTCGCCAACAAGCCCGGCGACGGCTCGGCGCGCGAGCAGGCCGCTTCCTGCCAGCGCGTTTTGGGCGGCTGCGCAAACATCTGCTATGAGTTTGCCACAAAGCGCTATCGCTCCAACTGCGTAAACTGGGGAATGCTGCCCTTTACTCTGGCCGAGGGCGCAGCGTTTGACGGCGACGCCGGCGACTTTGTCTATGTTCCCGACGTGCGCGAGAAGCTTGCTCGGGGCGACGAGGAGTTTCCTGCCGTTCTTGTTCACGGCGGCAAAGCGCAGCCGATCACCCTGTATCTTAAAAACACGAGCGCCGAGGAGCGCGAGCTGCTGCTCACCGGCTGCCTTATGAATCACTACGCCGCGCAGAACAGGAGGTAGCTATGGAAAAGATCAAAATGCCGGTTCCCATTGCCGAGCTTGACGGCGATGAGATGACCCATATCCTTTGGGGGATGATAAAGGAGCAGCTTATATGCCCATTTGTCGAGCTGAACACCGAATACTATGACCTGTCGCTGCCCAACCGCGACAAAACCGAGGACGCAGTGACCCATCGGGCGGCGGAGGCCATCCGGCGGCTGCATGTCGGCGTTAAGTGCGCGACCATTACGCCCAACAACCAGCGGCAGGAGGAATACGGCCTTAAAAAGCTTTGGAGATCGCCCAACGCGACCATCCGCGCGGCGCTCGACGGCACGGTGTTCCGCACGCCGATACTTATCTCGCGGATAAAGCCGGTGGTTGCCTGCTGGGAAAAGCCCATCACCATTGCCCGTCACGCATACGGCGATGTGTACAAGGCCGCGGAATACCGCGTTCCCTGCGCCGGTAAGGCCGAGCTTGTGTTCACCGACTCGCACGGTACGGAGCTGAGCCGCCAGACGGTATTTGATTTTTCCGGCCCCGGCGTTTTGCAGGCCATGCACAATCGGGACGACTCCATTCTGGCCTTTGCGAGAGCGTGCTTTACCTATGCGCTGGACATGAAGCAGGATCTCTGGTTCTCGGCCAAGGACACCATATCCAAGGATTACGACCAGACCTTCAAGCTTCTGTTCCAGAAGGTTTTCGACGAGGAATTCCGCTCCGCTTTTGAGCAGGCCGGCCTGCAGTACCGCTATTGCCTTATAGACGATGCGGTCGCCAGAGTGATCCGCTCCTCCGGCGGCATCATCTGGGCCTGCAAGAATTACGACGGCGACGTGATGAGCGACCTCATCGCCTCCGCCTCCGGCTCACTGGCCATGATGACCAGTGTGCTCGTTTCGCCGGACGGCAACTTCGAGTACGAAGCCGCCCACGGCACGGTCACGGCGCATTTCTACCGCTGGCGCAAGGGCGAGAAGGTCTCCACAAACCCGATGGCCACCATGGCCGCATGGGCAGGCGCGCTGAAAAAACGCGGCGAGCTTGACGGAAACGGAGAGCTTGTCCGCTTTGCCGACTGCCTGTACCGAGCCGGGCTTGACGTGTTTGAGGAGGGATATCTCCCCAAGGATCTGGCGCCCCTGTGCGATCCTGCCGCCGTTCGTGAGATACCGGACACCGAGCGGCTCATCTCGCTGATCCGCCGTCGGCTGGAAGCACTGCTGAGAGAATAAAATGAACAACGAAGCAATGAAGCGCTCCCTTCGGGAGCTGTGCCGGATAGAGAGCGTCGCCGGCATAGACGTGTCCGATGACGCGCCCTACGGCGCAGGCTGCGCACTGGCCGATATCGAGAGCGGCAAGCTCACGATGAATGTCGGAACGATAGGCGTCACGGACGTGAGCCTCGTCATGGAGATCGACGTGCGCGCACCGGTAACATTTGAAGCTGCCGCCGTGACCGAGCCGCTTCGCCGCGCGGCAGCGGAATACGGCATCGAGGTCGAGCTTACGCAGGACACGCCGCCTGTTTACATGGACAAAAACGGCGACGTTAGGCCGGTTGACACAAGAAAACACACGCCAAAAAAGGCGGAGCAAGCACGAATGTCTTCGTTGCGACGGCTTGGTATACACAAAGTATGCCTGCGCCGCCGCGCCTTGACCTCGCACTTGCTCCGTCTTTTTTGGTGCTTTGCAGTTTTGAAGCTGAGATTTTTTGTTCCTGCAAGGACAAAGCCCGAGAGCATACTGACGTATTCTCAAGGCTTTGGACGCCGCAGGGGCGAAAAAGATCGTTTCAAAACCGTATGTTTTCTTATGTCAGCCGGCCGTTATCCGGAAGCTTCTTGCGGTCTACCGCGAGGAGACCGGCGACTTCTCCGAGCCGACGGTGATCGGCGGCGGAACATACGCGCGCGCGATGGATAACATCGTCGCCTTCGGCCCCATGTTCCCCGGCCGCGAGCTGACCGAGCATCAGCGCAACGAATATCTTTTAGCTGAGGATTTCTGCCGCCTGCGCAGCATCTATAGCAAGGCGATCCTCGCGCTGGCATCCGACTGATCTATGCATGATTTCAAATCGCCGCATTTTCCGCGGCAAGCGCAAAACCGCTGTGAGCTTGACAGTTCACGGCGGTTTTTTAAATTATTCCGGCTTTATGCTCGTGCGTATTGACAACGCCTGTCCGATGCGTTAAAATATTAACACGCCCGAAGGGGCATAATAAAAACAAATCATTTTTCATATCAAGAAAGGAGAAACCTTACTATGGCAAACAGAATCATGCTCAACCAGACCTCTTATCACGGCGCAGGCGCCATCAGCGAGCTGCCAACCGAGGTGAAATCCCGCGGCCTTAAAAAGGCACTTATCTGCTGCGGCCCCACCCTTCTGCGTCACGGAGTTATCGCCCGAGTGACCGACGTTATGGACGCTGCCGGACTGAGTTACGAGATATATTCCGATATAAAACCAAATCCCACCATCGAGAACGTTACCGACGGCGTTGCGGCATTCAAGGCAGCCGGCGCGGATTATCTGATCGCCATCGGCGGCGGTTCCCCCATGGACACCTCCAAGGCCATCGGCATCATAATCAACAACCCGGAATTTGCCGACGTGCGCTCCCTTGAGGGCGTAGCGGACACAAAGAAGCCCTGCGTTCCCATTATCGCCATCCCGACCACCGCCGGCACCGCAGCCGAAGTCACCATCAACTATGTCATCACCGATGTTGAGAAAAAGCGCAAATTCGTCTGCGTCGATCCTCACGACATGCCCATCGTGGCGATCGTCGATCCCGAAATGATGAGCTCTATGCCCGCAGGTCTGACCGCTTCCACCGGTATGGACGCACTGACCCACGCCATTGAAGGCTACACCACCAAGGCGGCATGGGAGATGACTGACATGTTCCATCTTGAGGCTATCAAGCTCATCTCCACCTACCTGCGCGGCGCGGTCAAGGGCACCAAGGAAGGCCGCGAGGGTATGGCTCTCGGCCAGTATATTGCCGGCATGGGCTTCTCGAACGTCGGACTTGGCATCGCCCACTCCATGGCGCACACACTCGGCGCCGTTTATGATACTCCGCACGGCGTCGCCTGCGCGATGATGCTGCCGATCGTTATGGAATACAATGCCGACTGCACCGGCGAGAAGTACCGCGAGATCGCACGCGCAATGGGCGTGGAGGGCGTTGATTCGATGACTCAGGCCGAATACCGCAGGGCTGCAATCGACGCAGTCAAGAAGCTCTCCAAGGATGTCGGCATCCCGGAGAAGCTGGATGCTCTGAAGGAAGAGGACCTTCCCTTCCTTGCTGAAAGCGCATACGCCGATGCCTGCCGTCCCGGCAACCCCAAGGACACAAATCCCGCAGAGCTGACCGAGCTGTTCAGAAAGCTGATGTAAGCCGATTCAGGCTTATTGCCATCCGCCGTCAAATTACGGCGTGCAGATACTGCAAATCAAAACCTCCGGCTAAGCCGGAGGTTTGAATAAGCCCTATAAGGGCATGATACTGGCAGCCCCAAAGGGGCTCTGAAAAGTTTGCCGACCGCATTGCTTTTTCGAGCAGCCCCTTAAGGGGCTGTCAGCCTGTAGAAAAAGTCTGTCTTAGCAATCACGCCAAGGCAGGCTTTTTCGTTTGAAAAGGGAAAAATAGCAGCCAAGAAAAA
>ERZ837910.2833-NODE-2833-length-20257-cov-6.505049_pt1 | contig 20257 bp, 18 predicted proteins | sample MGYA00519940_ERZ837910 | MGnify/ENA primary metagenome ERZ837910 (study PRJEB31850, sample SAMEA3708825) | human gut metagenome | biome: human gut; feature: human-associated habitat; material: faeces | place: China | collected 2014 ... | reverse complement strand
AGCGTCTGGGCGGCTACGCTGCCTACGGCCCCATCCTGCAGGGCCTGAACGCTCCTATCAACGACCTGTCCCGTGGCTGCAACGCCGACGAGGTCTACAAGATGAGCCTCATCACCGCCTGCCAGTCCTGAGCTGACACCCGACTGAACTGAAAAGCTGAAAAGAGCCGCTGCCGCATTTTGCGGGCAGCGGCTCTTTTGGCTGTACATCGACTGCGGTTTATGGTATGATAAGCATAAGAAGCCCCGGCAGAGAAGGAGAACATTCGAACGTGAAAATAAAAGCTTTGGCCTTCGTCCTCATGGCGGTGCTGCTTTTGTGCGGCTGTGGACAGAAGAGCGAAACGGCGGCTGCGACCCCGGCTCAGGCGGTCACAGCGTCTGCTGCCCAGAGCAGTACGGTTCGTCCGGTGAGTACCGGCGTTACGCCGGAACAGTTCGGGGCGAAGGGCGACGGTATCGCGGACGACCTGCGGGCTCTGCAGGCCGCGATGCAGCAGGCCAGCGCGTCCGGTCGGCCTCTCGAGCTGACGGCGGGGGCGGTCTACCGCTTCTCCTCCTGCCTCGGGCTGCCCAGCGGACTGACCATCCAGGGAAACGGCGCTGTCCTGCTCAGTGATATTCAGTACCCTGACCTGAGAGAGGACCGTGTGGCGGTGGAGCTTATGAAAGACTCTGATGATGACCGCGCCCACGACGTCCGGCTGAAAAATGTGACCTTCCGGCCAGCGGACAGCTGTCAGGCCAACTATATGCTCCGGGTGATGCTCGCCCGCAATGTGGAATTTGTGGGCTGCACCTTCGACTGTGAGCCCAACGAGTGGGGGCGCTGCGCCGCCGACCTGTATGGCGGCAACGAGAATATCCGTTTTGAGGGCTGTGTATTCCGCCAGATGACCTCCGGCGCGTCCGGCGGCATCTGGGTGCGCAACTGGACGGACAGGGTGGAGAGCCGGAATATCCGCTTCCAGAACTGTGAATTTTACAAGTCCGGTGCCGACGAGCTGCTGGCGGTCTGGGGATGGGGCGGCGCGGTGCGGGATGTCGTCCTCTCGGGCTGCAGCTTTTATGAGACACAGACACAGGAGGGGCTGGATGCCGATCATCGCCCGGTGTGGTTCATCACGCTGGGGCAGAGCGGCATCACAGACGTCCGGATGGAGGATTGCACCGTCCGTGCGGAGTATTGCGAGACCATTTTCCGTATGGTAGGCGATAAGACCCGCGCCGTCGTGGACAACTGCGACATCACCATGAGACAGCCGGACAGCATGGCAAAGCACGATATGAAAAAGGGCGCGAACCCCATGCTGGCCCGGGGCAATGACCGTGCCGACGGCAGCACGGTCATCCAGAACAGCCGCATCACCCTGAGCGGAGACAACGGGCGGCGCATCTGCTATCAGCTCAGCGCCTTGAAAGAAAATACGCTGGACGTCTCCCTCGGCTACGGCATCGCCAGCACGAAGGAAGTCAGCGGCAACACCATCCGGGGCCGGATACGGCATAAAGTCTTTCAGGACTGCTCCGGCGTGGAGAATAACAATGTAGAAGTGCGGAGATTCTCGATCCTGGGATGAACCGCTCATAAAAAGGAGGTTTTATCATGCGAAGAAAATTTATTGCGGCGGTCACATCGGGTGTTCTGGCCCTGACGGTCATGGCAGCTCTGCCCACCCATGCGGAGGCGGTGAGCATCTGGCTTGACCTTACCCCGGGGACGGAAAGCGTCGAGACGGTTGTCTTACTTTCCAAGGGAGAAATCGACTCCAAAAAGGTACGTGTGGAGTTCTCTTTGGAGAATATGGATATGTCCGGATTCCAGAAAGGCGCAACCTATCCGCAGATCAAGGAGTACGTGCGGGAGCATAGTGGACTAAAGGTATCTTCCCTGTATATTTCTCAGGTAAAGCGGAAATGCGGGCTGGATGTTGGACAAAACTATAATCTGTCGAAGAAGGAGAATGTCAAGCAGCCCCAATGCCCGCCTGAGAAGGAATTAGCGATTAGAGAGGCATTCAATTATTTTGGAATGCTTTAGTTTAGAAGACCTGGGATAATTGTCTTTCGTAATTATCCCAGGTCTTCAGTTCATTCATTGATGAGATAGACTTTTCCGTGCGCTCTTGTAATTGCCACGTATAGCTTATTCCTAGTCGATGGGGCTAATTCGCACAATTTTCCGGCAGCATATTTTTCCGCTGTAGCCTTATTAAGCATCACGCAGACATCTTGATAATGATCTTCTCCTTTGGTATCTCCCCAATTTCTATGGCTAGATCCATACTTTGAGCTGTTTCGGAAATGTAGCTTTACAATATTCGGATTCGCTAAAATACTATTTATCTGGGCTTGTTCAGAGAGGAAAATGATATCACTTGCTTCGCTACTCATTCCTGTGTTCTGGTTAGAATATATCTCAATGCCCAGATTCTCTGTAATAAAACAGCAAATACTGGAACTGCAGCGCCAACTCTTTACAAGTGATGTCTTGTCAGACAAGAAGCCTCGGTTTATAAAGCGTGCTTCATAGTTTGGGAAATTATCAAATAGATTTTTATTAGCATTACCGTCCCGGCTTGTATCATAGGTGTGCTGGTAGAAATCACCAACAAAAAGCATGTTTATGTTGGCTGTCATAAGTTGCTCGAGGAAAGAAAAATCACGCCCCGCAATGTCCTGTATCTCATCAACAATAAACTCATCAAAATATTTTTCTAAACGCCGCTTCAGTGTTTCCATCGATCCGGTATGTTCAATCAACAACGCCAACCTGTTACTATAAATATAGCCTGCCGATGTAATATAATAGGCTTTATCACATTGTCGTAATCGGTTATTGGGATTTTTCTCGTAAAATATGCCTCTAGTCTTAAGCTTATCTGCTAAAAACGGCTTATAGCAAAATCTATACAGGAACGTAAAATATCCCATGACCCAAATATTTTCTGGCCAGTCGCCATTGAACTTCTCAGAAATTTTGCGACATAGATTGTTGTAATTTCCAACTGTATATGTGACTATGAGTGATCGCTTATCCCGGGAAAGAGAATCAACGATATAAGTCGTTTTCCCTGAGCCAGCAACAGCAAAGATTACTCTTTTATCCATTTGATGCCTCTCTTTATATAGTCGGGGACTACTATCTGATCATCTTGAGACAGTAGCGCATATGCGGCTTCTGTTTTATTGTTCAGCATGTAATCCAAGGCAGGCGAGTCAAACAGCGTATCGCATAGCGCTGGATTATCCCCATAGAGGATAATTTCAAAAGTCCGCTTCGCATCATCAACCTCGTAAAAAATCTTTATATTAGGACTGGACGCGTAATCACTATACTTGTCCACACAGTGCTTCCGATAATCCGTATCGTTATCTGTTATGATGGCGACCTTACAGCCAGTTAATTTTGCGATATCGAGATATCGTTTGAAACTCAACCCGCGCACATCGATAATATGGACACCATCAGATTCTGGGGAGCATCCAGCGCATGTCTTGTAAAACTTCTCCATTAACATATATTCGGATGGGCCTTCAACCAGAATAGCCTTTTTCGCAAGTGCAAATTCTATAATGCTAGCAGGAGGGGCTTTCATAAAATACTTGGCCGTTTCGTCACACAGATCCTTCAGCATAATCGGTTTATCCGTGCCATTGATATGCATGATTAAAAGGTTCTTCAACTCTAACCGGGTACTAATCAGACTGTTGTGCGTTGTAATAAAAAGTTGCCCGCTCTGCGTGTCAGATACTCGCTGAATCAATTTGCGAAGGTTAACCGGACTCAGGTGGTTTTCTGGTTCTTCAACAAGGATGACGTCAACATTTTCACCAGAGCGTTCAAGTGCAAAATCTGTCTTTATGAAGATTTGTTTGCCGGTGCCTTTGCTATCAATCCCAATTTCATCCTCATAGATCATTAAGTCCGACTCGAGTCCCATTGCAGATCCGCTCTTTAATCCAAATGCATAGTGTCTGTCAGTAGGTAACCGCTCATTGAGAGCTTTTAGGCTATCTGCTTGGAAGTTGGTTCGCATCTGGCGGTAACTATTTTTATGATTTGCGCGTTCTTTTACATCTTGCTCGGTGTATCGTATGTACATTCGGCGTACAAAGTCGGTGGTAGCATACTCAGAGTTCATAGTAGAGCTATCTATGAGAATACTACGAATTTTCTTCTTGTAGCCAGTATAGCCCTCATCCGCAAAAGTGGAAAAGCGGATCGAGTAGTAGTCGTACGGAAAATAACCAGACTCTGCCGACAAAACGGCTGTTATCTCCGCTCGGTAATCTGGATTTGGTTCGCACACCAAACGAATCCCGTCACACTCTGTTTCGTCTGTGTTATTTTTGCCGCACATTGTAAAATCAAAGTTGTCACCCGATAAGTATAACTCGATTCTGAGAACTGGGAGGTTTTCAAAGGTTCTCCGTCCAGAGTGGAACTTTTTTACGGCATCAATATTGATTAACCGATCTAGACCAATCGATTCCACTCTGCGCACATTTCCGCCAGCAACCAAATCAATAGCCTCGAGGATACTACTTTTGCCAACTTCGTTATCGCCCACAAGAATATTAATTCTCTCATTAGGCGTTACGGTGTAATCTCTAAATCGTCTGAAATTGATAAGCCGAATTTTTGTTATAATTGAAGCCATTGTATCGTCCTCGCTTTATCCTAAAACCGCGTGGCAAGCGGCCTCATATCCTGCATATGTTCCAAGGCTTCGGATCGCCGATTGTTGCCGCCGCCTTCTGCTGCTGAGGGAGCTACTGTTAGGCTGAAGCAGGTTCGCATATTCACCCCCACGGCACAGAGTAGCCCATTCTCTCGTCAACTCTCGCGTTCTAGAGATTACCTCAATATGGGCAGCATCCTCGTTGTCATACTTTGGAATGATCTTATACGGCAACGTGTGTATGTGCCGTTTTCCGAATCCGCCTTCTGGCTGGAAATCTTTAATAGCATCCGACAGTGCATCGCTATTAAGCAGACCGACGATATAAATGGCTTCATCTTCACTATCTGCAAGATACCAGTATAAGGTTTGATCAATAATCAGCCGAGCACGATCAAGCGTTTCGAGCGAAATGTAAGCTGCACACGGATTCGCACCGCTCGCACTTGAGAGCACCAACCAATTTTTAGTAGAAAAGTTCTGCTTGTCTAGTTTGCCATAAATATTGATGGTATCGTGCAAATAAGTTGCCAGAGAAGATGGGGTGTTCGTATCTTCCTCAATTTGGTTGAATACATAGGCTGTACTGGTATTCATCAAAGCTTTGTCAGTAGCAGAAATTGCTTTCCACTGACCATCTACCTTCTTTCCGGGCATCAACACCTTAGCCGGAGTAGCCATATAAAATGGAGAAAGATTCTTGGAGATAAATGCGTCAAAAATATAGCTTTTATCTACATTCTCCGCGGCCAAGCCCTCGCAACTGGTCTTCTTCTGATCGTTCACGAGATACCACAAATTGCTTGTCCGCTCAATCGGAGCAATGTCCCAATTCCCGTTTGGCCGCTCTACAAACTCATGGAAGAGGGCAGTCCGTGGGAACAGGTCACAACCCTGAGAAAACTTTAATGCACCGCCGCCTAGGATATCGGCCACTTCCACATTTCGCCCCTTATTTGTCCAAGCGCTCCGATTACCTTGGCGGTTTAGAGTATAGTGCACCTCTTCATAAACTCCAACATCCGTATAAACTCGCCCTTCAAGTACATCAGGTGATGGTGGATCGTCTTTCTTTCCAGAAAGGACAATGGCCTTATTCTTGAATGTATTCTGGGGTAATTCCCATATCGCATCAAATTGTAATGGCAAAGCTACATCAGACGAGCGATACTTTTCACTTCGCAATGGTTCGTGGTTTAAGCCGCTCAAAAGGCTTCCGGGCATGACGCAGCTCCATCGAGCACCATCTTCCAAGTAACGATTGACAGCACTTAACAAGAAAGTTGTGGCAAGCTCCATGTGCGGGTGGGAGGCACCAACAGGTTTGATCCCATACTGCCGAGCAATTCTTTGGAGTGTAGTCTTGTAAGGATTATCCGCCAATTTGCTCATTGCCATCCACGGCGGATTGGAAACAATGCAGTTAAACTGTTGCTCTGTCAGTCCGGGGCGGTAACTATTGCAGATGATAAAGTACCATATACCATTGCGGCCTTCTCTTTGCAAGCGTTCCAATTCCTCAACCAATTGTTGTGCTGATGGTAAAAGGGCCTGACGCTCTTCGTCAGAAAGTGTTATTTCGCTATCTGTTTCCACAGCATCAATCAATCTATCAACGGCATCAGGTTCAATTGGAGTCTCGACTTCAGATGCCCTTGCCATAGCTAAACGGTAGACTTTCGCCATAAAGGCATCGAACATTTTTCGGTGTACCGGCGACAGCAGAAAAGCAGGCAGAGATACTTCGTGGTGGGCAAAATGAAGGATATATGCGTCATTAGCGTCATCCGGCATTTGATGCGTTATGGGCGTAGCAATGAACAGCGAATCGGCGTGGTAAATTGGAACTGTGATATCTCCATGATGAACCGAGAAAAGATCTCGCATGGACATAACCCAGTTAACCTTTGCCAGCATGACCGCCAACGGATCGATATCAAATCCCATAACGCAAGAGAAAACGATATCATCTTTTTCCGTAGAATATCGTTCTGGAACGATATCATATTGCCGCCGTACTGCCTTTATCGACTCAATAAGGAATACGCCAGACCCACAGCACATATCTACGATGCGCGGAGAATTTCCGGCCAGTAAATCCATATTATATTCTACAATATCTTGAGCAACCCAGTGTGGCGTAAACTCCTGCCCTAGCATCAAGCGATGCTCTTTGTTAGCAAGTTGTGCTAACAAACGGCCAAAAATATCGGTTTCTCCCACGCGTGAGAAATCATAGGCAACCAATCTGTGCTGCAATTCGGCAACACTGCCAACAATCTGCTCCACATAAGGAATATTATTGAGCCAGCCAAAGTAATCGTAATCCACGAGGTTAAAGACATTTTGTCTTGCAAAATACTCACCGTTGAGGATCTTTTTAATTTCATTGGCATCACTTATAACTGGCTCTCCAGCCATGACATTAACGCAGATGATTTTAGCAACTGTAACCAAATAAAACTCGTTGATGTACGTCCCAACAGAAAATTTGCCGTAATCAGATACCCCAAGATAAGCAATGAAGTTTTGCCAGACCTGCTGAATCAGCACCGCATAGTCAGGCTTTTCACTCATCGCTCTGATGACGGTATCCCTAAATACGGAAATGTTTTGGCTATAAAAGCTGCTATCCATACCAAAATCCGTGACGAGTGTACTAGCATTCAGCAGCCTGGACTGCTCTCGGTCAAGGAATTGGCTGACAAATGCCTCAAATCTACGAAACTCTTCATCAGTTTCCCGTGACAAATCAACGGCTGCCGTTTGGGTCAGTTCGATATTATCTGGGCCATACAAGTGACCATCCTCTACATCCCCAACAATAGTGACCGAATATCCGTACCAGCGAACAGTGTCAGAAAGTACTCCGAGTATTTCTTCCGCAGGGATACCAATATTGTGCAGTGCCGCACAGTATTCTTTAACCTGATGATATCCCTCATCAAAGATAACCTGTTGGGTGAGATTTTTCTCATATTCAATAGCAGTTTTACCGACAACCGCATCAACAAACCCCTCGCGGTTTCTATGCCCAACAGAGAAACGGACATGGGCTTCTGTTCCTTCCATGTGAGCTTGAATCCACCACGGAGAACTCGGAAAAATGCTAGGAAGCTTCGAGGACAGATAATGGCGCAACCGATCCTCGACCGCTCCAGAAGAAATCATTGCTTGAGCGTGATGAGCAAAATCCCTGAGTTCGTTATAGTTCATATTTGGCACCCCTTTCATTAAGTCTTTTTCGGAGCAGCGCTCTGATCTGCATTAATAGGCTTTCTTCATCAGTAAATGATTCCAAAATAGTGGTATCAATAGCATCGCGCAGTTCTGGAGTAAGCTTTTTCCTTTTCGCTATCGTTATACCGTATTCTGAGAGTCGCTGAAGTTGGCGGTGGTTTAATTTAGGAAATAGCAACTGGCGCACATGGCTTGCTTCTATTTTAAGTGCGCCACCGCCCATTACTGTGCAGAGTAATTCCAGATAGCATCTGCTCCAGGTTGAGTTCAGAAGCGCCAAACAAATTTTAATGGTTTCTTCTGAGTCCCCCCACAGAGTGACAAAGTTCGCATCCACTGCAATAGGATTTTCCTTCAATTGCGGGACATAAACGCAGTCTGCCGCAGTTGAACTAACACGAGTGATGCAAAGATTGGGGAGATGTCTTGGGGCAAATTGCGGTAGCATATACCAGAACCGTTCATATTGGAAGTTAATCTTTTTCTCATTTGACTTTACCGCACTGTACTCTCTGAAAGATATTTCTCTCGGATTTTTGTATTTTTCTGCCGCAGAAATATACTTGCTCAGTGTACTTGGTAGTTCTTGATACTGTCCTGCTACGTTATGTGTACAGACGGCAAAATCTTGAGACCGTATGTAATTTTGTAAGTATAGCACGCCTGTTTCTACCGTTTGCGGGTTCACTGCAAGCCCAGTTACTTGGCGGCGGTTCTGCACACAGCGAATGATATACTTTTGGGAGACATCAATTATCCCTCCACCAAACCATTTGCCTGTGCGCAAGGAATATTCATCATCAGTTTTACCAATAATCTTAAAATAAAAGAATTCGTTTGCACCTGTCCGTAACCCCTGTCCACAATGTATTCCCAAGTCACCTAGCGTCATGTATGCTTGCTCAGGGACATTATTCAATATGCTGTCTAATTCCGGTGGAAGTTGGGAGGCGCTATTTTGCGCCTGAAAATCTCCCGATAACATCCACTTTGGTATACGTTGAGAAGCCAGCATCTGAGGAAATAACGACATGGTGCTTCTGCTTTCTAGTGTAAAGTCGTTGTCGGTAGCATTTACCTCGCTGGTCAACAAGTCCATAAGAGCTTTTTCTCCTGATAGACCATTCCATGTTAAATTATCAACTAAGGAGCGCTCTCCCACGAGCCCTGCTCCTAAATCAATAAACAGTGTTTTCTCGCCTGTTGCCTCAGACAGGGGAACAATCTTCTTCTTTTTAGCGACAATAAGACAAGTCCGTACCAGAGCGTTATCGAACCAGCAAGCATTCACATCCCTTGCTATGGCTAGCACATCAAAGGTCTTTAGTAAAAGATATTGAATAGGCTTTGCGTATTCGCGGTTTAGCCAAGTCTCAGGTACTACCATAGCTAAAACTCCGTCCACTTTAACTAGCGCAGCACACAAGATCCACGATGGCACCGCCATATCGGATAACCCTGAGTAATTTTGGGTAATCTGAAGCAATAGCTGTTTTTCTTCTGCATCCAGATAAGGGAGCTGATTCAGTAGAGCGAAAAGGTTGTTCCTAATGCTGTTTCCTGTTGGCATTACACTATTACCATCATTCTGGAGTTGATAGCGCACATAAGGGGGGTTTGTAATAACCAAATCCCAACCTAGTTCTGTAACGATGGCTTCGCTCCGAAAAGCATCCTCACAGATGATGGTTGCTTGCGATAATCGTTTTTGGCATGTTTCAGCAACTGGCTCATCAATTTCCACACCAAGAATATGGGCACTTTGCAGAGCCTTAGAAGCAACGGCGTTAAGTAAATCGCCCTTGCCTGCCATTGGATCGATAATAGAAGAATACTGCCGTCCTTGCGGCAATAGTAGAGACAATAATGCAGCCACTTTATCCCCGGAGAAGTATTGCCCAAATCGCTTTTGATGAGAGAATGTGTTACCTGGTTTTTTCATATTATTTGGTCCTTTTCCGAGAATCGTAGAATTCGTAAACTTGCTTGGCATCCATTTTAACATCCACACCCAATTTCATACAGCGATTGACATACCACGAAAAACATGTGCGCTTATCGAAGTCTGGATCAGTCATATGATCGGCAAGGAGCGAACGCAATACATCTTCATCTGTTAGCTGCGAACCATGTTTCCTTGCTGAACTTTTCTTGAGTAGGAAAAGCGGATCTCCCTGGACCGATCCATCTGACACCACCTGCTTAAAGCTCGCTTGGGTTTTATCCAGAATGTTGGTGAGCACAATTTGTAGTCCCGCGCTAGTAACAGCCTCGCTGAAGGCATCCCACACTTTTGCTTTCGCTGCATGGAAAACAATTGATGCATAGTGGTTTGGCTTTAGTACACGATTGATCTCGCTGAAAACCTGCGTCAAGAGATTCTGATAAGTCAGGATATCCTTTCCCTGAGAAGCACTGATTATGATCTCATCCTCGCGGTGTGTGACTTTGTTAAGCCAAAGTTCATTGATCTGGTTTACTTCTGCATAGGGGATAAAATCCCCAAACGGTGGATCTGTAAACACAAAATCAATGCTATTATCGCTTTCCTTCATCTTCGCACTGGAACTATTGTGTATTGTAACCTGCCCAGTATAATCCTGCAGCATAGCATAAGTCTCAGCAAAGGGCTTGACCTTTCTTTTGAGGCCAAGGAGAATGTTCTTTTCTACCGGCAGTTTGCTGATATACAATACCCCACTTTGAGCGCTGGTCAATATAAAATCTTTGGCCTTTTTCTTTGCGACCACACGGGTCATTAGAGTGCAGTGGGAGGCATTATAGCTCAGAAGTAGTAGCTTTAAGGCGTCAGCTATATTCCCTGGGTATGTTTCCGTCAGTTTCCATAGTTTTGACATTACGATGTAGTTCCTGGCGGTATAAAAGTGGTGCAAATGCGTAATGCCATAGTGATAGCCCGCACGATGGAGTTCCCCCCACTGAATCTCTTGAGGAGTATCACTGAGGGGATAGTTGCTCTCAATTTCTGTGACACGGGCTACATCCGCTTCCGTAGCCTTTCGATCCCAGTTACAGCCTTTGGTGGTACCATAAATCCATGCTGGGATACGCTTCTTCCGGGATGCTTGCCTCTGGAGCAATCTGTCATAATACTCTTCGGTGGCAAAAGTCATTTCGTCTATATGGTGTGCCTTTTTACAGTGAGGGCAAAGAATCTCGTCCTTGAACTGTACCGGATTGCGAGAAGTGCCATGCTCAAAGTAGGAAATTTCGGCATGGCAGTTAGGGCATATCAGCATCTCAGACCAAATGACATATCGAACTGTTCCTGCTGCCCCAGCAGGGTCTGTCACTTCATATAGCTCACCGACGAGATCCTGCGCTTTTTTAAGAAACCCTTCAACAGCCTCTGTAAACTCACGATTGGTTATTTTGCTTAGAATCGTTTTAATCGCAAATGCGGCATATGTCCCGATTTCATATAACACTACATTTCGGGCACCCCACACAGGAGTTACATTTAGGCTTTTTGCAATCTCTTTCATGCGTTTAGTTGGATGTTCACACAAAAGGGCCGCAATCCCCGTGCTTCCGCTACCAGCAAAAGCATCTAATACAATGTCTCCCGGATTAGTAGTACAAGCTATATAGACAGCAATAGCCTCGGGAGATATTTTAGTTGGATAAGGGAATGTATTATAAAAGGCTCCAGATCGAGAAGATGGGAGCGGTTTAGCATATAAGGCTTCTATGTTATCCATAAACGTGGTTCCTTCCTAGGATGGGAGCGCCTTCTCTTCGCATATGCACTCTACCAAATTTTAGCACAGTTGACGCAAGCCTACTCATCCACAAACTCCATAATATCGTCCAATGAGCAGCTCAGAGCGTTGCAAATCCGCCCCAGCACATCAGTGGTGACATTGTCGCCATGGGTGAGCTTATTCATTGTATAGTGGCTTACCTGGGCCATCGCTTCGAGATCTTTCTTCTTCAGATCTCGGTCGATGAGCAGTTTCCATAATTTTTTGTAGCTTACAGCCATAGCCGTGACCTCACTATCATTTTAATCTGCTGTGTTGCTTTAAAGTTTATTATATCATGGTATATCGAAAAAATCAAACAAATGTTAGCGTTCGAAAACAAATATGAATTCGTGATGTGTTCAGCAATGATAATAATCACCCATTTTTTGGATATGTACGAACAGTGACTGCACTTGCTAATTAGCGGGTGTTATAGCCGATGCATGGACATGAGAGTATTCCAAAGGGGCAGCTCTTTTGGTGTTGAGTTTCCAATAGGGGCGAGTAGCATCCCTGTTGGCAAGGGGATTTCAAAGGGGAACAGCGTTTCCCTTTGTCTGGGGTGTTCAGAGGGGATTGTGTTCCCCATTGACTGGAAGAATCCAAAGAAACCGGAGGTTTCGTGGCACACGACTTTCACCAGAAAGTCTAGTGTGTTATACCTTTGCTTCCGGCTGGCGCTGGAAAGGGGTTGCCTTCGCCATCTGCTGTACGGGCAGATAGCGGTAGGCAGACACTTTTCTGCGGCAGTAGGACAGGCGGATTTTGTGATGTGGGTTACGGCACAAATGCAGGATTTTTGAGAAGCAAAATCTGACTGGACGGAGAAGGAAGCAGAGGTATATACAAGCCCTCGTCCCGCCGCAGCGACACACTAAAACCACCACGGCAGCTCCAGCCAGAGGTTATCCATTGCAGTATCTTCCAATGTCTTTGCACGGCTCTCTCGCAGATTGAAATGAATTGCTGAGCCGATCATCGTATGCTCCACATCGTCCGTAAAGCCATAGCGGTACAGCAGATAGGCTTGCTCACGCTCGGAAAGTCTGCCCAAACCTTCGTACAGCTCACGCATGGTTTCTTTATCCACATAAATCTGTTCCGAAGATTTGACGGTCGGATCAGCAATGGCTTCAATGCGCAGTAGCCGTTCCTCACCGGGAAGAATCTCATCCAATCGGATTTTCTGCAAGGCAAGTCCGTCTGTGGTGCTGGTCATTCTCTGTTCATATTGGGAGAAAACATCCCGTATCAGGTCGGTCATGGCGTTGCGGATGAACGGTGCGGCGTAAGTCAAAAACTTGATGCCCTTACTGCTGTCAAAGAGGGGAATGGCGGTCAGCAGACCGAGGCAGCCCTCCTGTTCCAGATCGCTGGTTTCTGTGCTGAGGTCACTCTCTGCCAGATTGGATTTCAAATAAATTTCATTGGCGGTTTTGCGGATGAAACCCATATTGTTTTTCAGAAGAAGGTCACGAGCCTCTGTGTCCCCTTTTTGAGCCAGCGCACAGAGCCGCTCATTATCCTGTTTCTTCATCGTCCTTCTCCTGTGATGGTGCTTGCTCTAAGGTGGCCTGGAAAAAGCCAGTCAACGCCTGTCCAAGCGTATTCAACGCATCCCGATTGACACCATCCAAGCCAGCCACACTGCCGATAATCAGATCAGATACCTGCTCCGGTGTAAGGGTTGGATTTGTCATATCCTGTCCCTTTGCAACCTCTGTAAACATTCTTTTGGCTTGCTCTGCTGTCATCGACTGAATGGCAGCGAAGTCATTGCCGATTTCCTTTTTCACTTCCTTGACCGCCAGCATAAACTGATTCTCAATGGTGGCAAGATCAGCTTGATAAACTGATGTTCTCAGATGCGCAATGTCCCTTGCGGCTTGTACGCCAGCTTCCGTTTTTACCGTTTTCCGCGTCAGGCTGCTGATAGTTGTATATAACTGATTCTGAGCAGCATACCCAGCGGCAACCGTATCGTTGAAATACTGCTCCAATATGTAGGTCAAATCAAGAAAACGAGGGCTTTCCAGAAGGTAATTGACTACCTGAGCGTTTGCTTTTCCGGCGTAGAGATTCCTTGCCGCCTGTGCAGATAAGCCAAGCTCGTCAATGGCATAATTCTTTTTGTCAGGGACGTTAGTTATGCCCAGAAGAAAGTCGGTGGAGACGTTAAAGACTCTGGCAATGCGGATAATGTTTTCGTCTCCAAGCTTGTCTGTCTTTCCGGTCAGAAACCGGCTGAGCAAGCTGTCTCCGCAGCCGATTTTCAGCGCAAGGTCTGTCTGGGATACTTTATGGTATTTCATCAGATCGGCAATCCGCTCCCGGACAGTACCGGGTAAAAAGGTGTCCGCCATCGCTTATGTCCCCCTTTCCTCTGTCGGCTTTTTGATATACTTCCCGCTTCGGATTCTGGCATCGGCAGGCTTTTCTGCATCCGCCGGGATAATCCAGCGGCTTCCTGCCCGCTGTGCGCCGGTGATGCGCCCCTCATTACAGAGAACGTTCACGCGCCGATGGGAGATGCCCCATTTCTCTGCTGCTTCAAAGGTTGACAGGTATTTCATATGCTCTCAACCTCCCTCCTAAAAACTAACTCTATTATATTCAATAAGTGGAATAATATCAAGGCAGATCTTGTGAACATTCGCCGTCCTGTGATTTTTGCATTTTTGCAAAAATTCAGGGCGGCTTTTTCTTTTTTTGCGGAAATGCCGGATTTTCCGGCTCAACCCGTTTTTCTCCGTATATTCAGGTGACAAGAGGAAATTGTCAAAAAAATTACGGAGGTATTTTGTATGAATCTGTTTGAAAACGTCAAGGCAGCGGTCACATTGAAAGAAGCTGCCGAACACTACGACTTGAAGGTTAGAAGCGGCGATATGGTCTGCTGCCCCTTCCACAATGATCGCACACCCAGCATGAAGCTGAACGAGGACTACTTCTACTGCTTCGGCTGCGGGGTACACGGCGATGTGATTGACTTTGTGGCAAGGCTGTTTGATCTGAGCAACTATGAGGCAGCGCAGAAGCTGGCGTATGACTTCGGGATTGACCCGGACAAGCCCCCTGCTGCGGCAGCATTGAGGAAACCGGAATACCCGCTGGCAAAGGCGTTCCAGAAAGAGGAACTGCATTGTCAGCGGGTATTGTGCGATTATCTGCATCTTCTGGAAAACTGGAAGGTGCAGTGTGCTCCCCAAACACCGGACGATATCATTGACGACTGTTTTGTAGAAGCCTGCCAGATGCTTGATTATATCGAGGATATGGCAGATATTCTGACCTTCGGTGCGTTGGAGGTTCGCGTGAAAACCGTGGATATGCTTCAACAGGACGGCATGATCGACCGGCTGGAAGAACGCTTGAGAAGGCTGGAAAAGGAGGTGGATGCCCGTGGCAAAACGGAAATTGGCTGACATGAATGCCCCAGTCTGGTTTGACGGCACAAATATCAATGAGGCACTGTTTTGCGATGAGTTTCTGAGCAGTCGGAAAATCATCTTTGCCAACGGCGCGTTTTTCACGCCGGACGGCAGAGTGACCGATGATCTGCCGCTTCGTGGCGAAATCTACGAGGAACTGAAATGCTGCGCCGTAAACAACATCCCCCGTAAGATCACCAACATTCTGGAAGTGATGAAGCTGGCGGCTCATGTGGAGGACTTCGCGCCGGAAGCAGATCGGATTCATCTGGCAAACGGCACGTTGACATTGGATGGCAGCTTTACCGAGGGCAGACCGGACATTGTGCGGAGCAGACTGCCGGTGGCGTACCATCCGGGTGCCCCGGCACCTGCATTCTGGCTCTCCTTTTTGGATGGACTGCTGTATGCGGAGGATATTCCAACCTTGCAGGAGTTTATCGGCTATTGCCTGATTCCCAGCAACAAGGGACAACGCATGATGGTGATTAAGGGAAACGGCGGCGAGGGAAAATCGCAGATCGGTGCGGTGTTGGGGGCGCTGATCGGCAGCAACATGAAGGACGGCAGCATCGGGAAAATCTCCGAAAACCGGTTTGCCCGCGCTGATCTGGAACACATTCTCCTGTGCGTGGATGACGATATGCGGATGGAAGCACTGCGGCAGACCAACTATGTCAAATCCATCGTGACCGCCCAAGGCAAGATGGATCTGGAGCGCAAGGGCAAGCAGAGCTATCAGGGGTGGATGTTTGCCCGCCTGCTGGCGTTCTCCAATGGCGATTTGCAAGCGCTATATGACCGAAGCGACGGATTTTACCGCCGCCAGCTTGTACTGACCACCAAGGAAAAGCCTGCGGGGCGGGTAGATGATCCTGATCTTGCCGAAAAAATGAAAGCGGAGGTCGAGGGTATCTTCCTGTGGGCGTTTGAGGGCTTACAGCGACTTGTTGCCAACAATTTCAAATTCACAGAAAGCCAGCGCACACGGGATAACCGGGAGGCGGTCAAGCGGGATAACAACAACGTCTTTGATTTTCTGGAATCTGAGGGCTACATCCGGCTGAAAGCAGACTGTACCATCAGCTCTAAAGACTTGTACGAAATTTACCGGATGTGGTGCGAGGAAAACAATCTGACACCGCTGAAGCGCCGCAGTTTCAGTGAGAGTGTGATTGCGAACCAAAGCAAGTACAATCTTGAATACTGCAACAAAATCACCAACGCTGCCGGTCGGCGGGTCTGGGGCTTCTTCGGGATTGAAGCGATTGCTAGACCCAATATAAACGGGTTTTCCGACATTTAGGAGCATACGTACGTACCGGAGGACTGGCGATGATTTTTCTGCGACTGTGCTGTGTACGTATGTACGCAGCGTTTTGCCCCAAATACCGCTATATAGGAAGAATGCTGACCGGCTGAGCCTATATTTGGGAGCGTGAATCAAGACAAGTGAAATCCGCAAAGAATTTGACCGTTAACAGAAATGGCTTCACGAAACCGCGCTTCTCGGAACAGGAAAGCAGATGCACGGAAGCATTTGAAAACACACGGTTTGAAACTAAATCATGCGGAATAGGAAAAACGGTAGGTGCCACCTGTGGGCAGGACATCACACTGGCAATTCTGAACGGATTTGATGACAACAGAAATTTTTACGATACAGCGAAGCGGATGCGTTGGAGAGCGTACCTGCTTCGCTGCTTTATGATCTGAATTAAGGGAGGATTTGAATATGAGTGTACGCAACGAAATCAAGGCGCAAATCATTCGCGCCGGTTTTACCATGCAGGAGGTTGTTGACCGGCTGCATGACGAATACGGCTGGTCGGACAGTGTTTCCAACCTGTCTGCTAAGCTGCAACGAGAGAGCATCCGCTACAAAGAAGTCATGGAACTGGCTGATGTGCTGGGGTATGACCTCGTATGGCAGAAACGGAGGGAGAGATAAATGAGCAAGCCGCAGTTTGCCATTCTCCGCTTTGCCAAGTACAAAGGGCCGGAGATTTCCAATATTGAGGCGCACAACGAGCGCACCAAGGAAAAATACGCCAGTAATCCCGATGTGGACACATCCCGCAGTCACTTGAATTTTCACCTGATTACGCCGGAACGCAAGTACCGGGCAGAGGCAGAAAAGCAGATTGCAGAAGCGGGCTGCCGCACGCGGTCGGACAGTGTGCGGGTGGTGGAGGCGCTGGTGACGGCCAGCCCGGAGTTCTTCAAAGGCAAGAAAAAGGGTGAAATCAAGGCCTATTTCACCGAGGCGCTGGACTTTATTCGGGAACACCAAGACCCGAAAACGATCATATCCGCCGTGGTGCATATGGACGAGAAAACGCCGCATATGCACCTTTCTTTTGTCCCTTTGACGGCGGATGGGAGGCTCAGTGCCAAGGAAATCGTCGGCAACAAGAAGAAACTGACACAGTGGCAGGACAGGTTCTGGGAGCACATGGTCAAGAAATATCCCGACCTGGAGCGTGGCGAAAGCGCCAGCAAAACCGGGCGCGACCATATCCCGCCAAGGGTGTTCAAGGAGATGACTCGCCTGACCAAGCAGAAGGCCAAGCTGGAAGAATTGCTTGCAGGTGTCAATGCGTTCAATGCCAAGGGAAAAGCAGCAGAAATCGGTGCATTTTTGGACAAGTATATCCCGGCTGTGGAGCAGATGCACACGACGCTGAAAAAGTACAATGCAGCGTTTACCACCACAACCGCCGAAAACAAAAAGCTGAAAACGAAAAATGCCGAACTGGAAGAATCTCTTGCATCGGCGCAGAAGGTCAGCACCCTAAAGCAGATCGAAGACCTCAAGCTGCGGCGCGACTATGACAGTGCCGTGGCGATTTTGGAACAGATACCGGCAGAAGTTTTGAACATCTATGCGCAGAGCAGCCATAGAGGAAAGGAGCGGCCTATTGAGCAAAGTTTATGATGATCCGAAATATAATGCGGCATTTGACCGCTGTGTTGATGTGATGGCGCGGCTGTTGCAGAAGTACGGGCCACAGCTGTTGGGGCAGATGCAGGAGACTGAGAAGGATGGCCGTACACAGTCTGCGGCATCAGGAAAGCAACCCGTTCCTGTGTATCAGGAATTTGACAAAGCCGCTTGATATAAATTAAATTTACACGTTGCGTATTTGTTTGGCGTATGCTATAATAAATACGCAACGTGTATTTTTGCTTTATGGGGTAAATGAAATGGACTGCAAAACCAAAATAAAAGAATTGCGGGAAAGCACTGGCATGAATCGCAAGGAATTTTGTAAATATTTTCAGATTCCCTATCGGACTGTGACAGAATGGGAACTGGATAACCGCCATGCGCCGGAATATGTACTCCGTTTGTTGGAGTACTACATTCAGAATGAAGGTCTGGCGAAGAAGAAAGTAACGGATGAATGTTTAGAGCTGGAAGAAAGGGGCGGCCTGCATGAAGAAAACTAAAACAAAATGTTATCTCTACACACGGGTATCTACATCCATGCAGGTGGACGGATATAGTCTGGATGCTCAGCGCGATAAGCTGCGGAAATACGCTGAATACGAAGATATGGTAGTGGCTGGTGAATATTCTGATGAAGGCTTTTCCGGCAAGAATATTCAGGGCAGGCACGAATTTCAGCGGATGCTGCAAGACATTCAGGACTGCAAAGACGGTGTGGAATATGTGCTGGTGTTCAAGCTGTCCCGGTTTGGCAGGAATGCCGCTGACGTTCTGAATTCCTTGCAGCTGATGCAGGATTTCGGTGTCAATCTGATTTGTGTGGAAGACGGCATTGACAGTTCCAAAGATTCCGGCAAGCTGATGATTTCTGTCCTTTCTGCGGTGGCAGAGATAGAGCGTGAAAATATTCGGACACAGACGATGGCCGGACGGGAGCAGAAAGCCCGTGAAGGAAAATGGAACGGTGGCTTTGCCCCTTATGGATACCGCCTTGAAAAAGGCGAACTGTTGATTGCTGAGGATGAAGTGGACGTGATCCGCACCATCTTTGACCGCTATATTCACACCAACGATGGTGTCAGTGGCGTGGCAAAATATCTGAACCGGCAGGGCTTTGTGAAGAAGTTAAGGCAGAACGGCACCATTCCCGGTTTTTCTGCCAGCTTTGTGAAGAGTATCATTGATAATCCGGTATATATGGGAAAAATCGCCTATGGCAGACGCCGGACAGAGAAGAAGATCGGCACACGGAATGAGATGCACGTAGTTGAGCAATCGGAGTTCCCTGTGTACGAGGGGAAGCATGAGGCTATCATTTCAGAAGAAGATTGGAACCTCGCGCAGGAAAAACGGAAAATCAATGCTTACCGGCGTGAGAAAGTCAATGACCCTACCCACGCACATATCTTGTCCGGTATTCTGAAATGCCCCTGCTGCGGCAAAAGCCTGTACGGGAATATTGCGAAAGCCCACAGCAAGGACAAAAAGACCCGCTATTACTATTACTGCAAGAATACGGTGACGCCAACAGGCCACGAGTGTACCTTCCGGCTGAATATTGAGCAGATGGAAATGAACCGCATGGTAGCGTCAATCATCTCTGCTATGGTCAGTGACCCACGGTTTGCGGATGCAATCAAGGCGAAAATCGGCTCCGCTGTCGATACGAACGATTTGGAGAAGCAGCTGGAAGCATTACAGGCGCAGCTTCGGCAGACATTAGGCACAAAGGCCCGACTGGAACGGCAGATGGACGGTTTAGATGTGAATGACCCGTATTATGACCGGAAAATTTCTGATTTGCAGCGCCGATATGACGAGCAATATGGCGCAATAGATGAGATTGAAGTCCAGATTGACGATGTGCAAAGCCAGATACGGAGTATCCGGCAGGAGAAGATTTCGGGTGATAATATCTACCGCCTGTTGCTGGCATTCGATCAGGTCTATGAAGCAGCCTCCGAAGTGGAGCGGAAGGAGTTCATGCGGGCGTTTATTGAGCGGATTGAGTTATTCCCGGAAAAGCAGCCGGATGGCAACTGGATTAGGAAGATTATCTTCAACTTCCCTGTCCCGGTGAATGGAACAGAAGTGAAAGAATTGCCCTTGGAAAATGAAACAATAGTCGAGACGGTAGTTCTTTTGTCCCAACAAAAACCAGATGACACGATAGAGATCGACT
>ERZ837910.2829-NODE-2829-length-20289-cov-2.720965_pt1 | contig 20289 bp, 20 predicted proteins | sample MGYA00519940_ERZ837910 | MGnify/ENA primary metagenome ERZ837910 (study PRJEB31850, sample SAMEA3708825) | human gut metagenome | biome: human gut; feature: human-associated habitat; material: faeces | place: China | collected 2014 ... | reverse complement strand
CAAGCTCATGTGGAGTTAGACCTTTTGACCCTAGCATCATATGATGTTGGAGTCAAAAAAAGACCACATACCGTTTTGGTATATGGTCTTTTTATCTTAGTGGGAGAAGACTCCCTCTTCTTCTATTCGTGCTCTTCCTTAACCAGATATGCCTGCACCAAGTAGCGGTAATTCTTACCGGCCGCATGGCAGGTTGAGAGCGTCAAGATCTTGCTGTCCTTGTCCACCTTCGCCTTCGTGTCAATGGATGCATTCATATTTCGCTGCTCTAAAATATCTTTCAGATAAGTCTCCCTGCTTTCCTCATCTTTTCCCTGATTATAATACATCAGCACATGACGGTTGTCCGTCAGATAGGCCGCAAAAATCCGATATTTCAAGATTGAATCCGGCGTGTAGATGGTCAGATCCTTATGATCTTTCAGGAATGTCTTATCCTCGTACTTGTGCAGACCTGCAAACATCGAACCGTCTTTCATGTTATGTCCGTAAAGCACCGTCAGATAATCGTCAAAATCTTTGGCGTTTTCCTTTTCCGAATAAATCGCTCCGCTGTCACTTAAACTGGTATCCGCCGCATGGTTCAGATAGTACGTATTATCCGTGCTGTCCTGTACAACCGGATAGTCGATATCCGTTCCCGGTATCGTGATCCACGCATAAATGTCCGGATTTTCCTTCTGTAAGGTCTCAAAATCCACCGGAATGTCCAGCTTCTTCTTTTTTTCCTTTGTCTTGGACTGTTCCTTCGACTCCTGCGTATCGGTCTGCCGTTTCTCGGAATTCTGCTGCTGCATTTCTTCATAAGTCTGCCTGGCATGTTCTCTTTGTGTATAAATCCTCAAAACGACTGCCGTCAGGATCACTGCCGCAGCAAACGATATCACCGCGATCACCTTCCATGTTCTTTTCTTCACTTCGACTCACCTTCTGACTGTTCTTCGGTATAGAAGGTCTGAATGATCAGATCATAAAGTGCATCATCATCTACATAAACCTCATCATAGACACTGCCCTTCTTGGATTTCGCCTTCAAAGAAACAATGCCGTCGGCAGTAAAATGCATATCCATCGCCTCCGTTGCCAGATAAACCGAACGATCCAGGCTGAGATTTGTGACCATATCATCCGTAAGACTCTGATAAAGGCTGACCGGAAGTCCCATATCCGATTTCATCGCCTTCACCGCCTGTCCCATAAAATTCACAAGGTACTGTTTCTGACGCTCCATACGGGAATTGTTGGAAAAATCCTTTTCCGTATCTCGATAACGTGTAAACTTCAACGCCTGATCTCCTGTCAGCGTCACCGCCGCCCCCTCTGCAAAGGACGGATCAACCTGCGTCATATCTTCCGGTACCGTCACCGTTACGCCGCCAACTGCATCGTTGATCATGGCAACCGCATTCATATTCAATGCCACATAGCCATTGATCGGCATTCCATAGAACAGGTTGGAGACAGCATCTACCATGTACTGACAGCTTGTCACCTTTCCATCCCCGAAGGAATACGCAAGTCCGAGATGATTCTTTGATTTTCCAAGATAATTTCCCTTATAATCAAACGTCTTGATCTGTGTCATGGTATCTCGCGAAATACTGATCATTTTGATCTCATCTTTGCTCTTATCCATAACCATCAGAAAAATGGTATCCGCCTGACCGCTCTCACCAGAAACATCATCCTTTTCTTCGATCGTATCACTCTCCTGATCAATGCCCATGACCAGCATCGTCACCAGATCGTGATTATAGCGGTAAGCCTTGCCATTGTACCAGATCACATCCGGGTCGGAAGAAACCTTTGCATCACTTCCGTCAGTGTTTTTTGAAATCATCTGATTTTCTGCCACACTGATGTTCTCATCCATATGTTCCTGTCCGGTCGTACGCAGTACATGATAAGCTCCGAATGCCGCCGTTTCCAGAAGCATCAACACGATCAGAATACTCAGCATCAGACGCATGGCATAAGAGAACGCACTTTTCCTGGAAAACGCATATTTCCAAACGATCACAAACACAATACCAATACCGGCACCGATCGTATGAAAGAGCAGATTCCCAAGATCAAAAACTCCCGTCTTTAAGACAAGCTGGAGTATTTCCACACAAAGTGCTAATGCAAACGATGCACCCATACTCTTCGCAGCCTGATACTTTCCTTTCATCAGAACCATGGTCAAAGCTCCAGGCAAAATAAAAGCGATCGTACCTGCTGCCACTTTTATCAGTGTTTCCATCATCCAGCTTCCTGTGAAGATCCCCATATCCACCGCAGAATCTCCGGATCTCTTTCCAAGAATGGTCACCGCCAGGATCAGCAGGGTTGTGATGAGGGTGAGGGCGATGAGGGTCACCCCGAAGCTGGGGGCGTACATGACCCCGGCGTAGCATTTTTTATAGACCAGGAAGATGAACAGGCCCAGTCACAAAAACGTACACAATAAGCAGAAGCAGAACGCTTACGGCTGCCGCCGCATATACCATGTCCGGCAGTACGCCAAGCGGAGTCGAAACTGCCTCCAGGCCTCTGCTGATACTCGTTAATACTCCCATAATCCTATCCTTTCACTACCAGCTCCAGCGTAACCGGAGCAGATACATTGCCGTCACTGTCCATCGCCGTGTAAGTCAGCGTATAAGTGCCCGGTTCATCCGTGCTGTAGTCACCTGAAATCTGAATTTGACCAAACAGGAAGGAACGTTCATCCTTATCATCTGTAATACTTTCAACCTGATAAGTTGCATCAAATCCTTCGCCTGCCTGAATCACTGATTTTGTTTTTCTCAGCTTAACTACCGGTGCACCTGATTTTGCTGTTGTTTCTTTTTCTGTTGCTTTCTGTGTTTCCGTTTCCTTATCAGAACTCTCTGTTGCTTTCGTTTCAGAACTTTCTGTTGCTTTTGTTTCTTCCACAGATTCCTTCACTTCTTCAGATTTTGTCTGTATTTTTTTCCCAGAAGAACTTTCTGATTCAACATCTTTTTCTTTCTCTGTGTTTTCAGTTTGAAGTTCATATCCTGCAACCAGCATGGTCTTTTGATTTTCACACTGCATATTCAGTTTTTTTCTGATTTCATTATAAGAGGTTGCAGCCATAATCACAGCTGCTGCAGCAATCACAGCCATACCTGCCGTCAGCCATCTCTTCTTTCTCATCTGTCATGCCTCCATCATAAAGAATCTTCTGTATTCATAGTTTCTTCATCATCTTTCACATACTTCTGATAACTTCCGTATTTTCCATAGCCATATCGACCATAACCATATTTCCCGTATCCATACTTTCCATAGCCGTATTTTCCGTAGGAAGCAAATCCTCTGTGACTGCGATTCAGGATATAACCAATCAGTTTATCCTCCAGAATAAATGGTTCAATTCCCTTCTTAACCTGTGGAAGCTCCGCCATATCGTGACGTACCACATAAAGCACACTATCTGTATAGGTTGCCAGAATTGCCGCATCCGAAAACAGGTAAGACGGCGGTGTATCAATGATAATATAATCAAATTCTGCTCTAAGATGTTTCATAAGTTCTTCCATGTGCTTCTCATCCATCAGATTTGATATATTTCCATGCTTTTTTCCGCCCCCGATTACAGTCAGTCCTTCTCTCTTTACTAAGATTTCTTCCAGTTTTGCTGTTCCTTTTAAATACTCAGCAAGCCCCTGCTGTTCCTGCAGCCCCAGCATTCCCGCAACCGAAGGTCTTCTGAGATCTGCATCAATAAGAACTGTCTTTTTTTCATGTTGGACAAAAGCCAGTGCCAGATTGACTGCAGTCATACTCTTTCCTTCCTGTGGAAGTGTACTGGAAATCATTAACACTTTCTGATTTTCCTGTTCCATTTGTTTCTCAATTCGAAGCTGTGCTGCCTGAAGGGACTGCTTAAAAGCCCAGTCTACCTTTCTGTTTGTCAGCAACAGATGTTGCTTTTTACTCTTGTCACGCTTTTTAATCTGAATTTCCGGTATCATGCTGATACACGATTTTGAAGTAATTTTCTTCATATCGCTTTCACGACGTACCGTTTTAATTACCTGTGCATAAAATGCCGCAATCATCAGACAAAGAATAACTCCTACCGCAATTCCTTCAAATAACTGCTTCACTGCCGAATATGCATTGACCGGAGTATCTGAAGCCGGTGCCTGATCCACAATCTGAAGTTCCATTGTTCCGTTTGAACTCGCCACCCATTCAGGATACATTTTCTCAAAAAGTTCCATCACCATATTTGCATTGTTGTAATTATTTGCTGTAACAGTAACCGCAAACAAATTGGAATTTTCCGTATATGCAGATGTAATACTGTAATTTTCATTGACATCTTCCGGTTCTACACCTGCAAACAGTCTTTCTTTAAATTCTCCTGTGCTCACAACTGCGGAAATGCTTCCGCTAAGCCTCTGTGCTATAGAAGCATCCACTTCTGCTATTGATGTTTTATTTACCGCATATGTAACTTTTGCCTGATACTGTGGTGTGTAAGCCTGATTACCTGCTATAATAAAAGCAGCGATCATTGTCACAACCAGCATAAGGAATTGCGGCCAGTATTTTTTAAAACACCGGATGGCATCATCCAGCATGCTTATAAGATCAATGGCATTTTCGTCTTCATGGTATTTCTGTACACTCTCCTGCACTTCCTGCTGTCTCTTATCGTTTTCCTGCATTTTGTCCATCCTTTCCGTAGGCATAGCTGTAATAATAACGTCCATACTTACGATATCCGCTTCCTGCAAGCCGCTCTCCCCTTGCCATATTCAACACACCGCCGATTACAGATGCCCCTGCATCCTCCAGAATATCTACCGCATCGTTTATTGCCGTTGCATGAACTTCATCCTGCTTAATGACCATAAATGCAGCCTGTGCATATCCCGCAATAATTTCAGCATCACGCACAATTCCAGTTGGTGCTGTATCCAGGATCACATAATCAAATTTTTCTGAAAGTTCCTGCAGCATCTGTTCAAAACGCTCTGATTCATACAGATTTTCCGGATTTGAAATCGCTTTTTTCTGTAATACACACATAAACTGTCTGTCATCCTGTCCTGCTTTCTGCAAAACCTCATCAAGTGATCTTGTTCCCTTCAGATAATCATAAAGTTGTTTATCCATATCCATATCTATTTCCAGCAGCTTATGGACTGCCGATCTTCTCATATCACAGTCTACAAGAACAACTTTTTTTCCTCTCTGTGCCAGATTCAGTACCATATTTACTGCAACTGTAGATTTACCATCATTCTCTTTCAGACTGGTCACCATGAGAACTTTATACCCTTTTGCATACATCTTTCTCCGCAGTTTAGTAACAATTTTATCAATCGACTCTGAATATTGAGGATCTGTCCTTACGTCTGTAAGCAATATGGATTTCTGATTCTGGTTTTTTCTTATAAACGGAATGCTTCCAAAAACATCCATATCCAACAATTCTTCCGCTTGATCCGCATTATGAATCTTATCCGTAAAGATTGCCATGGCTATAATAATCCCACAGGCAGCTGCAAACATGACTGCTGCCATTTTGAGTGCTGTCATAAGTGCACGCTCTCTGTGAATTTTAATCCCATTTCCCGAAAAACTTCCAATTTTTTTCAGTATATATCCCGTCTGAAAATACCCTGAAAGCTTTGGATAATTATCTATACCGGCTTTCAAAAGACGACACGCACTCTCAGCCGAACTGCTCGTTGCACTCATCACAATGACATTTGTTCCCGTTACGATACTTGCAGATAAATTTCCCTGCATTTTATCTGCATCATCTTCCTTTTTAATCAGTTCTTTCATCATATCGCTGTTTAATGCACTATTGCATCTGGATACTGCTGTATCCATCCCTGTCGTATAAAACTTATTTGCTGAATTATCACGTGGAATTACGTAAAGATTCACACTTGCTTTATACGTATTTTGCATATACTGATCCAGGAAAATATAAGAAAGTGTACCTGTCACACAGGTAACTGCAAGGATATATATCAGATATTTTTTCAGACTTCTATAGATATACTTAAAATCAAATGCTTCTGTATTTATATTTGAGTATTTCTCCTGTTTCATCCTTTTCCTCCTACTCAACTACCACAATCAGATTTGCATTGCAGTCGTATCCGGTTTCTTCTGATGTGTATCTGTAATTCACTGTATAAATTCCTTTTTTTTCGGTATTCACTTTTGAAGTAATTTCAATGGATGACAGTGGAATAACATCTTTACTGATCTGATTCTGTTCTTCTGAACTGTCACCAGACGTTGTATCTTCTATCTTTTTCTCTCCATCTTCTACAACATGATCCAAATATGTATTCGCATTAAAATCCTGTCCCTTTTTCAAGTATGTCACGTATTGATTCAGCACAAGCTCCGGTCTCTTGTTTCTTTCATCATAGCTGTCTTCATAAATTTCTACACTGATTGGGAGTGATGTTGTAAATCCGACACTGTTCGTTACGTTTAATGTACATTCATAAATTCCCTTTTTGGGTTCTCCCTCTAACAATTCCTTATCTCCGTCGAACGTGACAAATGGAGTAACATCTCCGTCAATACAATCGTTAGCAGTAATGCATGACAATAAATCAATTTCCTGGTTTTCCGGAAAGCGAAGTGCCTGTGTGATGGAAAAATGTACCTGCCGATAATCTGAATAATGAAGCGTTCTTGTAAGCGATGTCATATTACTAGACTTATCGAATGCAACATATGTAATCAGGAAATCATTATCTGAATCTTCCTTTTTCTTGATATTATCAATCAAAATACTGTCCGATACATCTCCGTCCTTCTCATCCGTTGCTGTAACACCAGAAATCAGTTCTTTATCATCCGCACCAATACTTGCAGAAAAACTTTCCGCATCGGCACTAATCACCGGCGGATCCACATCTCTTTGCTTTTGCCCATTCGAGTAATAGACCCAGCCCCCCGCTAATGCCAGGATACAAACTGCTCCTGCACAGACCTTTGCTTTATTCATAGTATTTTACTCCTTTTCTAAATTGCCTGGAAATCCACAAGTGGATTTCCTTTTAAAATCCTGCTTGGATTTTCTGAAGTCCACACCTGAACCTGTTTCCATGGATATCTTCTTTCAAGATATCTCATCAATCTCTCCATAGATGGTGTACGATACTGAAAATCATGTGCATCTGATGCCAGGATGCTGACAATCCCATCATCCATAAACTGCCTTGCCAGATTTCTGCATCTGCTTCCAAACTGCCCAAAAACACTTCCTTTGTTTACCTGAAGCACACAGCCTTGCTGTGCAAGAAAATATGCAAACTCAGGATCTTTCTGTATAAAAGTATATCGTTCCGGGTGTGCCAAGACTACATTATAACGTCTATTTTGCAAATCATCAACATATTTGCAAACTTTTTCGACATTTTCTTCAAAATCAAATTCAATCAACACATATTTCGTTCCATTTAGCGTAAGAAGTTCTCGGCATTCTAACAAATCTCCCGCATTTTCATCCATAAAAATTTCCATACCCGGATAAAGTTTAACCGGTATTTGCCTTATTACCAGTTCTCTCTGAAGTCTTTCGAAGCTTTCTCTATATTCTTCTAGCGTATAATCATAATAATTTCCATGGCTGGTTGCCGCCATATGAAAAACCCCGCTATGAGCTGCCATTTTTGCCATTCTCACTGCTGTTTCCAGATCTTCTGCCCCATCATCCAATCCCGGAAGAATGTGCAAATGTAAATCAACCATATCCTTCTCCTTTCACTGCCGTGCATTTTTCTTTTTGAAAAAAATCTTTTTCAAGAACATTCCGCCCATACAGGCTCCCAACGTATTACACAACACATCTGTCCCCTGGGCAATCCCTGTTCCTGCTGCAAACTGCCAGCTTTCTATCCCAAGCGACAATAGAAAAGCAAGCCATATCACATGACAGCCTGTAAGTTCCCCCAGCATAAGTCCCAGTGGAAAATATAAAAACGTATTCATGATCATTTCTCTGTAAAATTCGCCCGAATATTCTGCCATCACCATAAAACAATGTTCATTGGATGACTCTCTTCCAATCACTGTGAATCTAAGGATTATTAAAAGTGCCACCACAGCCCCCACTGCATTCATTACTTTCCATATATCCTGTCTTATACATTTGGCCAGAATCCTCCAGATTATCAGTGATCCCAGCATTGTCATACCTACGCTTCCATAGCTCCATGCATAAACATTTAACATTTTCAATCCCCTGTCCACGCTTTCTCTTTGTTGTTTAAGATTATACTATCCGGTGTATATTTCTACAAGGAATCTTTTTCTTCTTTTTTTCTCTTCATTGTCTCCTCTACCTTTTCCGGAACTTCTATTAATCCAAATCTCCATAAAATCGGATATATATAGGAAATACCTCTTATGTCCCCAAGTTCCTTGGGTTTGTTCACCGCCCTTGTAAACTTCCTGCTTTTTTCAAATGCCAGCACAATACTGCTCCACGCCAGACTTTTGCTCTTTTCCCTTCGATCGATCAACAACTCTTTATTCCATTCTCCGTTTTTCCCGATTTTCAGTTTATAGTAAAATGGCAGACCTGTCATGGTTTTAAATGGATATTCCTGAAACGCAACAATGGTCTGCCATAAGTTTTCTTCTGTTTTTTCTTCTGCTAATTTTTTGATTCTTTCCTGTCGGATACGGTATATTCTGCAATCTTTTTCCCGCATCTTTCGTTCTTCTTCATTATAAGTACATTTTTTGTATGATATCCCTTCTGTCATCTTACCTTCTCCTTTTACGATTCCTCACAAAAAATACTGTTATTTATATTTTTACTTCTCTTTTGCACTTTTCTTCCGATACTTATAAAGAGCTACGATTTCTCGCAGCTCTATTATATATCATCTTAAAATTTAAACGTATCTTTCAGTCCCAACCATTTCTGGTCTTTATCACTCAGGTTCAGCGGTGTACCGTCTGCCAGCCTATAACCTTCTGCCGATGCACTGCCTTTGTACTCGCCCTTCACTTCCGGCCACTCGATGCCGATCTCCGGGTCGTTCCATGCCATGCCGCCCTCATCGTTTGGATGCCAGAAATCGTTCACTTTATAGCAGAATTCTGCCTCATCGCTCAGCACCAGAAATCCATGTGCAAAACCTTCCGGAATGAGGAACTGCTTTTTATTTTCCGCAGATAAAACCACGCCGAACCATTTTCCATAAGTCCTGGAATCGGAACGCAGATCCACGGCAACATCAAATACCGTTCCACGTACCGCACGGACCAGCTTACACTGCGGATACTGTTTCTGGAAATGCAGGCCTCTCAATACTCCTTTTGTGGACATGGACTGGTTATCCTGTACGAAATGAATATCAATGCCTGCCTCTTTCATATCTCTTTTGTTGTAGGTTTCCATGAAATAACCACGTTCGTCACCATGAACGGCCGGTTCTACGATACAAAGGCCTTCGATGCCGCCTACGTTTTTCTCAACTTTGATCTGTCCCATTTTCTTTATCTCCTTCTGCAACTGTTCAGTATCTTTTTATCTTAGTCGGTGAAGACTCCTACTTCTTATTTTTTGTACTTATCTTTTAAAATGTATCCGAAATCACGCTTTGATTTCTTTCAAATAACGGCTCAGTGCGTCCTGCCAGGTCGGAAGCGGGGTAAATCCATTTTCCACCAGCTTGCTCTTATCCAGACGGCTGTTAAACGGTCTTGCCGCTTTGCTTAAGCCATATTCTGCTGTGGTTACCGGCAGAACTCTGGTCGTATAACCTGCCTGACGGTAGATTTCCCTCGTAAAATCATACCAGCTGATGTATCCGCCCTCGTTCGTCGCATGATAATAACCATATTTTTCTGTTTCATTCATATCAACCAGCAGACGTGCCAGATCATAAGTGTAAGTTGGTGTACCGATCTGATCATTGACCACACGAACCGTGTCATGCGTCTTGCCGACATTCAGCATCGTCTTGATAAAATTCTTGCCATTTAAGCCAAAGACCCACGCAATGCGGACGATAAAATATTTCTCCAGTGTCTGGCTTACTGCCAGTTCCCCTTCCAGCTTCGTCTGTCCATAGACATTCATCGGCTTATAATCCTTGCAGTCCGGTTTCCATGGATCTGTGCCCTGACCGTCAAATACATAGTCCGTGCTGATGTAAGTCATCTTGCAGTCCAGCTTCTTGCAGACATCCGCAATGTTCTGCGTGCCGCCCGCATTGATCGCACGAACCTTTGCAACCTTGTCATCATCTTCCGCCATATCAACCGCAGTCCATGCCGCGCAGTGGATCACCGCATCCGGTTTTACGCTCTCAATGACACGCTTTACTGCTTCTTTATCTGTGATATCCAGTGAAAGATAAGGTGCTTTTGTCACCTCAGAACCATCTTCCACACCGCTGTACTGCTCCTGAATATCAGAACCGACACCTTCGTGCCCTCTCCTGATCAGTTCGTTCATTACATCATGTCCAAGCTGTCCGCCGACACCTGTTACAAAAAATTTCATGCTGTTTCCTCCACTAATTATGCTCATGAGCGACTGGCTCACAAGTTACTTCTTTTAAGTATCATAACTCATAGCATTTACTAAGTCAAACCGAAAAGCTGAAATCATTCCCTGACTGCACCGGAGAGTCATGTAAAATCAATATTCTCCAAGATCAAACAATTCCTCAAAGGTTATTTTCAAATTCGGGAACATCACCAGTTGTAACTCCTCTTTATTCTGTGCAGTAACTGTTTTATAAAGATACGGATATCCTGTTCCATCCTCTTCGAAGTCAAAAAGATAGATTTCTACGGACTTTTTTCTCCAATCAACGATCCAGTATTCAGAAACTCCGACTTTGCAGTAAATATTCATTTTTTCGTGCCTGTCGTATTTCTCTGTAGCATTGGATAAGACCTCCATCACAAAACGAGGAATACCTGTAAAAGAAATATTCTTTCGATCTCTCAAGTTGCAGATAATGGATACATCCGGAATCATTACTTTATCATCGTTCTCACGCCATTCATACTGCACACCATCACCAAAGACACGACACAGACTGTCTTTAATCTGACTGCCGATTTTGATAACAAAATTGTTGATAACCATAGCGTGTTCCAGGTAAGTTTTACTTAAATCCTCAACAGGTAATACATTACTCATGCAATGCTGCACCTCCTTGATATATAGTATTGTTTACGTTCTCTGAAGTCTTTCACCGCTGCTGCGTCTTCTTTGCAGGTCATACCGCACCTGATGTCACTCTGATATCACTCTACCGTCACGCTCTTCGCCAGATTTCTCGGTTTATCCACATCCAGTCCTTTTGCCACGCTGACATAGTATCCGATCAGTTGCAGTGGAACCACGGCCAGACTTCCGACAAAATGCTCATCTACTTTTGGTACATAAACGGTAAAGTTCACCTGATCTTCGATTTCGTATTTTCCATAGGTAGTCAGTCCCATCAGGTAAGCTCCGCGGCTCTTACATTCGAGCATATTGCTGATGGTTTTCTCATAGAGTTCGCTCTGTGTCAGGACTCCGATCACTAGGGTTCCCTGTTCGATCAGGCTGATGGTTCCATGCTTCAGTTCTCCTGCCGCGTAGGCTTCAGAATGAATATAGGAAATTTCTTTGAGTTTTAAGCTTCCTTCCAGGCAAACTGCATAATCAATGCCGCGGCCCACGAAGAATACATCATGTGCGTTTGCATATTTGGAAGCAAACCACTGGATCCGTTCTTTATCTTCCAGGACTTTCTGCATTTTATCCGGGATGGTAAGCATCTCAGAAATGTAATAGCTGTACTGTTCTTCTGAAATCTTTCCTCTGACTTTTGCGAACTGCACTGCCAGGCAGTACATTGCGGCTAACTGTGCACTGTAGGCTTTCGTTGTCGCAACTGAGATTTCCGGTCCTGCAAGTGTATAGAATACCTTATCGGCTTCTCGTGCAATGCTGCTTCCAACTACATTGACGATCGCCATTGTGGTAATATTCTTTTCTTTTGCCATTCTAAGAGCCGCCAGTGTATCGGCTGTTTCACCGGACTGGCTGACTACGATCACCAGTGCTTTCTGGTTTAATGGCATTTTTCGATAACGGAATTCGGATGCCAGCTCTACCCTCACCGGAATATCTGCCAGATCTTCAAATACATACTGTGCTGCCATACCCACATGCCATGCCGATCCGCAGGCAACAATATATATCTGATCAAAATTCTGAATCTCTTCGTCCGTGATCTCTACTGTTGAAAGGTCAATTTTATCCTCTTTGATGACCGAATTGAGCGTATCCTGGATTGCTTTTGGCTGCTCATGGATCTCCTTCATCATAAAATGCTCAAAACCGGCTTTCTCTGCTGCTTCAGCATCCCACTTGATCTCGGTTGTTTCTTTTTCAATCTCATCGCCGTCAAGATTATAAAAATGTGCCTCTCCCGGAGTCAGTTTTGCGAACTCCAGATTTCCAATATAATAAACATTTCTGGTATATTTGAGAATTGCCGGAACATCAGAAGCAACATAAGTTTCGCCGTCTGCAATACCAATGATCATCGGACTGTCTTTTCGTGCCACCCAGATCTCCCCCGGATAATCCTTAAACATCAGTTCCAGAGCATACGAACCGCGTACACGCACCATCGTTTTCGCGATCGCATCGATCGGACCCAGATTATATTTCTTATAATAGTAGTCCACCAGCTTGATCACAACTTCTGTATCTGTCTGACTGTAAAAAGTATAGCCATGTTTTAATAACTTTTCCTTCAGCTCCGTATAATTCTCAATAATGCCATTATGCACACCAACAACCTCGGATTCTACCATACCTGAGCCAGAACCGCTGCAGTTTCCCGACACATGCGGATGTGCATTTGTCTGACTCGGTTCCCCATGCGTTGCCCAGCGAGTATGACCGATCCCGCAAGTCCCTTTTAAGGTATGACCATCGTCCGTTTTCTCCGCCAGATTGCTCAAGCGTCCCTTTGCCTTCACAACCTGTGCCAGATTCTCTCCGTCTCGAACAGCCAATCCCGCCGAATCATATCCCCGGTACTCCAGTTTTGACAAACCATCCAATAAAATCGGTGCTGCCTGATGTTCTCCTGTAAAACCAACAATTCCACACATAATGTATTCCTCCACTTTTTCTGAATAAAATGATTTGAAATATGCTCTTATCAAAAATCAAACACTTCAGACAATCCTTATGTTTCTCTTTTCCATAATAACTCAAAAAAATTTTTCAAAAATCTCCCTCTATCTGTAGAGATCCTCCAGCGTTACCAGCCGGACTTCACCGTGCTCCTGTGCCTGAAGAAGTCCATCCGTAAAACTTCCTTTTGAAAAGATATAATAGTGATAATTATTCTCTTTTCCGAAAACTGATGCGTAATCCTTACGGTATCCACGGTCACTTTGCCGGATCAGCTCTATCTTTTTAAGTTCCGCTACAATCACTGCACCTTATCCAGCCTTATCCTGTGATACTTTTCCATAATCCATTTTGGAATCAATGCAGCTATCAGTGGTTTCAACACCCATATTCTCTTGTAGAATGGAACATTCAGTACTCTATATCCATACCAAAAAGCCGCCATCGTATGAATTGCTACTTTAACACTTCTTTTATATAAATCTTCTCTGCTTTCATGATAACGATATAAAACTTCCTGTATATTATAGCCTTTATACCCTGCTTCAAAAAATCGAATCCATAAATCAAGGTCTTCTGCTCTCATATTTTTATGACCAACTCTATATCCGCCCAACGCATCATATACTTTTTTCCGCATCATTATTGTTGGATGAGCAAATGGTGTATCCCTGATTAAGATATCCCTGGTTGGATATTCCTTTACTTTTCTTATACCATATTCTCCCTGTTCATCAAAAATAATTCTATTACACCCAACGAGATCGACCTGTTCATGCCTTTCAAGAAAATCCACTTCTACCTCCAACCTCTGAGGCAGACTTTCATCATCGGCATCCATTCTTGCTATATACTTCCCTTTTGCATATTTCAAACACCTGTTTAAAGATGCAGCAAGTTTTTTATTACTTTTGTTCGAAATCACTTTAATCCTGGAATCTGTCTTTTGATACTCATGCAAAATATTTAATGTCCCATCACTTGATCCATCATTACATATAATGAATTCCCAGTTTTCGTAAGTCTGATTTAAAATTGAATCTATACATCTTTTAATTGTTTTTTCAGCATTATATACCCCCATTATAATGCTGACTAATGGTTTTTCCAATTTTTCTTCTCCATATCATTGTAAACAATATTTTACTTTCTATTTCTTCCTTAATGAACTTTTTACCATCTTTTACCGCTTACTGCTAATATTGTTTCAACAAACACTTCTACAATAATCTTTTTTTATAATTGTACTTAATTATTCCATTTTCGAACTTCGATTACCTCACCACTATCTACTTTTGTATATTTAGGTACATTATTTTCTGCCATAACTATAGCCCCTGAATTAATATGACATGCATCATCCAAGGTACATCCATGCTCTACAATTGCTCCTATATTAATGATACATGCCTTCCCAATCATACATCCCACATTAATTATTGCCTTAGGGAAAATTACTGTACCAGATTTAATAACTACACTTTTTGCAATATATGCTGTAGGATGAATAATTGTTGCAAGTTTACCACCTGCCTGAACAATTTTTTCTTCCCATTCTAATCTTCTCTTGTTATCTCCAAATGCTGGATAGAATTCTGTATCTTGATTTATATACTTCCAATACTCATTACACATACCTGCTATTTTATAAACAACCGTTCCATATCTCTGTTCTTTATTAAGCACTTCTCTATATCGGTCATCTAAAAATATTATATTTTCACTTCCATCTGCAGTAAGATATTTTCGTAATGCACCAGCAACTTCCCGGACTGCTTGCCCATGACCACCTGCACCAATAATAATTAATCTCATATTTTATCACCTTCATAATGTACACGTAAACAGCAAATGCTTTGATATTTTCAGGTGGCTGCTTTGCAGCCACCTATATTTAAGCTTTTCCTATCTCTACCGGAAGTTTTTCTATAAACCTATTTTTCGTTTACGTTTTTCCGTTCAGATCTGCCCATTCACTCAAACAAGTTTTATATTTTCTTTTTTAAATACTTTTCAATTTTTTTCCATACTAGTTGATCCAAAGTTGCACATATTACAAAAATTGATATCACTATAAAAATTGTATATAAAATCATATGATTCTCTAAATTCACCCATTTCCACATGACACTTCTAATAAGTGGATGTTCGTGAATCATATAAACACCTGCTGTACTTTCTGATAAAAATAATATCGCTTTTTTACCCAAAACATTATGTCCGCTTTTCAAATTCATCTTTATCCCAGCACATACAATACAACAAGCCTCTGCATAAATAGGAAATGCATCAAAAGTGCAAAACCTATTTTCTCCCATTCCTGAAAAGCCAAGCAATGCAGATAACCAAGAAAGACCTATTCTCGAAAGAAACGCTATCATAAAAAATCCAAATGCCATCAGCATATAGAATTTTGCTGAAAATTTAGGTGGATATTTTTGCAAATAAGCACCTGTCAAATAAAGCATTATAAACCAAAGTATACCATTTCCAGAATCACTATTAAATAAAGCAATTCCTGGAATGCTTGCTGGAATCACCATCAAAACTATTCCTAATAAAATTAACTGTTTGTATTCCTTCTTCTGTAATGAATTTATCAATTTGTTAAGGAATGGTACACATAAAATCAAATAAAAATAAACTCGCATAAACCAATACTCATTGAAAGCTATTGGGAAACACGCTTTTAATAAACCAACATATGAAAATTTGCTTATTCCCAATGCAACCATAAACAAACTTAATGACACAGAATAAAAAAGAATTTGTAGCCATACTACAATTATTTTTTTTACATTTATCTTTGACTTCACTAAAAAATATCCACTAATTAAAACAAAAACATCTGTCCCTGGAGTAGCAAATGTTTCAAGTGCAGTTGTCCATACCCCCCCATTATTTTGATACTTTCAGCTGCATGTCCATAGAGGACTGCGTGACCGAGAATAATCATAAACATTGCAAGAATACGAACAACTTCAATTTGGATATTCCTTTCTTTTTTCATAATTATCCCAATTTCCTTCCATGTTTATCTAAAAGTAAGTCTCCTTAAAAATGCATTGCTAATCCTTCCAAACACTTTACCATATAAATACACTGATATTAACAAGACAATACTTGTAATTATTAACGTTCCAAAGTAATATATTAAAAAATTATTGTATTTTCTCATTTCAATCAGCTTAATAAAACACCAGGTACTAAAGGAACAAATAATTGGCCAATGCAATAAATATATTGTCATAGATTGATTAGAAAAAGTATCTATACGCCACTTTTCAAACTTCTCTAATACCCGATTTTCTGAACAAATACATCCTAACATACACATTGCATAAAACGCTTCCCAATATTGATTGATATGCAACCATTGTATTTTTAAAATTTCTGCCACAATGTTTTGTATTCCCGACATCAGCCCAAGCATTGCTACAAAGTAAATCATCGTGATTTTTTCCCTTTGATATATAAATTTGAGTTTTTTAGGTACTTCTGCCAGTAAACTTCCTGCATATGTTACACCAATAAAAAATGTATATGGAAATAGTAACAATCCTATTGCTACAACAATTTTTATTTTTTGATTATTAAACTTATAGCACACATAATTTGAAATGTAAATTAACCAAGAGCCTAACAACATATGTTTGATTATCCAAAAATTATTATTTAACTCGTTTCCTAGCATAAGACTATTCTTCACAACACTAATAAAATCAATTGCATTTGTATACTGATTCAATAACCATTGATTATTTACAATCATACCGCATTTTTGTGCAGAAAATCCAACAAAATTGTATAAAAGATAGACAAAAAAATTAGCAAAGAAAAATGGAATTACAAATCTAAAATATCTGTTTATGCATATTTTTATCAAGTCTGCACCATTTCTTATATCTTTTTTATTAAGTAAATAGCCACTCAAAATTGCAAATACACAGACCCAAAATTCTCCATTGATAATCATTCCCAGGGGAAATTTATTTACGTATTGCAGCCATTTTGGTATTCCTGCTCCTGCCACTGCAAAGCTCTCTGTATAATGGCAGAGGAATACCCCCCCTGCTGCCATAAATTTAATATTATCAATCCATTTTTCTCTCATACACCTTTTCTCCATATTTTAATACGCATTATGAAGCCATTTAAATGCTTTCTTTTTTTCTAATACACATACTGTATTAGCCACCATCAAACTCATAGCCAATACAAGAATAAATTTTAAAACACAATCTGTAAAATTCGAATCTGATATCCAATAATGCTCAATAACTCCTGCTAATGAAGCATGAACACAATATATAATTGTACTATATTTCCTTAATACTTTTACATCTATTCTTTTACAATTCCATTCACAGCTTATCAAATTATCAAATGCAAAACAGCAAACTGGTATAAGCATAAAATAACAATCATTATCTACAGTCAAACGAGCTTTTGTAACAATGAAATATTCACCTAATAATAATAAACATGAAATTATTAAACCAATCTGACTTCTTTTTCTATCACATATTGTTCCTTTACAGGCAAATATATAACCTAATAAGATCCAAAATAAACCCACTAAAAATCCATTGTATATTGTTCCTGGATATATTCTGTTAATCATAACAATAATCGAATTATCTGCCATTAAATTTCGATAATTACTGTTGAGACAACAAACCACATATATACCAAATGTAAGCCCTACAATTATTCCACGATTTATTTTTAGCTTATCACAGATAAAAACAAAACACATTCCTATCACCAATGCAGATATATACCATGATGCTGCAAAGGTTGATCCAAAAAACACTTTAATAATAAGTTTAAAAATATTAAATAGTAAATTACCAGTTAAATACCCCCCCATCGGAAGAAAAACAGGCATTAAAGCTATGAACCAAAAAGTATAAAGTTTGATATTTCTTAGACAAAATTTCTTAAGACATATAACATTCCCACATTTATCTGGATCAGAAAAGAACAAATAACTGCTAATCATAAAAAATAGCGGTACGGCAATCCTAAACAATGGATAAATCCCATATTTTCCCAATGTATGTATTCCTACAACCATAATCGCCATTACAAATTTTGCTACATCTAAAATTTCTATTTCTTTCCTCTGTTCCATAAGTTTTCATCCTATTTTTTTATTTTATCAATAATTCTCCACATAATATTTAAGATATTCCCTATCCTAATCTTACCATAATTTTTTAGATCAATAACTTCATAACACTCATCAGAATTATATGTATGTATTCCAGAGAAACAATCTTTTGAATCCACGATAATATCTTCCACACTTATCGTGCGAAACATTTCTTCTTCATATTCCTCTTTACTCAATTTCAAAATATGATTAAAATGTAATTTAGTCCCATATCCATCCTGACAATCTTGTGCAACACGAATCAAGTGATCTTTTTCAAAAAATATTTTCCCAGCCAGTCTAGCATTAGCTAAGCTTTTTGTTACTGGACTTTGTTTATGAGATACCCATTCTTTTCCTTGTCGGATGAATATTGAGAATTTTTCAGATGAATATCCTGATTTAAGGTCTTGTGTTAATAAATAATTTTCTCCTTCATGGCTCAATAATGCAGAATCTACGAAACGTTTCCCTTGCATCCAACTTTCAATCTTTTCCCACTTATCCGGAAAATGAGTTGCTTTCAATACAAACAGCTCTTTTCCTTCAGAGTATTCCGGCATCATATAATATTCATTTTTGTATTCAAAAACATAAGGGAAGGATAAATGATGTTCTGCTTCATATGCTATTGTCATTTTTCCTATTTTAGTGCCACTTATTTCTCTATATCCAATGAGTCCCTTACTTTTTAGCCGATCAAACATTTCAAAAAATAAATAATCTTTTTCTCCAACAGATATGATAAATGGATCTGCTGCCCAATATCTTATACTATTCGGTAAAACAGTAAATTTTCTAGACTCTCCACCTTTTTCCCATAAAGATTTATCTCCTCTTTTTCTTATTGCAATATTCCACTCTTCTTTTATTAGCAAATCCTTGATATGTGATTTCAATTTTCTACCTTTTATAATTACTCTATCCGGAACTTTTACATATTGTCTAATAAATGGTCTTTGATCTCCTGGACAATACATTCCATATGCAGATGCAGTATGAAATTCTTTCAACCATTCTTTTCGATTTATCGTTCCCTCTTTTACATGCCGATAATCTTCACGTTCATTAATATAATAAATTTTCTGAAGATTATTACATTTCTCAACTTTCTCATTTTTCATTCCATGCACCCAATTAGCAGGGAGATTATATCCCGCAGCTGTTGGAGTATATCCATACTGTCCGTTTCTATAATTGATTTCTATAAACCAATATTTCCCATATGCTTTTATCATTTCTATATCAAAAATACCCACATACCCCGTAGCTGAAACAAATTGTTTAATTTTTTGTTCATTCATTTCAGACATAACTGGAGAAAATTTTGCATATGACGTACTTCCCTTTCCAGTTGGATATGAACGTATTTTATGGATAACGCCAGGAATAACAACTTGTCCATTATTTAAAGCCATTCCCATAAGACCTATTTCTTCTTGTTCTGGATCATCCAACAGTTGCTGAAGCAACACTTCCTTATATCCTTGTTTTTTTAATACACGAACTGCATTCCTATATTCATTTTCAGTATAACAAATTGATATATCTCCTTTGTTTCCAGCATATCCGGCATATGGTTTTAAAATGATTGGATATTCATTTTTTCTTTCACTTTCCACTAAAGAAATCTTTGCGAACTTCGGAACATTCAACTTCGCTTTTTTTGCAATTTCATTCATAACGGATTTATCTGCCAGAGTTCGCATCTTTCCCTTCGCATGAGGCACAATAAAATATTTTTGTAAAGCTTCATAATTTTCATCAAGCCAAAATGCAGTATCATCGTCCGTTGGGAAAATAGCAGCTTTCTCTTTACTTCTCTCTCCATATTGTTTCAAAATGGCTAACCATTTCTTTCTATCATCTGGAAGTCTTACATATTCTCCTGTGTACTTACTTTCAATTTTACTGTATGGCGACATAAATGTTACATCAACATAACCTTTTCCCAGACTTC
>ERZ837910.2799-NODE-2799-length-20531-cov-4.549082_pt1 | contig 20531 bp, 18 predicted proteins | sample MGYA00519940_ERZ837910 | MGnify/ENA primary metagenome ERZ837910 (study PRJEB31850, sample SAMEA3708825) | human gut metagenome | biome: human gut; feature: human-associated habitat; material: faeces | place: China | collected 2014 ... | reverse complement strand
ACAACAAATTTTCCTTTGAAATCTTCAGGAAGGTTATTTATTTTGTCATTACAGATTGTATTTACATGTTCCGCATATGGATATATTTTCCCTTCTGCCTGCATCTTATTAAATTGATCCTTATTATCAAAATGTCCTGTCATCATTCCTACAAAATTTTCAAGTTTCATAATATAATTTACCTCCATGTATTGAACTCGCCTTTCATCAAATACTCCGCCGATCTTACAATTCCATCATACTGATTTTCCAGACCAAACTGCTCTACTGCAAGCCATCCTTCATAACCATCTCTCTTTAAATAGGAAAGAATCGAATCAAGTGGAATATAGCCATCTCCAGCGCTGACCGGGCGAAGACCTTTATTATATGTGCCTGTGATTCCATTTGATGTTGGATTTTCTGTTCCCCTATCCTTGCAGTGGACATGAGCAGTATATGTACGAAGCACCTCATATGCATCTAATATGTTCTCACTACTATAAGCAAAATTCCCAGCATCCAGCGTCCAACAAAGCCCCGGCACCTGTTCCATAAACCATTTTAACGCATTGATTCTAGAACATGGTGACAATGTGCTGTCAAAATCCTCAAGTGTCACAATGACATTCTTTTCTTTTGCATGGGCAACTGCTCTACGAAGACCTGCCATAATATTTTGCACTACCTGATTTGACTGCATAAATGCCACTGTTTTTTCCCAATCATCTGCAGACTCTCCAAATATCTTTGCATCTGCCTCACTGAAAAATCCTGGCACAAGAAGCACACGACTGCAGCCATTTTTTGCGGCCTGATCAATTACATCAAGACATTTTTGTTCTTCTGGATCACTGTCCAAATGACAAAAGCCGTATATGCTGCTTATGACAAGCCCAGCTTTCTTTAAAGACGTTAAAATTGACTGTTCATCATCTTCAGATGACAGCATATCGTAATCCATCTCTATTCCATTAATACCGCTTTTCTTTACGTGTTCAAGCACTTCTTCAAGTGGCTTTTTTGTCTGCTCACATGCTTTTTCGATATGCTCGTAAAATACAGATATTTTCATGGAAGCGTCACCTCTTTTACTTCTGCGCAGTCTAGTGGGCTTGTCTTTCTCACACTTGGCTTACACCAGTACACTGCATTTTTAATGATCTTTTGTACTTCTGGAATATAATAAACCGGGTATTCTTCATGACCAGGCTGGAAATAAAAGATTTTTCCATAACCGCTATGGAATGTGCAGCCACTTCGAAAGACCTCGCCACAAGAAAACCATCCAGTAAAGATCACATCATCTGGTTTTGGAATATCAAAGTACTCTCCATACATCTCTTCCTTTGGAATATCAAAACGTTCCGGTATTCCCTCTGCAATTGGATGATAAGGCGCTGTACAGAAGACACGCTCACTTTCTCCATGCTTCCAGCGAAGCGTCATGCTTGTTCCAAGCAGTCCCTTCATAATCTTTGAGAAATGTGCCGAATGAAGTGCAACAAGTCCCATACCCTGACGAACATGACTGCACACGCGCGCTGCCACCTCATCTGAAAACTCATTCTGGCGCATGTGACTCCAAAAAATAAGTACATCTGTCTGCGCAAGCACCTCATCTGTAAGTCCATGTTCAGGCATCTCAAAGGTAGCTGTCTGAATTGACAGTTCCTCGTCTGTCTCCAAAAATTCCTTAATGCAACCGTGAATTCCATTTGGATAAATATGGCGTACTGGCTCTTCCTTTTCATGCAGATATTCATTCCATACTGTTACTCTAATCATATTGCCTCTTTTCCGCGCAAGATGCGCTGTTTTATTTTTGCAGGTATCCTTGTAGTTCTTCTACTAATTCAAACATTCTTGTCGCAGGTGCCATACCAGACGGCGCTGTAATTCCTGATTTTATAAATTCATCATATGCTTTTCGCGCCCTTCGTTTTGCATTTTCCAGTGATCCCTGTTCCATAAGTAAATCAAACAAGTCTTCTCTTACTTTTGAATAGTCCAGATAATTATTCAAAATCTGAATATATTGTGATCTTCCATTATTAGAAATATAATCTTGAAAATGTAATACAAACCATAGTTCGATACTTTCATTTGACCATGCTACTGACATTGAAACATCTTTTCTCGATTCTGCTTCAAACTGAGTATTATCAAAATTATCTAATGGAAAATCATCCTTGTCATATACCAACCATATTTTCTGAAACTTTGCCCAATCACCACTTGCACGCTTTCTATCAACAAATCGAATCAATCCGTTTGTATTATTTCCTGTTCCATACACTTCAATGTGATTTTCTCTCACCAAGTCCTTATATTTTTCATTTATTTTCGATGCAAAACCTCGCAAATAAATAGGCTCTGTCTTAGTGCCTTCACTGACGATCATAGTATATGGTGGCAGCAATTCCTTGGTATTCATTCGGCTTTCTTTTCGCTTCATTTTATTTTCAATTTTTTTTAGATCGCTTTTCTTTTTTGGCTTTAGACTCATTCATTTGCCTCCCAATTTACTATCCTTTTCAAATAAGGATCGGCTCCATATCTTCCTTCCAAATACTGCTTACTATATATTTCATCATTACGTGCTTTTTTTCCATTCTCCTTTCTAAAATCAACTAATGAATATAAAACGGATTCATCATGTCCATTGATCGCTGAAAACCATATCTCATCTCTCCTAAACACTTTATTATTCATAGTTGTCATATCGTGTGAAGTAAACAACATTTGTGCGCCATTGTTATTGATCTTCGGATTGGTAAACAATTCAATAATCCGCTGCAGCAAAGCCGGATGTAGCTTTGCATCCAACTCATCTATTACAAAAAATCGTCCTTTATCAATTCCATTTAATACAACGGGCAAAATGCTGAAAATTTTTCGAGTTCCACTAGATTCTTCTTCAAACTTCAACTCTCTAAATTTTTCATTTTCAAGTTTATGCTTTGTATATATATTTTTTACTCTTCCATCTTCATCATATTCCATTCTGACATCTATAATATCTATTCCCATACTTTGCACAACATTCAAAATTCTTGTTTTATCTTTTTCAAGAGTTTTCACAAAAATTGTCCTGTCACGATCAGGTGCATCAAAATCAATTGTCTGTATATTATAAAAAAAGCGCAATGCGTTATCTATCTTCTGAATATTCTTAAACATTCCTATATAAGAAAGAAGCGGCAAACTTTCATTCATATTTTCTATATCGAATCCATTTAGCTCATTACATAAATATACACCTTCTTCATCTCGTTCAAAAAGCGCATCAAATTTTTCTTCTGAATCTTTTATATATAAATTTTCTTCTAAAATCGTTCCTTTCTTTACTTTCAACTCATAGCGATACTGATTTTTCGCAATTTCAAATAAGATGCTATACTCTGTTGGATTATTTTCTGATTCCTCATCCCACTTATAAAATACCTCCTCTTCATTTTTTATAGAAATATTTTTCCGCACTTCTTCCACTGAAACATCAGATAATTGCTCACTTTTCTTTTTCATAAATGCCAACTGAGTTAATGGTGATACAACAATATTCTGCAATGATTTGATTGCCATAAGCACACTGCTTTTTCCGCCTCCATTAGGACCATATATAACACAAACTGGCAACAGATCAACCTCTTTTCCATGCAAAAGTGTATTTTCAAACTCTGATATTGGTTTTGCCCCAAAATCAATTGTTGCCTCATTTTTATAAGATCGAAAATTCGTGAATGTAAACTCATAAATCATAGCACACCTCCGTGAGATTTTTTCTCATGATTATGATATATCATATTTTTCTTCATTATTCAAGTGGTCGCGAGATTTTTTCTCACTTTTTATTTACTCCCAATAAGTAAAGACTCGTCACTTGGCGAGTCTTTACTAAATCAACTATTATGAATTTATTCTTATTATATTTTTATGCCGGATTGACATGCACCATGATGTGCTTTACCTTTGGAAATTCGTTCTCAATGCGGTTGTGGACTTCCTCTGCGACTGCATGTGCCTCGCGAAGTGTCTCATTTCCGTCAGCTCCAATTTCAATATCAACATAAATCTTATTGCCAAAGACACGAGTCTTTAACATATCAACTCGAACAACACCTGGCTGCTTCTGTGCGCATTCACGTATGGCCTGCTCTGTATCTTCATCACACGCCTTATCAACCATTTTATTAATTGCATCCTTAAAAATATCAAGAGCTGCTTTTTCAATAAAAACACAGATAACAAGGCTGGCAAGTGGGTCCATTAACGGATATCCCATTCTGGAAGCTGCAATACCAACTAATGCGCCAACTGAGGAAAGTGCATCGGAGCGATGATGCCATGCATCTGCCATTAAGGCACTGGAATCTATTTTTTTTGCATGAAATCTTGTGTACCAGTACATTCCTTCCTTTGTTAAAATCGACACTACTGCTGCGACAAGAGCAAGCACACCAGGAACCACAACCACTCCTGTGCTCTCTTTTGCAATGAACTGAATTGCAGAACCTCCAATTCCGATACCAGTCACAGCAAGAACTGTTGCAAGCACAATCGCTGCAACACATTCCATTCGCTCATGTCCATATGGGTGCTCTTTATCGGATTTCTGACCGGACAGATGGACACCGACCATGACAACAATCGTGCTAAATACATCCGATGCAGAATGGATCGCATCACTGATCATTGCGCCAGAATGTGCAACCACACCGGCTAACAGTTTAAAGAGTGAAAGAAGTACATTGACAACAATGCTCACGCTTGAGACTCTCATCGCCTCTTTTTCAAATTGTTTTTCCTGCGGCTCTAAATTGGCCTGCGGATTTTTTTTGTTTTTTTCCATAATAGTTACCTCCTAAAATAATATGGATGATAGCTCTTTATGCCACTTTATTTCGTGAGGGTAAAAAAATACACCCACGAAATCAGTAGTTCCATATACTGTCCCGCAGATGTTTAAATCCACTGTCGTTTACGACCCGGCCCCAGGAAATCCCGGCCTGCTCAGTTTGTACTGTATTGAATACTGCAGTGCAAAGAGTAGTTTTGCTTAATATATCATATCTATATGACATTGTAAAGTTAAAGTTGCAACTAACTTTAAAAAAAAGAGGGATGAAACGAATTTGCTTCTAATGTGATATATTCCTTTTGAACAACCCCGCCCGACGTGTCGGACGAGGATTCCATTGCAGCCGTCAGGATTTCTCACATCGGGCTGTTTTGAAATCGCGATTTAGTCCAGCGTTACGCTTTTCCTGACTCCTCAGACATCTTTCGGTGCTTCGCAAGACAGGAACATGATTGCTCTGGTGCCGTCCATCCACCCTCACATTGTATCATACAATTGACACACATCCAGAAAGTGGTAACAAAAGAGCAAGGTTTACAGTTACAAATCTATATTGTTATCGTGTTACCCTGATTATTAATTGACAAATTCCTTACTACTGCAAATGCCTATACCAGTTCGCAGCTTTTGTAATTCGTAAGCTTTGGCATATACCGTACTTTCATTTCAGCTGCTAAGGTACTTAAACTTGGCCGTTTTCTTTCTTCCAGCACTTCATACGGAATCCTTCGATAGAAGAAATGCTTTTGAATACCTGAAAATGTTTTTGTAATTCTCGCCCAGATCGTCTTGTAAGTTTCCTGTGAAAATTCCGGTACAATACCTTCTTTTGTTTTTAGAAGATTTAACATCCGTAAATCTGGGGCCAGTTTATCATACAAACCCATTCCTACCAAGCCAATCGTATAGGCTGCGGCCTAATGGATGGACATTCCATATCTTCGTATGAACAAAAACTTGCCCATTTGACTGGTATAAGCAGGATCAATCTTACAAAAGGCGATTTCTCGTCTCAAACTCTGATTTTCAATACCAGATGCAATCCTCTGATACGCAAACAGGGTCATATGGTGATTTCCTTTTCGGTTTCCATACTTTCTGGATGCCAGTTTAATTGTTAAATCAATGTCTTCCACTATAAGGCGTTTGTCTTTTTCTGCACACCAGTTAAATACTTCCTTAACGGCCGCTCCCAAAATGTTTGTGATCTGACCGGTCGACTTTTTCACGAGGTCAAATCGAATCAGCTTCTGATCAAGCAGCTTTCCTGTTTCGTCAATCTCTGCCAATGCAAAATGATCATAGTTAATATCCATGGAAATAGCACCATTTCCATAATAGCTGTTTTCATATGCCTGCAGCTTCATGGTAACAGATGCGATAATATACTGTCGATTCTTCCTGTCCCGTTTTACGGTAAAGTTATAGCAAACAGACTGTCGATCTTCCGGCTTACAGGTAAAGTTGTTTTGAAAGGCTTCATTGTATCTTGGAAGCTTAAAATCATGGAATACGGTGGTGGTACCGTCTATGCAGGTAACAGACAAATCCTTTCCATCATATTTACAAAGAAAGTTTCCATACTTTGATGTATGCCTTCCCGGAAGTGCCATGCTCTGGTGACGTTTTTCAAAAAATTCCTGTTTCCATTCATTTGAGACCTTCTGCAAGGCTTTTGTGTCCTCAGCGGATTTTGCAGCGCCCATGGTATCCTTCTCGGAATACAGCTTCTTACCGCCAAACACAATACGCTCCGGTGGAATATTTTTTATATTTTCAAGCATCTTTTCCTTCCGCTTTCTCGCTTCCGTTACAAGCGCCAGGCGTGTCTTTAATTTACGAATATCAGCCTCCACACTGCGCTCATACTCATCCAATTTTACAATCGTTTTGTTAAACAGAACAATCATGAGACCTTTGACCTTCAGCTGGCATCTTGGATAAGGTGTAATCCATCGTCCGTCTTTTCGATAGATTCGGATTGAGTTCTTAACGGCCTTTTTCTTATCCAGTGCTTCCTGAATGGTCTGAATCTTTTCATCACGTGTCTTTAAATCTGCAGTGATTGTGGTACTGTAATACTTTTTCAGTTTCTTCTGTGAAGATATCGAACCGGAGGCCGCTGAATAGACTGCCGCATTATAATAATCATTGGTTTTGTATTTTCCCTTCAAAAACACCGGATATGCATGATCAATAAGCGGTCCTGACGCAAGATATTTCTGATCATACAGGGCATTATAAAGATCCATTTTGGCATCATTAAATACACGCATTGTTTGCAGAAACGATGCTGTATTTTCGATGGTATTCTCATCCAAATAGTAGCGTTTATCCGAATTGATTGTTCTTGACAGCTCCATGCAAATCACCTCGATTGTAAATCAGTTAACAGTTGCAATATTCTTTTAAATATGTTATTATTATAGCACATTTAAAGAAACATTTCAAGTGTCGATTGTAAAAAAGAATGGAGGCTTTTATGGACGATTTTAACAGAAAACGACATGCCGTTTACAAACTTACTTATCATGCTGTGTTTGTTATTAAGTATCGCAGAAAAGTAATGTCAAAACCGATTATTGAACACATGAGACGATATGCCGCCCATTTGATTGAGCAGTGTTATCAGGGCAGGCTCATAGAACTAAACGGAGAGACGGACCATATCCACATCCTGTTTGAACTTCCTGCAACAGCAGCGCCATCTGTTGTCGTATGCAGTCTTAAGACGCAGCTTTCAAAAGAAATCCGAGCAAATTTCTGGGATGAAATCAAGGATAAGCTATGGAATAATATTTTCTGGTCAGACAGTTACTTTATTACGACTACAGGAGGAGCAGACATTGAAACGCTAGAAAAATATATCCAAGACCAGGGTATTGAAAAACCGAAACGAAAATATACCAAAAGGCAAACAAAAAAGATTGAGAAAAAGACTCGCACTTGATATTGATTGACTTATTTTTTGTTATGCCGCATTCATCCCCGCCCGACGTGTCGGACGAGGTTTTCTGCGAAAAAATGGATAAAATTTTTCTCCTTTATTTTTTGTTTTTTATTTCCTTTTTTTACTGCGTTTTGATGAATTTTTTTTCTTTTGTTCACCCCATTTTGTATATTCCTTATTGTATCTGCTGACATATATGTTGTCAATACCATCACCTTATAAATAAAATTCACTTTTTTTGTCATTATTGCGGTTATTTCTTCCACTTGTCTTTAACATTGTTCTGTGCTAAAGTAGGGCTTGTGCGTTAAAAGATTAACATTTCTTTTATGTGCAAAAAGTTTTGTTTTCAGGAGGATATCTTTATGAAATATCTCAGGCAATTTCTATTGATTCTTCTAATTTCTTTTATTGGAGAATTACTTCACGAAGTGTTGCCTCTGCCAGTTCCGGCAAGTGTCTACGGCTTCGCAATTTTATTCATTGGCCTGTTAAGCGGTGCTATTAAGCTTGAACATGTACAGGATACCGGAAAGCTTCTCATTGAAATTATGCCGGTTATGTTTATCCCTGCTGGTGTAGGACTTCTTGAATCATGGCCGCAGCTTGCACCTATCGGTGTACCAGTTTCCGTAATTACGCTTGTTTCAACCGTAATTGTTATGATCATTTCCGGAAAGATTACACAATTTGTGATTCATAAAGAAGCACAGAGAAAAAATGCTAAAAAGGAGGTCTGATCTAATATGCTTGATTTTTTGACAAATTCATTATTTTTTGGCGTTGCTGTGAGCCTGGCTGCCTATGAGGTTGGTTCTTTATTAAAGAGAAAATTTAAATCACCAATTTTAAATCCACTTTTAATTAGTATTATTCTTGTCATTGTCGTTTTGGTTGTCTGCAAGGTTGACTATCAAAGCTATAACATTAGTGCAAAATATTTAAGCTACTTATTAACGCCTGCTACTGTATGCCTCGCAATTCCGCTGTACGAACAGATTGAAAAGCTTAAAAGCAATTGGAAGGCAATCATTGCTGGTATTGTTTCTGGTATCATTTCATGTGTGCTGTGTGTCTATGCCTTCTCCTTAATATTTGGCCTGACACATGAGCAGTATGTTACCCTTCTTCCAAAATCCATCACAACTGCAATAGGTATGGATGTTTCAACTGAGCTTGGAGGCATCACAACTATTACTGTTGCTGTTATTATCATAACTGGTGTATTTGGAAATATCGTTGGAGAGCCAATCTGCAAGCTGTTTCATATCACAGAGCCTGTCGCAAAGGGTGTGGGAATGGGTTCCTCTGCCCATGCAATAGGAACAGCCAAGGCTATGGAGATGGGTGAAGTCGAAGGTGCAATCAGCAGTTTGTCTATCGCTGTAACAGGTCTTTTAACTGTTATTGCCGCTTCCATTGCCGCAAATCTATATTAAATTATCGTAACTATTCAGAACCCCATTCGCAAAATCGGCAGCACAGAAACTTATCACTCTGTGCTGCCATTTTTATTTTAGCCTGAACATATTTCGTCAAATCTTATTTTGCATACAGTCTTGTTGAGCCTGCCGGCTGATCTGCCGTATTTCCAGCATAGATCTTTCCATCATCACCCTCATACACATAATCGTAAATATTAGGAAGCTTTATTGTGCTGCCATCTGATGTCTCATATGCATTCTGTGACAAGATATAATCGCAGAAGCTTTCTGTATCATATGTATCTGGCTGCTTTTCCATTTCACTCTTAAAATAATCACCAGGTGTTTGTGTGCTCTGTGTACCATTTGAAATCTGCGCAATTAACTGAGTACTCAAATTGCTGGATGCTATGATAAAGCCATCGCTTACCTTTGTATTTAACATGAATAAATTAAAATCATCAAGTCCTTTCTCAAAGGCTGCTGTCGGCGTCATATAAATATAGGTATATGGTGCATTCCATACATAGTAGGTATCTGAGTAGCCAGCTGCTTGTGTCATGCTAAACTGGATAATCTTTGTCATTGTGACAACCTTCGCACGATAGTCGATTCCATCAAGCATAAATGAGTATGTGCGATCTGATGCTGTACATGCCACTCCATCTATCACAACCAGTCCTCCTGACTGTACAGCTGTCTGCTGTTCATCATAGCACTGCTGCGCCAATTCTGTAAGTATATCTTCCTGCTCTGCTGTCACTTCTTCCTCTGCCTCAATTGTAATATCGGTGTCAGTCACAAGACTGCTTATAATAAAATCTGCATAGCCAGATGCATACATTGGTGTCAGCTGTGGATAAGTGTTATAAAATAATGCGCCTTCCTCATATAATCCCTGCTGCGCGTACATCTCATCATACATATACTGAACATCTGACATATATGCCATCTGATACATCATATTGCTATCTGATGCCTGAATCTGTACCTGAACTGGACTTGCCGGACTCTGCCACTTGCCGTCTCCCCACCACATAATTTGATGTTCAATCGTATAATCCGACGGTGCATAACAGCGCGCAACAGTTTCATTTGTTTCCTGATCAACGATAGAAGTCAGCGTATACGACACTACTGCATCTGGATCTGCCAAATTTGCTGCATCCCCATTTGTATTATTGTTTTTTGCATCATTTCCTATGTTTCCGACGATACCGCCAATTCCAGGATTTTTAACTCCTTCATTTCCATTTTTAGAATTGATAACACCAGATTTATCTGTATCATCTTGATTTTTTGTTTCCAGATTATCAATCTGATCGTTCTCATCATCTCCATTTTTCAAAAGTGCATTTGCCAGCTTCCAAAGTTCTTCATCACCGGAAATCTCATAGCAAAGGCCATTTGCCTCTAAATGATGACCATTAAAGGAAATTCGGTATGCGCTTGCATCAGCAAATGTGAAATAAAAAATATCGTCACAATCACTGCTTCGCTCAGTTGTCACATTCTTTACCTTAATTGATGACATCGCATCAAAAAATGCCTGAATCTCATCGGCATCAAATGTAGCGACATCAATTCTTGTCTCACCATCCTGACGATATGCTAACGAAAACACCTCATCCTTATTAAAATTCTTTGCAAATTCCTTTACCTCATCTGAGCAATAATCAAAAAGTCCATCACCTGCCTGTGCCTGAGGCTTTGTAACTGACGATTGAATACTTGAATATACTGCCGCCTGCACGCTTACAGCTGAAATTGCCATACCCATTGCCAAAACACATCCACATGTACTAAAAACTCTTTTTCTTTTCATACAAAACACTCCTTCCTTTCCTATTTTACAACGATTCAGAACAAATAAAAAAAATCACTTCTAAGTTCTTATCAACATTATACAGTATGAAATATCTGTTTGAAAGGAATTTACCACTTCTGGCATTGACTTATCTGGCAAATTTTTCTATACTGAAAAAAACATTTTTAAAGGGGAATATCATGACATTTTCTGAACAATTAAACGAATATCTTTCTATTTTAAATTGCAGTGCTAAAGAACTCTCACAAATAAGCGGTCTTTCTAATTCAGTCATAAGCCGCTATCGAAGCGGTGAACGTGTTCCTCGCCCTGAAAGTGAAAAACTAAATCAATTATGCGAAGGAATTTATCTACTTTCAAAAGAAAAAGCAGCTTCTAAGCGTACTTCTGCTTCCATAACGCCTTTTACAAAAGATGAAATCTACACCGCTTTTACAAATACGCTAAAGCAGCCTGATAATAGCCGACTTTGTGAAAATTTCAATCATCTGCTGTTAGCATCCTCTGTCAGCCTTGCTGATCTGGCACGTTTTTTAAATTATGATTCATCTTATCTGTCACGCATACGTTCTGGTTCACGCATCCCTTCTGATCCTGAATGGTTTTGCAGCGAGACAGCTCGTTTTATTGTGCTTCGCACACCGCCTGCTGACCGCATTTTTATTGAAAAGCTGACTGGTCAGTCTATTAAGGATATAAATGATTCTGCGGCTCTTTGTCAGCTGCTTTCTGGATGGCTTTTAAACACAAATACTATTTCACCGCAAATAAACCAAATGCAAAGCTTTCTTGAAAAGCTTGATCAGTTTGACCTTAATAATTTCATTCGTTCCATTCGCTTTGATGAATTGAAAGTACCAACTATGCCAATCCAGTTGCCTGGCTCACGCTCCTACTTTGGTATTCGTGAATTTATGACTGCTGAGCTAGACTATTTAAAGACTACCGTTCTGTCACCTTCTATGGAAAACGTGATTATGTACAGCGATATGCCAATGGAAGAAATGTCAAAGGATCCAGACTTTCCTAAAAAATGGATGTTTGGTATGGCGATGCTCCTCAAAAAAGGTCTTCGTATAAATATGATTCATAACGTAAACAGACCATTTTCAGAGATGATGCTTGGACTTGAAAGCTACATACCAATGTATATGACAGGTCAAATTAGTCCCTACTATTTAAATGAAACGCCAAACCAGGTTTTTGGTCATTTTCTAAAAGTTTCTGGAACAGTTGCATTATCTGGTGAATGCATTGCCGGTTTTCATAATGATGGAAAATATTATCTGACAAAGAAAAAGGACGAGGTGTCCTACTACAGACACCGCGCCCAGGCTCTTTTATCACATGCTCGCCCACTTATGAGAATTTTTCGTTCAGACAATGCGATTCAATATAAGACACTGCGAACACGTCTGTTTGCATCCGGCTCGCAGAAAAACATTGTCGCATCACTTCCAATTTATACAATGACAGATGATCTTTTATGCTCTATTTTTGCTCAAAATTATGTTTCAAAATCAGACGCTGCAAAAATCTTCTCCTACACTGCTGCTGAGCGTGCACGTGTTGAATCATTTCTTGCCACAGCTTCTTTAACAGATGAGATCAGTCCAATCGACAAGGCCGAATTTGAGCTCTATCCGCTTCGTCTTTTTCTCGCCGATCTATTTTTGGAACATGATATTGTATACACATGGGATACATATCAAAAGCATCTTGCACTTACAAAACAATATGCCAAAACACATGGCAGTTATTCTTTAAAAATAAGTACTACACCTGCTTTTCGAAATATCCAAATTCAAATTTGCGAAGGAAAATGGGCTGTTATCTCGAAAAATAACAGCCCGGCAATTCATTTTGTGATTGAGCACAAGAAACTGCGCCATGCCATTGAAAATATGGTGATACCGCTGGTAGAAACTTAACAGATCACTTTATTCCAAAATGGAAAAAGCCCTTTTTCTCATATGGCTCACTCTCGTAGGAGACAAGCTCATATCCGATCTCTTTGATCTTATTTTTTGCCCACGGAATATCCAGTGCATCCTCACTGATTACAACAGTCTCTCCATCCTTTGCTGATGAAGAGACCTTCTTTACTTTAAAATTGCTGCGGATCAGCTCATTCATATGAGCCTCACACATGCCGCACATCATTCCGTCAACCTTTAATGTCGTCTTGATCATACTATCTACACCTGCCTTTTCTTAGCAAAAATATACCCCCTTAGGGTACCTTCATCGTATGTCCTAAGGGGGTGTTTGTCAAGTGCAGTCTGTGTTATTGAGAAATTTTATCTTTTATAAAGCATATGGATTCTTCGCATCAGACGGCATTCTCCAGTCGCCGCGCGGTGATAATGATACAGTACCGACCTTAGGACCATCCGGCAGACAGGAGCGCTTGAACTGCTGTGCATAGAAACGTCTAAAGAAGTTATCGAGTGTTGATGTAATCTCCTCTTTTGTCACGTTCTTCTGTGCAAATGCTATCTCTGCAAGCTTTTGAATCTTTTCCTTCGTAAAACCATTACGGACAAAATGATATAAAAAGAAATCATGCAGATCGTACTTTCCGATTGTTGCCTCTGTGGACTGTGCGATGTTGCCCTGTGCATCTGGCGGCAGAAGTTCTGGACTGATGATTGTGTCACAGATAGATTCAAGCGTATCATGGACATCCGGATGAAGCTCAGCATAAGCGCGCACCAGATATTTAACAAGTGTCTTAGGCACGCTGACATTTACTGCATACATAGACATATGATCACCATTATAAGTACACCAGCCAAGAGCTAACTCAGACATATCACCTGTTCCAACTACGATACCGCCCTCTTTGTTTGCGATGTCCATCAAAATCTGGGTACGCTCTCTTGCCTGCGTGTTCTCATATGTGACATCATAGCTATCGCGTTTGTGACCGATATCTTCAAAGTGCTGCAGACATGCATCTGTAATGTTGATCATACGAATAGTAATGCCAAGCTGCTCCATTAATTTCCATGAATTGGTCTTTGTCAGATCAGTTGTTCCAAAGCCTGGCATGGTTATTCCGATGATATCTGTAAGTGGCCAGCCAAGCATATCATATGCTTCCTTAATGACAAGGAGAGCCAGTGTTGAATCAAGACCACCTGATACACCTATTACACACTTGCGGATGCCAATCTTTGTCAAACGCTCTGCAAGACCTGTAGCCTGAAGGCGCATGATCTCTTTGCATCTTCCGGCACGTTCTGCCTCTGATGGAACAAATGGATATGGATTTAATGATTCTGGCCAATGTGCTACGCTACTTGTCTGCGTATGAAGTCTTACATAACCTTTTCCATTTGATGCCATCTGCGAATATCTTGCTGCTGCATAGGAAATACTGTTATTCTTTATTCGGTCGTTATTGATTCGCTCCAGATCAATAAGTGCCTCTGTCGCTTCTTTGTTGCTGTCCGCCAAAATTGTTCCATTTGCTGCAATAATATTGTGACCTGAGAAAATCAGATCAGTTGTACTCTCACCACTTCCCGAAGAACAATATACATAAGCACACATATTAGTACCGGACTGCATGCGAACTAAATCTCTGCGATACTCTGGTTTCGTTACAACATCATTTGATGCTGACAGATTTGCAATCACATTTGCTCCTGCTGATGCATGAAATGAACTCGGTGGAATATTAACCCACAGATCTTCACATATCTCGCATGCAAGGCGAATACCATTTCGTCCCTCAATAATCAGATTCGGTGTGAATGGGAATGTTCGTTCACCATTCAGTGAAGCGCCTTCATCATAGAAAATCTCATCATAGCGAATCGTATCTGAAAAACGCTGATCTGCTCCTGCAAACCATCTCTTTTCGTAGAACTCCTTATAATTAGGTACAAATGTCTTAGGCACAATACCAAGCAGCTCATTGCCTTTAAAAATAAGCGCTGTATTGAACAGCATGCCGTCCTTTCTAAGTGGGGCTCCAACTGCAATAAGTGTATCTGACTGCGGCAGATTGTCACACAGATACGTGATTGCCATCCTGCACTGTTCCTCCATAAAGGACTGCAAAAACAGATCACCGCAGCTGTAACCGCTTATTGAAAGCTCGCCAAACACGATCAGGTCTGGATTTTTCGCCTCATACTGCTTTACCTGCCTTACAATCTCCTCTGCATTCTCCATCGGTCTTCCCAGCGACGTTTTCATATGAACTGCCACTGCTTTTATATAGCCGCTCTTACTCAATGCCATTTGTACACCTCTCTATTTCTTTTCATTTTTCATTCCCAGTTTGATTGTCACACGATTGATGTGTCCTGCTCAGATGCAGAAATCTTTTCTAAGTCCGACACAATCTCATCTGGCACAAACTCTCTCCACTTTCCATCCCCTGATTTTAAACTGTCACGCACTTTTGTCGCACTAAAATCTGGATAGATTCTCGGCTCATGACTAACCAAAATTCGATCACGACGCTCACTTAAAAATGGAATTTCTTCAATCATTTTCTCAGGCTCGTCTCCATCCCTTGGAATCACCAAAATCTTAGAAAGTGTAAAAATTCCTTCTGGATTATACCAAGTTGAAAGCTCTGAAAGCTTATCGGTACCACAGACATAGACAAGCTCAGTCTCCTGTCCATAACGATCTCTTAAATACTGCATCGTATCATAGGTTCTTGCGCTTGTCTTTCCAAATACCTCGCAGTCCTCACACAAAAATCCATGTGGCTTTACTGCTTTTTCTAGCAGCAAAAGTCGCTTTTTTCCCGACAGGATCTCTTTTTTCTCCATCGACTTCCATGATGTCAAAAAGCGATCTGGTGCCGGGATATATAAAATCTGCCAACCTGGCAGTTCTTTACTCGCGATCTGTCCGATCTCTACATGAGCCTTTGTCACCGGGTTAAAAGACCCGCCAATGATTGCAAATTTTTTCACCGACTTTTGCTCCCTTCTGTTTCACTATCTGTTATTACGATACTTACGAATTGCTCTGTTGCAAAGCAAGCTTATACAGTTCTGATATTGTGAAGCATGCTCATCTTCATCTCGTAGTAATCCGGGCTCATATCAATGTAATGCTTATGCGGATTCTCGAAACGCTGCTCCTCTTCCCAGATCTCATTGTCAAGCTGTTTCTTTACATAAGCCTGAAGTTCCTGAAGCGTCTTTGTCTTTGTCAAGCGCTTTCCACCCTCAATTACCTTATGAAGAAGCGGCTTTGCAGTGCAATTCTCATAGCTTCTGTTCTTCCATGGCTTCTCAGGATCTACGTAGCGATACGGTGTGCTAAAGTCAACTTTCTCGTCAAAACCAGTAATCAGATCTGCCACTGCATGACCTTCCTCATCATATACACGATATACACTCTTTAGTCCCGGATTAGTGATCTTTTCAACTGTCTCAGAAACCTTAATTCTCGGTGCAAATTTACCATTTTCCTCAACTGCGCAGATCTTATAAACAGCGCCAAAAACAGGATCAGTCTTTGCTGTAATCATGCGCTCACCAACACCAAAGCTGTCGATGCATCCACCCTGAGAAAGAATAGAAGTGATTGTATATTCATCTAAGCTGTTTGATACAACGATCTTTGCATCTGTAAAACCAGCCTTATCAAGCATCTTTCTTGCCTTTCTGGACAGATATGCAAGGTCGCCGCTGTCAAGACGAATGCCATAACGTGTCAGCGGGATTCCTGCATCCTTCATCTCCTGAAATACCTTGATTGCATTCGGAACGCCAGACTTTAAAACATCATATGTGTCAACAAGAAGTGTACAATTATTTGGGAATACCTTTGCATAGCTTCTAAAAGCTGTCAGCTCATCGCTGTGTTCCATTACCCAGCTGTGTGCATGAGTTCCGCCAACCGGAATACCAAACATCTGACCTGCACTAACTGTTGCAGTACCATTTACACCACCAATGTAGGAAGCACGAGCACCGTAGATCGCTGCATCCATGTTGTGTGCACGTCTTGCACCAAAATCAGATACACCGCGTCCTGCCGCTGCCTTTACGATTCTTCTTGCCTTTGTAGCAATAAGACTCTGATGATTGATCTGAGCCAAAATTGCAGTCTCAACAAGCTGTGCCTCAATTAACGGTGCAACAACTGTTACAACTGGCTCATTTGGATACATGATCGTTCCCTCTTCAAATGCATAAACATCTCCATTGAAACGGAAATTCTTTAAATAAGCAAGAAAATCCTCATCAAACAGATTTAATGAACGGAAGTATTCAACATCCTCATCCTCAAAATGCATATTTTCCAGATACTCGATCACCTGCTCAAGTCCGGCAAAAATAGAAAATCCTCCGCCATCTGGGTTCTTACGGTAAAATACATCAAATGCTACCTTCTTCTCTGTGTCATTTTCCTTGAAGTATCCATATGCCATTGTCATTTCATACAGATCCATCATCATTGTTATATTTCTTGATTCAAACTGTGTCATTTTCTTTCGCGCCTTCCATCGCTGATATCCAAAATGGATATCTTCTTTCCTTACTTGTACATAAGATATATTGATACCTACGAATTGCTGCGCTGCTGAGAGCTTAGCAATTCCTAAACACCGGATTCGCTGATTTTAGTAAGAAACAGCTCACCCGCGCCTATCATGCGCAAAACCGCCCTATCAGGCTTAATCGCTGCTTTGCAGCTGTTTTGCTTATGAGGCGGCGCTCCTTTCTAGCACAACATTCAGAAAAAACATGCAAGCATGTTTTATTCTGAACGACTGTGCTAGAATGAGCTGTGGTATCAAAAAATCCAGAGAAGCTGTGAAAAAATTCACATTCCCTGGATTTCTATGATACCCGTGATTGAGACTTACGTCAAGCGATTTTGTTAACTTCTATTTTTATTACGTTAAAAAAAACAAATTCTTAGTTTTTTTTCAATATCACAAGTGCTACAAAAAGAGTAAGCACCTCTGCCGCCGGAAATGCCAGCCACACACCCGTGATTCCAAGAAACTTTGGAAGAATCAATGCAAACGCAATGATTGCGACAATTCCTCTGGTGATTGCCACAATTGAGGATTCTTTTGCATGGTCGGTTGCACTCAAAAATCCGGCAAAAATAATATTGATTGCTGCTGCAAAGAAGCCAGCAAAATAGATTCTAATTCCCGGTACTGCATACGCAGCCAACTGTTCTGAGTGTTCACTGTTAAATACATCTGTGATCTGTGGTGCAAAAATCCATACACCGCCAATCAAAACAACTGCTAACACAATGCCAGTTAAAACACTCTTTATTAAAATCTTTCTCTTTAAGAACCCTGCTAATCACACTTGATACATTAGATTGATTTAAAATTATATGATCATACTGTTCATAATTCAGTTTTCTAAAAAAAATATATAGGTTCAACATCCATAATTTTTCTCCAAATAAATTTGGAATCTCCATGACTTTAAAATTATTAAATTGAACAGATTTACTTTTGTGCTGTCTACAAACAACAGAAATATTATGTCCCAATTTTGCTAAATTAGTAGCATAATCATAAGCTACTAATTCTGCTCCACCTACATCAGGTGGAAATCCATAAGTTATCAATAAGATATTACTCATCTATTCTCACAATTAGATACTATATAATTTGTTCTCCTTACCCAAATTGTTGTGATAACATAATAAAAGATTAAACTAATCAAGATTTGCTTCAATGAAGGGAAAAAAGAGGCACGAGGCATATACACAATTGTAGGAACTAATATAAAAGCTAAATACATTATAACTCTAGACTTCCTTACAATCTTTTCAAAATATCTAATTCCATACCCCAATAAAAAACTCAGAATAATAGCCCCAATCCATCCTAAATCCCAGAATTCTCCTATATAACTAGAACCAACTCCCTCTCCATTTAAGTATGCTTCCGGAGATAAAAAATAAGTAAGCTTATGCCCCAAGCTAATTGTATTTTGTACATAATCAACCGTTTGTCCATGAAAACTATCCCAAAAGATTAAAGGATATAAAATATAAGGTGCTCCTTGATTTACAAAAAGTGGTTCATAATAAACCATGTACCCCAATACCAACAGTGACACACCTTGCTGTGCAAAAAATAAAATAATTAAATCTCCCATATTATCAATTATGATATCATCTCCCATTCTAAATTGTACCAGAACTTGTGCAATAAAAATACCTCCAAATCCAAATAGTAAAATTTTTTTTAGAGAAATAGAAGAATTATTCTTCAAAAAGGAATAATAATACCAAGCAAGAAATATAACAGGTAAAAATAATCTCGACCTTCCTCCTTTTAAAACATCAACCATTTTCAACATAAAGAAAACGATTGATATTATAAAAAACTTTTTTTTAGTTGGTCTTGACGCTAAAAATAAACAATATGCAGATTCCATTAAAGTTCCTGCTCCTACTGTCCATAATGGATATACAATATTATTTAATGTTCCATCATAAACAGCAAGATACCCTCTTGATAGTATAAGTTTCAATTCAATTAGATACTTTGTAAAAGTACCAGGTACGGCAAGCAAAAACAATATTGTAGACCATTTATCTAAAAAAGGAGAATAGGAAAACTCTATTTGCTTATATACTAAATAGCGTTTTCCTAATAAAGCTCCTAAATGAGTAAATAATAATGTATATATCAGAAAAGACAGAATTCTATATCTGATTACTAGCGGAAAATAAAAATCACTCCACTTAGTAGCCCAATACCATTCAAACAATCCTAAAATATCAAGAAATATACGTGAGTATAAAAATAATCCTAATGTTGATAAGAATATAACATATACGTTTAGGAATCCAGATTCTTTTACTGCAGAATAAATTGACCATATATATATTGCTAACAATTCATATTGCAACAATGTTATATATGAACCTGTTACGTCAAAAAAGAACAAAAGGATACTCTGAAACAAATATATCAGAATAATAACTAACTGAATAAAAACATTACGGGAAACACAAAGTTTAAGCATCCAAAAAATTATTAAATAAGCTACACTGTGTTTTCAATTCAAAATCTTTTACTCTACTATTAAAAGGTATATTTTCCAAAGTATACCCTTCAATCATTTCTAAAACTTTTTTCGAATATTCTTCTTCATTTAAATTAGTCAAGATACCATATTTACCATATTCTAAGACCTCTTCAGCTCCAATACAATAAGAAGAAACTATTTTCTTTTGCAATATTAAAGCTTCTATTAACACAGTAGGTAGACCTTCAAATTTAGAACTAAAAACAAAAAGATCAGCATGACGAAGATATGGAAAAGGGTTTTTGACAAAACCTAGAAAGTGGACATTATCTGTTACATTTAGATCTTCACAATATTTCTTTAGAACCTCCATTTCTTCTCCGACACCTAAAATCCACAAATGAATATCTCTATTTTCCTGTAATAAAATAGGCATGCAATTAATAAGAAACCTATGATTTTTTCCTTTGTCTATCCTTCCTATTGTTAATAA
>ERZ837910.2795-NODE-2795-length-20554-cov-3.201961_pt1 | contig 20554 bp, 19 predicted proteins | sample MGYA00519940_ERZ837910 | MGnify/ENA primary metagenome ERZ837910 (study PRJEB31850, sample SAMEA3708825) | human gut metagenome | biome: human gut; feature: human-associated habitat; material: faeces | place: China | collected 2014 ... | reverse complement strand
GTTGCTGTCGATCGCCATGACCTGATGACCCAGTTCATTCAGTTCCTGCGCAATTTCCTCACTCTTCTGCCCGGTATAACAGAGCAGGTAGATCGGACAGTCCTTGCGGATCTCATCCATATGCTCTTCTAATTCTTCCCAGTAGATGTTGACAGCCCCCGGATAGGTCTCCTTGTCAAAATCTGCCTTGTCACGGATGTCTATGATCTGTTTTTCCCTTGTATCTTCCTGTAATTCTTCAATCGTTCTAATACACATATGCTTCTTCCTTAATAAAAAATTTCTTATATACAGTAATCGCTCCAGGTGCTCTCGGAAACGTGGGAGCAGCTGTTCCGGATCATCAGGTGACCGGAAAGTTCCATACGCACGACACCACTGTGCCCGCCTTTCATGCGGTCGAGAAGAAGGTAGAGGGCAAATTTCCCCATCTCTTCCTTCGGAAGTCCTACAGTTGTCAGCATCGGCTTCGTGTACTGCGCTTCCTCGATATCGTCACTCGCTATGATCGACGGCGTAAAATAAAGATTCCTGCAGCGTCCCAGATATTTCAGCATTCCGACAGCCGTAATGTCATTGGCGCAGTAGATTCCTGTCGGACAGTCGTCAGACTTAAGAAGCTGCTCCATCGCTTCGTAGCCTTCCTTCTCTGTCTGGTTCGTCTCCACGACATACTCCGGGATCACATCCAGGTTATTTCTCTTAAGAGTGTCCAGATAGCCATTGTAACGGTCCTCGTTTCGACAGTTTCCGACATACCCGATATTCCGGTGCCCCAGTGAGATCAGATGTTCCACTGCCATCGCCGCGATCTTTCTGCCGTCACACAACACTTCATCCACCTCATAATTGGTGGAATTACGGTTGACTAACACTACGCTCCGGTATTTCTGATTTAGTTTCTTAAGGGCCACAGGATTGCATCGGCCGATCACGATCAAGCCGTCCTGTTTTCCCTCCGTCTCAGTATACATTCCCTGGATGATCTGGTCAAGATTTTCCCGCCGGCATTTTCGGTCATCGGAAAAAAGCGGCATATACCATACTTTTGTCAGTATAGCAACCTGTTTATGTATCTCACTTTCTATTACACGCAGCAACTCATTAAAAAACGGGTCTGCAGTCGCCTTTTCCATTCGTGTCATAAGTACACCAACATAATAGACTTTTTCTTCTTTTTCTTTAAGTCCCATTTTCAAATTGCGTGCGGCAGTATTGGGCGTATAATTAAGTTCAATTGCAATCTTCCAAATTTTATCACGGACTTCCGGGGATGAACATTTATAATTTGGATTGTTAAGTACACGCGAAACAGTCGAAGCTGAAACTCCTGCTTTTTCTGCTATTTCTTTAATTGACATAACTTTTCCCTTTCTGTTTTCCAGTACAACAAATTCTTGTTTTATATTTTAGTATTGCTTCTGCCACAGAACAATACTAAATTGCGAAATCGTTTTCACACCTTCAAAATTCTGTAAAAACTGCTCATTATCACGCATCTTGACAGCTAATGTCAAACGCATTCTTTTTTCGTTCACATTTATTAACATATCTTTCACAATTAAAACATTACAGGTTCACACTTGAACGTTATTATGAAACCATCGAATGAAACGAAATCATTTGATAAGTGCTTAAATTTTTTTCATACCTTCTCCAAACAATCAAGCTTAAGCTTGATTGTTATAACCTTTTATGGTTATTATAAAGAACTGCTTCTCCAGCAGTTCTTTTTTTGCATTTATTTACTGCTGCTATTCTTTGAGTATTCTTGTATAAACATAAAATCTGTCTAAACACAAAAACTGCCGCCTTTGAATTGTACTCCACAAAAGCAGCAGTCATTTATTGTTTTTTTATTTATTAACTCCAATTTTTATATAATTCTGAAAAAAAATCAATACTCACACTTTGCCCCATCAAAAATAAATATATATCCTACAAGAATATATACTTACAAACAAACAGTACGGCAAGTATATACATTAACGGTTTTACTTTCTTTGCTTTTCCACAAAATACATTGATAACAACATATGAAATAACACCGAGCGCAATTCCCTCTGAAATACTATACATAAGCGGCATTGCAAGAAGTGCAAGGTATGCAGGTACCGATTCTGTAAGATCTGTAAAATCTACACTTATTATTGAAGATATCATAAGGAAACCAACAAATATAAGTGCCGGTGCTGTTGCAAACGATGGAATTGCCGTAAATATAGGTGCAAATATTATTGCAAGTAAAAACATGATTCCTGTTACGGCTGCTGAAAGACCTGTACGTCCTCCTGCAAGTACACCTGCTGATGACTCTACATATGTTGTAGTTGTTGATGTTCCAAGAACCGCACCAACTGATGTTGCAATGGCATCCGCAAGGAGCGCCGGCTTAATTCTGGGAAGTTTTTCATTTTCATCAAGCATTCCTGCCTTTGTAGAAACACCGATAAGTGTTCCGAGAGTATCAAAAATATCAACAAAGAGGAACGCGAAAAGAACAACGATAAAATCAAGTATCTTAATCTTTGAAAAATCAGCTTTGAAGCACTGTCCAAAAGTATCACCGATTGCTGTAATATCAATCATTTTAAATGTCGGATATAATGAATAAAATCCTGTATCAGGATTTGGAACATAAATTCCTACAAGCTGACAGAGCATTCCAAGAATCCATGTGCTTAATATTCCGATAAGAATAGAGCCTTTAACATTCTTTGCATAAAGAATAACTGTTATAAATAATCCGATAAGTGCAAGCAATGCACCGATTCCTACTGTATGAAAATCTTTTGTAAATCTTACATAAGTAAGAAGTGTTGAACTGTCTGCTACTACAATCTTTGCTCCCTGAAGACCGATAAATGCGATAAATAATCCGATACCTGCACTTACTCCTTTTTTGAGACCTGAAGGAATAGCATTAAAAATAGCTTCACGCACATTTGTAAGTGAAAGTACAATAAATACAAGACCTTCCACAAATACTGCAAGAAGTGCAACTTTCCATGAATAACCCATATTGGCACATACCGTTCCTGCCATATAAGCATTAAGTCCCATACCTGGTGCAAGTGCAAATGGATAATTTGCAAGAAGTGCCATAGCCATACATCCTATAAATGAAGCAATAGATGTAGCTAAAAGTACAGCATCACGATTCATTCCCGTGCTGCTTAAGATATTAGGATTTACAGCAAGTATATATGCCATAGCCATAAATGTTGTAAGGCCGGCAATTACCTCAGTCTTTACATTCGTATTATTTTCATACAATTTAAATAATTTGTTTAACATAATTAATTATGTCTCCTTTTCAGTATGTTTGTCACTATTAAAATATATTACAGTGTTTTCCGTACCCTATTAAAGCTACTGTTTACACCTCACTCTTTTCAACAACACATAAAGACTTTATTTGCCTTCATATGTAATAAGAGAAGTAACATCATACTTAGCAAGTTTTTCTCTGCCATTAAGACCCGCAAGTTCGAGTAAGAATAAAATCTTTACTACCTCACCGCCAAGTTCTTCAACAAGACCTGCACATGCTTCGATAGTTCCTCCCGTTGCGATAAGGTCATCCACAAGCAAGACCTTCTGACCTGGCTTTATTGCATCTTTGTGAATTTCAATCTCAGCTGTGCCATACTCCAAGGCATATGATGCCGTAACCGTTTCACATGGAAGTTTTCCCTTTTTGCGGCATGGTACAAATCCTTTACCAAGAGCATAAGCAATAGGCATACCAAAAATAAAACCTCTTGATTCAGTTCCTACTACAACATCAAAATCAACTTCCTTAACAACCTGAATCATTGAATCAATGGCAAGCTTAAGACCATCCGGATCCTGAATCACAGATGTAATATCCCTAAACATAACTCCCTCACTTGGGAAATCAGGGATACATCTGACATAATCCTCTAATTTCTTCATTGTATATATGTCCTCCTTATTAATTATAAGATACTGTCACCTCTTTTATGAGGAGACTTTGCATTACTGTTCACATTTTCATCTTAAGAACAGCATAATTGATTCTTCATGCACAATCTTATTCATTATACCAAAAATAAATGATATTCTCAATATGGCTGCTACTATTCTTTTTACGTTTTGTAACAGCGCATACGTCAAAAAGATCAATAATACTTCAGCCTGCTAAGTTTTTACTGATTATCTTTCTAAACATATTTTTTCCAGCATTTCCTCAGCAAATACCTTTTTACCTGGCATTTCACATATCTTACCTTCATCATTTGTCAATTTAAATCTGTTTATACACCTTTTAGGCACTATTCCCTCGTCAGCACATTCTACCATTGATATGTCAAATTCACTGTCACCTGCTGCCACAACTTTTTCAACATCGTCTCCCAAATACGCTCTAAATCTTTTAACTGCCGTTCCCTTATCAAGATTTTTGGGAACCACATACACTTTTATTCCATTGTTAAAAACATCAACAAGCGACAAATTCAATTTATATCTAAGTTTGCAGACAACCTTTTCCGGTTTGTCACATTTGGTAAACACAAACAATTCTTCAATAAATCTCACTTCAAATTTTCTTAACTCCTCGCTTTCAAGATATAGCACAGCTTTTAAAAGTTCATCCACACTGTTTGAAATCAGATTTTTAGAAACTTTATACCACTCTTCATCCACTTTTCCGTCTACCAGCAACACTCCGCCATTACAGACAAGTGCATATTTTATCAACCCAATTCCAAGAAAAATCCTTTCATACTGCTCTCTTGTCCTCGTTGTCGTAGGCACTATAAGAAATCTCTTTTTAATTTCATTCAAAAGTTCAAATGTCCTTTTAGTTATATATGAAATCTCCCTGCCATTGTATAATTCTACATTTATCTTTTCTCTGCCAATATCATGCTTGTATGAATATATCAACGTATTATCCATATCAATATTTAATATTTTCATTTTACATTCAAACCTCACATACAATAACTTCCATTATCCATAAATCTCTCAAATCTATTTAAATAAATTAAACTTCATAATATAAACAACGATAAGTACAATCAGATATACAATAGGTATTCCGCGCCACATCACCTTAAAATCCTGGCTGCTCATTGTCATATGCAGTATAACAGAAATAAATACATACCATAACAGAACCATCTGCCACATTACAAGAGTTGTTCCTGACATATAATAATAAATACCTGCACTTGTCAATGCTCCGCAAAATACAGGTGCTATTGAAGCCATTGTCTGTTGGATTGCCGCCATTATTACATTTCCTCTTGTCACATACTGAACATATCCAAGCCTGTCTCCATCAGGATGAAAGAATACTATTTTGGTAACTTTTGCTCCAGTAAGCGTTGCAAGCAGTGCGTGAGATAATTCATGATGAAAAACACCAATAAATGTCAGTCTGTTAAATATAAAGTATGTAAATTCATTTCCAAAAAATGATGCCGTTACCGAATATAGCAGTTTTACTATTTGTTCTATAACAAACCCCGCAACCGGTATCACAAATGTCAATATCAGTGCTGTCAAAAGATAGTTTACATATATATCATTCATATTATTCCTCATTTTCACTCTATAAAATCCAAAACCAATATTTTCCCATAGCGTAAACATAAGGTGCGGCACATTTGGCACCACACCTTATAAATATAAATTTTATCCTTCGCTCTAAAATCTTCCTCTGCTCTAAATGTCATTGAAAGGATACAATACACTATGATTTATTTTCTTACAACAGCCTTTCTTATCATATCTACCGGGATGATTAGAACTGCAAGTAACATTGACACAAGAAGTGCTTTCACACTTAACATTGTTGTATTAAATACAGGTCCGCCAATCTGAATCATAATTGTCTGCAATACAAATATAGCACCCATTACAAGACCAAAATTCTTATTCTCACTGATGTGCTCAAAGAGATTAAATTTCTCAGACCTTGTATTTAAACTGTTAAATATTATTGAGTAGATAAAGAATGCAAACATAAATGTCTTTTCATATAACTCCGGATTTTTGCATCCCTCAGGCATTACAAATGACGTTATACCGGCCACATTTTCAAGAATCAAAATCGAACCTAATGTTATAAATATAGCACTCACCCCGATTGCAGACTTAATATAACCTGTGAGAATATTGTCTGTTCTCTTTGCCGGTTTTTCATTCATGTATCTGTCAAGTATTGGTTCACCACCAAATGCCATTGCTGCAAGCGTATCCATTATAAGATTTATCCATAAAATCTGAACAATTGAAAATGGCTCTGTCCATCCAAGTACAGGTGCAAGGATGTTCATAAGAAGTGTACTGATATTTACAGTAAGCTGGAAAATAAGGAATTTACCAACTGACTTAGCCATTGTTCTACTGTTAAGTACGCAATCTTTAATAGACGTAAGACTATTATTAAGGATTACTACATCTCCTGCCTCCTGTGCAACTGCTGTTCCGTCACCCATTGCAAAACCTATATCAGCCTGTTTTAATGCAGGTGCATCATTCACACCGTCACCGGTCATACCACAAACATTTTCAAGCTGCTGTGCAATCGATACCAGACGCTTCTTGTCGAGAGGTTTGGCACGGCTTACAACTTTAAGGTGTGGAAGTTCTTTCTTGAGTTCTTCATCTGACATCTTTTCAAGTTCTTCATGTGTAAGAACAATGTCATTTTTCTCATCCATAAGAATTCCGGCTTCTTTTGCGATAGCTGTCGCTGTCTCTTCTGCATCACCTGTCACCATAACAACCTGTATTCCGGCACGGTTAAGCACTTCAACAGTCTCAATTGCATCTTTTCTTACATTGTCCCTGAGACATAAAACTGCAAGAAGTATTTTTTTGCCGTCTGCAATTTTTGCAACAGATAAAAGTTTCATTGTTCTCTCAGCTTCAGCCATCATCTGTTTTTCAACTTTTTCCTTGTCAGCAGCAGTAAATTCTTTCACACCGCCATCCGCATCCATATAATGAGTTACCTCATCAATAATCTGTTCCGTAGCACCTTTCCAATAAATAACACCATCTGTCAGTTCTACGGTAGCACATTTCTTTTCAGAATCAAAACCATTGTTCTCTTTGACTTTTTTCTCTATCTCATTCTCATCAATCTTAATATTGTTAGAAAGAGCATAAGTAAGAAGTGCCCTATCCATATTATTGCTTCCGATTGCTTTTCCTTCTGAAACTTTGGCAAGATTATTCACTGTGATCGCGTCTATAAAATCATTATTTAAAAGCTTATCCGTAACTTCGCCGTCACCTGTAATAAATTCTACCAAAGAAAGATTTCCCTCTGTAATTGTTCCTGTTTTATCACTGAACAAAAGATTCATATAAGCGGAATCTGAAAATGCAGCCTTATGACTTACAAGAATATTCTTTTTGTACATTGATTCCGTATTCATCGACTGAACAAGGCTGTTCATCATAGGAAGTCCCTCAGGTACTGCCATGATAACGATACTTGCCATAAGCATTACAGCCTCAGCAACGAGCAGTATTACAAATACAGGAGTGATTGCTTCATCGGCTCTTACAATATTTAAAACAACCTGTAACACACCGGCGATAGCTGCTGCCGAAACACCGAGTTTACCGATACCTGCAGCTACTACCTCCAGTTTAAGACTTGATGTATCCTTTCTTTCTTCCTCTTCATTGTCTGTCAAAGCCTTGTTAATTTTTCCAAGCTCAGAAGCATCACCGATAACAGTTGCCACCATATATGCTTCTCCACTTGTTACAACAGAACCCATAAAAACTTTACTTGCTGATGAATAATCAGTTGACTCGGCATCATCCATACTTTCTGCTGCCGACTTTGACTCATCTCTTGACTCACCATTAAGAGCAGCCTGTGATACTTTTACACTACCATCAAAAATAAGTCCGTCAACCGGTACTTTATCACCTGCCTGAATAAGTATGGTATCACCTTTAACAATATCATTGGTAGGAATTTTCAAAAGTTTTCCGTCTCTTACCACCTTTGCAAAAGTTTTACTGTACTCTTCCTGCAAAGCCTCACTTCTTGAACTGTTTCTGTACTCTGACAGTGTAGAAAAGCCTGTTGCAAGTGCTATTGCAATAATAATACTTACAATTTCAATAGCATCATTTCCACCTGATATAGCAGGGAAAATCACTCCCAATACCGCAAGTACAATTTTAAGTAAAAGCGCAAAACACAGAACTTTAATCCAAATGTCATTAAATGCGCCTATAAACATAGACCATAACGATTCCTGCTCTTTTTTTGCAAGCTGATTTGTTCCAAATTCTGCTTTGCTTTTAGCTGCCTGTTCACTTGACAAACCTTTTTTCAGGCTGTCTTTTTTCATTATCTCACTCATAATTAGGAAATTTCCTCTCTTTTTTATAAATGTTTTATTATTATTATCTCAAAATTGAAATAATATAATCACATTGATAATTAACAATAATGTCTGCAAAGTTCGCCGATATTTGTATCTGTAGTTCCCTGACCAATTGCATTGAACTTCCACTCTCCATTGTGTCTGTAAATCTCACCAAATATCATAGCTGTCATTCCTGAATAATTTTCAGAAAGATTGTATTTACACAATTCTCTGTTTGTCTTTCCGTCAACAATTCTTATAAATGCATTTTTTATCATTCCAAATTCCTGTTTTCTTTTTATGCAGTCATAAATATTAACGACAATAACTATCCTGTCATATTCTGCCGGAACTTTTGATAACTCAATAAGAATCTGCTCATCATCTCCATCACCATCACCTGTAAGATTGTCTCCCATATGTCTTACTGTTCCCGATTTGTGCTGAAGATTTCCAAAATAAACCACATCACTTTTATCGCAAAATTTGCCACCTTTTAAAAGAATTGCAGTAGCATCACAATCGATATCTGCCGAACCTGAACCAAGCAATGAAGCAAAAAAACCTTTCTTTTCTGACTCTGCTGCATCCCATCCAAGACCTACGAGAACATTGGAAAGACCTGCACTTTCTTTTGTAAGACTAACTTTTTGTCCCTTTTTTAAACTGATTGACATACCGTTTTCCTCCTTGTAATCTGTTATTCAACATCAACACCGTAGTTTGCACATAATGCAGCAAGTCCACCCTGGTATCCGCTTCCTATTGCATTAAACTTCCATTCATTGTTATTCTTGTATAACTCTCCAAATACAACGGCTGTCTCAATCGAAAAGTCCTCGCCCAGGTCATATCTTAACATCTCCTCACCTGTCTCTTCGTTGTAAATTCTTATGAATGCATTATTTACCTGCCCAAAATTCTGTCTTCTCTGTTCAGGCTCATATATTGTAGCAGTAAATGCAATCTTTGTAACATCTGTCGGAACCTTTGTAAGGTCTATTTTGATTTGCTCATCATCTCCGTCACCTTCACCTGTGAGATTGTCTCCCATATGCTGTACTGAACCTGACGGATGAGTAAGATTTCCATAAAATACAAAATCTTCTGATTTCGCTGTTTTTCCTGAATCACCAAGCAAAAATGCTGCTGCATCAAGGTCAAAATCTCCACCTGTGTCAAATTGATTAACGTCCCATCCAAGACCTACTACAACTTTTTTTAATCCCGGATTTCCTTTTGTAAGACTTACTTTCTGTCCTTTTTGTAAACTGATTGGCATTGTATATCTCCTCCTTAAATTTAAGTTAAGCTACTTCTATTCCATAATGTCCGCAAAGTGCTGCAAGTCCGCCCTGAAATCCGCTTCCTATCGCATTGAACTTCCACTCTCCATTATGTCTGTAAATCTCACCTACTACAACGGCTGTCTCAATCGAAAAGTCCTCGCCCAGGTCATACCTGATAATTTCCTCGTTTGTATCAACATTTACAAGTCTTATATATGCATTTGAGACCTGTCCAAAATTTTGTCTTCTTACCTCTGCATCATATATTGTTACAGTAAATGCAATTTTATCAATATTTGAAGGAATATCGGCAAGATTTACTTCTATCTGTTCATCATCGCCTTCACCCTCTCCTGTAAGGTTATCTCCCATATGTTTTATAGAACCTGAAGGATGCTCAAGATTTCCATAAAATACAAATTCCTTTTCTGTTGGGCACTTACCATTTGAACCAAGCATAAATGCTGCTGCATCAAGGTCAAAGTCTGCTCCTGAGTCAAATGCATTTACATCCCATCCAAGACCTACCATAACATTTTTAAGTCCCGGATTTCCTTTTGTAAGATCAACTTTCTGTCCTTTTGATAAATTAATTGGCATAATATAACCCCTCCTTTACTTTAGTGTTCCACCGTAAGTCTGCATAAATTCTTTCTTTATCGCATCAAGTCTGGCTGCATCATCAATACGCTGTTTTCTGGCATTTTCCTGAATTGCTCTTGTCTCATCAATACCATTTACAATAGTTCTCCATGTTTTTTCAAGTGTTTCAATCTTTATAGAACTTCCTGAAGCAAGTTTTGCTGTCATCTTTGACTGCTCAACTGTATTTTGCGCATTCTTTATAAGCATCTCATTTGTCTTTTTATCAAGCTCAGCCATTGATTCAGCCTGAATCTTCTGTCTCTTGAGCATAATAGCCTGTGCAAGAGCCTGTTTAAATACAGGAAGTGTAACGATAAACGCAGAATTAATCTTTCTAACAAGATTCATATTGCTAAATTCCATTGTTTTAATCATCGGAATAGACTGCATTGCGACATTCTCTGCTGTTCTTAAATCCTGTGTTCTCTGCTCAAGCATCATAAGAGCATTATTAAGACTTGCAAGTTCAAGCTGTATCGCATTGTCAGCAGTATTTTCATAATCCTGCTGTCTCTGGGCTATGTATGCCTCAAGCTCCTTGCATCCCTGCTCCCCGGCAAGAATATATTTTACAAGCTGATGATAATAACCGACATTTGCATCAAACATCTGATTTAAATTTCTGTTCGACTGCTTTATCTCACTTTCATACTGTTTAAGCTGAACGTAAATTTTGTCAACCTCATCACCCATTGTGTGATACTTCTGCAGGATTTTGTCGAGCTGTTTTCTTAAATTTCCAAAAAGCTTATTAAAAAGCCCCTTGTCTTCTTTCAACTCATCAATATCAAACTTTGACATAATCTTCGATAATGAACTTAACATCTCATTTGACTCGTCAATCTGGCTCATACTCATGCTGTTAAGCACAATGTCTGAAGCTTTTGAGACTTCTTCTGCCGCCTCAGCGCCAAAAGAAACTATTGTTTCAAGATTGTTCACTTCTATCGTGCTGACCAAAGCATCAACTTCATCAGAGCCAACAAGTTCATTGCTCATCTGCTTTCTATCTTCAACAATATCATATGCCTCAACTGTTTCAATCTCATTTTGTACCGGTGCCTGTACAACAGCCGGTTCCTTTTTTCCAAAATCAAGACCCATATCTTCCCTCCTTAAAAAATATTGTAGCTTTTATTTTATACACTGTCATCCACGCCTGAAAAGTCTGTCACGCAATGACGTGTGTACACTTAACGGAATACTATTCCAATTTGGTACTTGAAGATCATACATATAATCCCCCATCTGGTGTTCTTCCATAAGCTTCATATTAAAATAATTTTCCATATTGTACCCGGTAGGTACAAACAAAGCAACATCAAACCCAAGAAGATTTAAGAACGCTATATATATCGTATCTTCCAGAGATATCACACTATCTGATGTATTTAAATAAATAAGCTTAGGATTTTTCTTTGTAAAATCAAATGCCTGCAACAATCTTGTCACTTCCTTAGGAAGATTTAGAGCTATTGCAACTATAGTATATTCTGTCCCATTTTCAAAAGTTCCCTTTATTGACTTTTGCTGCAGCAAAAGCTCAATTTTATCCAAAATATGTTCCTGCATATCTTCACGCAGAAAACCATACTGATATGCTCTGTGATTTTTTATAACATTTCTGTGAAGTCTTCCGTTTTTAAAAAACTCCGCAGCAAACATTTTCATCGGATTAGCATCCGTAGGTAAAATATACGGTGCACTGTCAATCACCAATGTCTCAGGTGTCATAAGCTGTTTCAATGTAACCCAATACTCTTTTGTGTTCCTGTCTTTCACACCTGAAAATTTAGAAAAAATAACCGGAATGTTTACGATACCGGAGGCTGTCGAAAAGCCCGGCCTGTATTTCAACTCCGTATCCCACAAAATTTTAATCTCACTGTCCATAGTATTAAGTGATATTGCATTTGCCTTGTCATACTGCTGATTTCTAAACAACATATCATCATTATACATAAGGTTATCAAGTTCTCTCTCTGCATGATATGCCGCCGTTCCAATGTGCATATCTGCATTTTGCATCGGAAACTTATTTACGGCAAGATAATCCGGATAATTTATCTCGTATAATATTTTATCTTCAAGACAGCACTTTTTTCCTGCATTTGGACACAATATCAAAACATCTGTCTTTGTCCTTGCAAGGAAACGCATAAACAATGCCTCATTTTCATCATTGCACCCTCCCATGTATATAAAACATGATACCATATCATCATCCAGCCCTTTAAATAGCGCTGTCTGGTATCTGTTTATAAAACAGAGCAGATAAACTGCCTTATTCAAAATTTTATTTATATTTGTAATATTAGTATTTTGTTCAAGCCTCTTAGCCTCATCCAAAATAACATCAGCAAAAGCATTGACCAAAAACTTCCTTACACTCGGTCTTTCAGGAAACTGAATATTGACCTGAAGCTCCTTTACAAGCTGATATACGTCCCTGTAATTTCCTCTTTTTATCTTGGCTATCTCATCCGTATCAGGCTTAGGAATCATTTCACTTACGACAACAACATTCCTTTTCATTCCTTGGAGTGAAAGATAAAACTGATAAAGTTCATTCTCGTATGTAAGTTTATCCCACACACCGTTTATCCTGATATAACAGTTATAAAACAGATTTTTCTCATCTGCATAACGATTATCAGATGTGTTTTCAAAGCAATTTTGTCCTAAAGTATTTCCTGTCTGCAAATTATTTTTTAATTCATTAAACTTGTTTTTTCTAACAGATACAGGCCGTAAGAAATCATCAATTCCTTTTCCATCAATCCAGGCATTTGTACAATTTAGTATATGCTCCTTAAACACTGAAGGATTATTACTGTTTCGTCTGTTTAAATCATTTTTCCGTGTAAGTTTTTTTATGCTGAAATCTTTTTCAAACGGAGCCATATCCGTATCTGTATATTCGACTGACTTTTCAAGTGATGCATCCACCTTGAGATATGCATCGTCTCCCTGTGGCTGTACAAAAACAACATCACACCCTGCATCAGCCAAAATATTTATAAGCATAAACTCATATCCGACAATATCCCCAATAAACAAAATCTTAGGTATATTCTCGCCATTCATCTGATTTACAACGCTCTCAAATTTATAATAAAGCCAGCACATAAATTTAATATATGCATTTTTAAGCATATTTTCATTTTTGCCTTTTTTTCTCAGTTCATCAAGCACATCATATATTGCTCCGGCAATATTCTCCCGCTGAAACATTCCCATCCTTGGAAGCCACTTTTTTAAAGCAGTAGAGATAAATCCCATACTCATTTGAAAATCTAATCCCATAATTTCTTCATAATACGAAAGATTACTTTCGGTGGGATTTCCGATTTTCCCCTCAATGACAACCCCCGACTTTCTTGCTTCATTATAATATTTATAAATAAACTGTTCTATTTTTTCTGATGTTTTATTAAAACGATAAAAATAAACACCCTTTTCATTACGTCCGCTAAGCGGAATGAAAAAATCATCAAGGCTTTGAAGCTTTATATGTTTTAATGTCAATTTACTCACCTCAATATTTGCTGCCTTTATACTTGTTCATTGCGATTCCAAGCACCGAACCCACTACACCGCCGACTATATGCGTCAGATTTGATACATTATCATTGATAAAAATCCCATCTCTTATCTGACCACCGATGTAGATTACCGCCACAAGAATAAAAGTAAGCGGAATCTTTCCATCCTCTATACTCGTCATACTTGCAAGCAGTATAAATGCAAAAACAATGCCGCTTGCACCCATAAGTGCCACACCGGGAAAGAATATAAAATGAATAACTCCCGTGACAAAAGCCGTAACTAAAATTACAATCAGTGTGTCTGCTGAGCCATACTTTTCTTCAAGTAACGGACCAATCACAAGAATCATCGTAATATTTCCTATAAAATGCTCCCAGTTCGCATGCCCCAGAACATGCCCGAAAAATCTAAAATAAGTCAATGGATCTGTAAACGATGATCTATAGACACAAAAAAGCAAATCATCCGAAACACCACCTGTAAGATACCCAAGCCCCAGCACTAAAAGGCATATAATCGAAAATACCAATATAACAGGTGAGTTAAATGAAATCCTTATGCCTCTGTTTTCTTTACTCATTTATCCCCCTCAAAATAAATCAATTTTTACAATTTCTATGCGAAAACATACAATTTGCAACCATCTTTTACCATTTTACCATAAGGTTATTTAATATACAAGAAAGATTGGATTTTTAAGAAAATATTATAAATTCATAATTAACGAATTTACTTACTTAATTTTCGACTATTTTTTCATCTTAACTTATGTTATTATAAAATCATATAAATGATATAAGGAGTTTAAACGGGGTATGAAGAATAATTCAATTTACTATAGTGTTGGTGCATTACTATATAGTCCTGCTGACAAAAAAGAGCTGGCAGAATACATTATTTCGGAAAAATTCGGTTCTAAATATTCACTTGCTCTCTGCCTTGAAGATACAATAAATGATAATTTCGTAAAAGAAGCTGAAATGCAGCTTATAATAACAATAAACAATATTTACAATGCATTACAAACAAATAAAGCATTTTTCCTCCCTAAAATTTTTATCAGGGTGCGAAATTCTGAACAAATCATATATCTTGATAAACAGCTTGGCGAAAGCAGTGAAATAATAACCGGTTACATAATTCCAAAATTCTGTATTGAAAATGCAGATATTTATATAGAAGAAATTCAAAAACTAAATTCCATACACAACCATACAAAATACTTTATGCCGATATATGAAAATGACTCCATAGTAAATCTTAAACACCGATACGACAATCTATACACATTGAAAGATAAACTTGATTTAGCAGAAAAATATGTTTTAAATATCAGAGTCGGCGGCAATGACTTGTCACATCTTTTTGGTTTCAGACGGGAATGTAATGAATCAATACACCAAATATCACCTATCGCAAATATATTTTCTGATATTGTAACCGTTTATGGAACAGATTATATAATCTCAGGCCCTGTTTATGAATATTATTCAGGAAATGATTGGAAATCAGGTCTGAAAAAAGAAATAAATGATGATAAACTCTGTGGTTTTACTGGAAAAACCGTTATACATCCAAATCAGATTTCTGTCGTAAATAATGAATATAAAGTGTCCCAAAAGAATTATAATGATGCACTCGAAATAATGAACTGGGATACAAAAAACAGTTCTCTCGTCTCAGGAAACATCACAAGAGAACGTATGAATGAATACAAAACTCATTTTAACTGGGCACAGAAAGTCTTGTATCTCGCTGAAAATTATGGAATTAAAAATGAATAGCATAATCTTAACCATAACCAACACCAATATTTAAAAGAATAATGTGGCGCCACTAAAAATCATACTTTTTGGTGACGACACTTTTCTATATAACAGTAAACTTTTGTTTTTATATTGTCTTTTTCTAAATTTATTGATCTTACAATAAACATATATATCATATAATTTATACATCTGACATTTTTTTGATAATGCCACAACACTTATAATTATTTAACGGATAATATTCAATCGGAACATTTTTTTCATCTGCCAGTCTTATAAGATGTCTCAATTCTTTGGCATTCTTATATTTTTCACCAACAAGCACTTTCCATGGAACACGCCTGAGTAACACTCTTGTAGCTTCACCTATCCCCGGTTTTATAAAGTTTATGTCATCAATTCTAAAATCTGCTGCAATTTTTCTGACCTCATCTATCCCCTTTAACAAAATAATTTTTTCTTTTTTATTATTTTGGCTTTGAACATCACTATTATCAATATCACAATCCGTATTTACATTTGAACTGTCCCAAAAACGGTTAATGCTTATCTTTGTATCATCATCATTTATTTTTTCATCATCTATCACAAAATGCTTTTCAATAGCTTCTATAAATTGATATGACAAATCTTCATCCTTCAATTCGCCATAATAAACAGCACCATGAAAATCATCTTTTCCAATTATGTCATCTCTTAAAAAAGTTCTGCTTATAAGACCGGATACCGTACTGTTAAGACATGAGCTTGGTATAAGAATGTCTTCATGAGTTCCACAAAGCTTAGTCACATTAGCCGGATCAGCAATAACTGCAATGTCAGAAGAAACTCCGTCATATGCAGCAATATCTTTCTTTAGCTCGTTTAAAATAGCTCCCTTCCCAATCCATCCGTCAACAAAAAGAAGCTGTCCCGGTTCAAACTTTTTCAAAAGGTACTTCATTGCATTGTCATCAATTCCACGACCTCTTATAATTGAAATAGAATAATGCGGCACATCTATATCATACTTGAATTTAATATACCTCTTAATCAAAATCCCAATAGGAATCCCCGCTCTTGCAAGTGATACTAGAACCACATCTTTCCCTTTCGCATTTACTATCTTATCTGCCACAACACCAACTGCCCTTGCAACCGGCTCAGAATAAACCTTTAAAGCTTCATAATAAGTTTCCATGTATTTTTCAGTCGGAACATACTCTATCGGAAGCATCTCACTATAATGCTTTCCCGATTGAATAAGTCTCTCCCTCTCTTTTGTCGGCTGCGGCTCTACAAGTCCTGTTATATCCTTTAATAATAAAATCACATCATCTTTTTTATATGAACTTCTCAAAATATATATCCCCCATTTTCATTCACATTACACAATCCACCTTAGCAGATAAATATCATCATTTTTTTTACTCAAAGCATTGACAAGAGAATTAACACCCGCACTGCCACCATAATGTGAATCTGTTAAAATCAATACCTTGTCATATGAATCTATATCATAAATAAATGTTTTTCTTTCATCATCATACAAACTGCGAAGCTCATACCTCTCATGAACAGGATAAATATTTTTTTCATCCAATCCGGCTATATTTAAATTTCTGCCTTGGCAAACCTCAATAGGACTTCTTGTCGTTGAATGACTTCTCACTGTGCATCCCTTTTTTTCAATACACGAACCTATAAAAAGAGCCGGATACATAAATTCTTCTGTTCCTACAACAAGAATACTGCTGCCTGTTTTAAAATCTATTTTTTTCTGAATATCATTCCACAACTTCATGCAATGCTTCCCATAAACTTCTGCATCAACAGCCCTTCTTGAATTAAGCCAGCCATTAAATTCAACCTGTGTTATCTCATACTTTTTTTTGAAATCAGGTACAAAATAAGTTCCATCAGCATCATAACCGGCTGCTATAGCACTATACCGGCTGTTATCAATCTTCGCAAGATAATAGAGTTTGATATCATGTTCATTGTATACTGTCAACTGCTCATCTGACATACCATTAAGCAGCGAAGCAACAGCAAACTTTTTCTTTACACAGGAACCATATGTGTCTTCCAAGATATTGACAATATTTAAAATCGTATTTCCAGTTGTAACTTCATCTTCAATAAATATAATATGCTCAACCTCTCTAACAAACTTTTCAATATCTTCCTTAACAAGCTTCTGTTCAGTCGCATGACTGTGTGCTTCCGAAAAAAACAGATAACTTACATTATCAATTATCTCTCTTGTTGTCTGAATATAATATGCACCCAGCTTGATTGCAATCTCTGCACCAATAGCTGTCGCAGTCTCAGCAAACCCTACTAAAAGCAGCTTTTTTCCAGAATACTTTTCTTTCAATATATCAGCCAATGCATCAAACATTCCTAAAGCCTTACTTGGAGAAACCGGAATATGCTTTCCCTGAAGTTTATTCACAACAAGATAATTTCTCTTTTTATTATTTTCTCTTTTGCCAATACAGACTAAATCACTCTCCTGATACATCCCACTCTCCTTTAAATACTCTAAACTTTACTCTTCGCCAAGCTCCATGATTTTTTCCATCGCTTCTTCCTCCTATTATACTTTAATCATACATTATTGTGAATAACATTTTTTTATACAGTCTAAACAATCTATCTCATTCGTCTGAATCCACTGCTTAACGTATATTATTTTTTCTGCAAATATTAACAAATAGAAGTTAAGATTTCTATTTGTACTTTTCACATATAAAAACTTATTTTATGGATATATTTCACAATCAAAAATACGATTTTCGTCACTTTTAGTCATTATTGAAAATTGTGTACACATTTACATCGGATAATCAAAAAATTTTCTCATAATAATCCTTTAAAAAAAGAACAAATGAAAAAGTCCCCTGACAAATAAAACAGTAAAATAAGACTATTTTCTGTTCTATTTATCATGGAACTGTAAAGTTTACATTATTTTTTTCTTTACCACACAATACCACGCAGCGATTTATGGCAATATTTGCAACGTTTAAAAAAATCTACTTTATACGGTTTATGACAATATGGGCAGAATTTTGGTTTCATGACTGAATATGATTTTAACATTGGCAACACCTCGTAAATATTCTGCTATAATTGTTACTCCTTTATTTGTAATTGTATATCTCATCTAATACCTCAATAATTCCAAGCAGCTCTTTTGCCTCTTGCTTTGTCAATTTTTTTTCTTTATCATCTAATTCCGAAACTTTTTTGTTATTTTCTTTAATAAAAGTTATACTAATTCTAAGCAACAATGCCACTACAACCAAAATAAAAATAATTTTTAATAAAATATATACTATTACTTTCACCACCTTTCCATAGTCTTCACTATTTTTTTTCTCCTCAATTTTTCCAGAATATCGCTTCAATCTTTTCTGATTTTTTTTTATAACCTTTGATTTTCTAAAAATTTTATTATCCTCAAGCATTTCTATTATCCTATAAACCATTAAGACAATTTTTTCATTGTAATTCATTTTCACATATCATGCATCCTTTCAATATTCTCTCCTATTACATCTTTATAACCACACTGTTACACATGCTGTTGGTACTCTCAATTATGCTGCACCCGATATTTTGAATTTCACAAACGCTACTGACCGCATTGATATATACTCCCTCGGCTGTTTGTTATATTTTATGCTTACAGGATGTTCTCCCAAAGACAGAAATGCTCCTCCACTTTCTAAAATATGCAGTTATACGTCAAACCACATTTTTAATACATGTACTGCAAGCTACGAAATAAGATATCATAATATACATCAGCTTGTAAAAGATATTGAAAAAGAACTGTCTTATCCTGATAAATTATTTTTCAATATTATAAGAAAATTTCCGGGGTTTCAAACAAATTATCCGCCCAAAAACATGATTGCTTTCCATTTATATGCATTTGTTCCCATATCGCTTATATTCGATCATTCCGGAACAAAAACTTATATTTTCTCTGCTATATTTGTAGCTGTAATATACCTTTTTGGATGTAATTTATTTTATATCGGCGACCGTATCCCACGTTACAAATATCTTTGCAGCATCATTCCGGGACTGAGATATATAATTAAAATCTCTTTAATATTACTCATAATGTTAATTATATGTGCAATTATGTTCCCACAATTACGATAATACTTGCGAAAATGGAGGTTCAAAATGGAAACTGAAAACAAAGTTATTAGCCAAAATAAAACTACCAACAATAATAATAAAATTATTAACACTAATAAAACTGTCAACAACATTGTTAAATACCAGCAAAACTATGAATACATGATTGCAAACTTTGAATTATATCCCAAAAATAAAAATATTAGAAACGCTCCTACTATTAGAACAAAAGATTTGACCAACAACTTCGTTTATTCATATATTTCATTAACAAAACATCAGATTATATCGTTCTATGAAAAAAAGGAAAACAAAACTTTTAAATACTGGATTATATTTATAATATCTTTTTTGTTAACCCTTCCGTTAGCATTGCTTGAATTTGCAGGCCTGCTTGACATAATATTTTCTCTTTAACAGCCAATTGTACAAATTAGAAAAGGTTAATACTATGAGAACATTAAAATACGTTACACTCGGTCTTTTAAACCAAAAAGAAATGACTATAGAATCGGTTAAAAAATGTATCAGTCTGCTTGACTGATGCATTTCTGAACATTCACTATAATAATCCACAAAAAAACTGTAAATCTCATCCTATAAGACTTACAGTTTCTAATAAAAATGCCGCAGACCGGAATCGAACCGGTACGGGTATCACTACCCACAGGATTTTAAGTCCTGGGCGTCTGCCAGTTCCGCCACTGCGGCATATAACAATATTAAATTGTTATGAATGGGACCTACAGGGCTCGAACCTGTGACCCTCTGCTTGTAAGGCAGATGC
>ERZ837910.2789-NODE-2789-length-20593-cov-3.516263_pt1 | contig 20593 bp, 15 predicted proteins | sample MGYA00519940_ERZ837910 | MGnify/ENA primary metagenome ERZ837910 (study PRJEB31850, sample SAMEA3708825) | human gut metagenome | biome: human gut; feature: human-associated habitat; material: faeces | place: China | collected 2014 ... | reverse complement strand
TCCTCCTGTATCTATCCTTACACCGGAGCAGACACAGTACTACTTCCTTTCAGGATTTACAGCTAAGCTTGCAGGTACAGAGCGTGGAATCACAGAGCCAACACCTACATTCTCTGCTTGCTTCGGACAGGCATTCCTTGAGCTTCATCCAACAAAATATGCTGAGGAACTTGTTAAGAAGATGGAGAAGAGCGGAGCTAAGGCTTATCTCGTAAACACAGGATGGAACGGAACAGGAAAACGTATCTCTATCAAAGATACTCGTGGAATCATTGATGCTATCCTCAACGGAGACATCAACAATGCTCCAACAAAGACTATTCCTGTATTCAATTTTGAAGTACCAACAGAGCTTAATGGCGTAGACACAGGTATTCTTGATCCTCGTGACACATATGCAGATGTTTCTGAGTGGGAAAAGAAAGCTGATGATCTTGCAGACAGATTTATCAAAAACTTCGCTAAATACGAAGGAAACGATGCTGGCAAAGCTTTAGTAGCAGCAGGACCTCAGAAATAATTTGAAATTTAATTAAGCAGAAGAGTGACCCCATGGTTATATTTGACATAATATATAACCATGGGGTTAAATCTTTAAAGAGAAGTGTAAAACGTAAGATAAAAGGAGGTTGGTTAGAATGTTAAAAAAACTTGACAAAATGAAAATTGGGCAGCGCTTAAAAGAATCTTTTAAACATGTAATTATAGACTTTATGGTTTTATTGATTATCATAGTAATAGCTATGGTATATATAGTAAAAGATTACTCAAAAGTATTAGACAAATATGCTTATCCTCAGGGAGACATAGCAATGGCTATGAACTATGCGGCTGAAGTACGTTCTTCAACAAGAGGTACTGTTGGTTATGATTCTGATGAATACATAAATCAGATGAAAGAGCAGCATGAGGAAGCTATTAAGAATTTTGATGCAAAAATAGAAGATATTCGTACAACGATGGTCACAAAAGAGGGCAAAGAATGCATGAGTGCCATTGATAAAGCATGGAAAGAATACAAACAGATTGATGAAACTGTTATAGAAAAAGGAGCAACAACAGATGATGCACAGTCATTGGAGGCACAGAAAATGATGTTTGATGAGTTGGCTCCAAAATATGAAGCTTTAGATAAGACTCTAAAGAATTTGATGTCAATTAATGTATCTAAAGGCAATACGGAAAGAGTTAAAATTGAGGTTGTGCTGATTGTACTCATAGTGATTATAGTTATTGTCTGCGTAATTGTAGCAGTTTACTCAACGAGGCTTGCAGTGAAGATATCAAATGGTATAGAAAAACCATTAAATGAGTTGGGTGAGAGATTCATTACTTTTGCCAAAGGCGATTTAGATTCGCCTATGCCTGTTGTCGAAACGGAAGATGAGATAGCGGAACTTGTCAAGAGCGTAGAAGATATGGCAAAAAGGATACATATAATTATAGAAGATGCAGGAAGAATGTTGAATGAGATGGCAGAAGGAAATTTTGTTGTTTCAACTGAGTATGAAGAGCAGTATACAGGAGCATTTAATGCATTGCTTCTCGGAATGAGAAACATGAACCGTCAGATAGATTCAACTATGAAAGGTGTAAATGATGCATCAGAGCAGGTACTTGCAGGTTCAGAAAACCTTGCTCAGGCATCGCAGTCTGTAGCAGAAGGAGCAACGGATCAGGCGGCAGCAGTAGAGTAATTGCAGGCCACTATTGATGAATTGAGTAATGGAATAAGATCTACAGAAGATGAACTTGACGAATCTTACAAAGAGGCATACAAATATGCAGAACTTGCGGAGCATAGCCGTACGGATATGACAGCTATGATGACATCAATGCAGCGAATCAGTGAGACATCTGAAAAGATTGGTGATATTATTGCACAGATTGAGGATATAGCAAGTCAGACAAATCTATTGTCATTGAATGCATCTATAGAGGCTGCAAGAGCAGGTGAGGCAGGAAAAGGCTTTGCGGTTGTTGCGGATCAGATTCGTAATCTTGCAGAGCAAAGTGCACAGTCAGCAGTTGATTCAAAAGCACTTATTGAAGCATCTGTTCATGAAGTTGATGAAGGTGACAGAAATGCAACGAGGGTTTCAGAATCATTGAACGAAGTGGTTGTGGGTGTGCATACCGTTGCAGAAAATGCAAAGAAGATGAAAGCGATATCCCTTAATCAGGCAGAGAGTATGGATCAGGCAGATTTAGCAACAGCTAAAATTGCAGAGATTGTACAGAACAACTCAGCAGCAGCACAGGAAACATCAGCTACAAGCGAAGAACTTACAGCACAGGCAACTGCTCTTAGCGGACTTGTATCTAAATTTAGGTTAAGAGATTAAAGATTGACAGGATAGATGATAAAAGTTTTCTAACAACAGTAAAATAACTTGTATACATAAAATTCAATGTTATACTATTGCTGTAACATAATAATAAAAAAAGCATATATTTTAGGATATATGCTTTTTTGTCTTTGTATTTAATCAGCAGGGAGGAAAAAAGTGAATGAATTTATAATATTGGCGATTCCATTTTTGGGCACATCGCTTGGAGCAGCAATGGTATTTTTTTTGAAAAAGCAGATAGCACCAAAATTTGAAAAGTTTTTGCTTGGATTTGCGGCAGGTGTGATGATAGCGGCATCCGTCTGGTCACTTCTGATACCGTCAATAGAGATGGCAGAAAAGCAGAATACGATAGAGTGGTTTCCGGCGTTGATAGGTTTTATGTTTGGAATAGGATTTTTACTTTTGTTAGACACGGTTATTCCACATCTTCACCTTGAGAGCGATAAGCCGGAAGGACTGAAACTTGGCGCATCAAAAATGACGATGATGTTATTAGCCGTTACACTGCACAATATTCCTGAGGGAATGTCGGTAGGAGTTGCATTTGCAGGAGCAGCGATGGAGGGGAGCGGGATTACAAAAGCAGCGGCACTTGCTTTGGCAGTGGGAATAGCAATACAGAATTTTCCGGAGGGTGCAATAATTTCAATGCCTTTGTGTAGTGAGGGCATAGGCAAAAAGAGGGCATTTTTCTACGGTGTGATGTCGGGAGTGGTAGAGCCTGTAGGTGGATTTATAACTATACTTATTGCCGGCAAAATTTCACCGATACTTCCGTACTTTCTTTCGTTTGCCGCAGGAGCAATGCTGTATGTGGTTGTCGAGGAACTCATACCGGAGGCTCAGAGAGGAGAACACAGTAATATAGGAACAATAGGGACTGCATTTGGATTTGCACTTATGATGGTGTTAGATGTAGCTTTGGGATAATAGGGAATTCATAAAAAATAGAAAGCATATTCATAAAAATAGAAAGCGGTACGATATATATTAAAAGAAAACATATTTATTGTAGTGTAAATAGGATATTAAAATGGGAGGTTTACCTTAATATGGAAGCTTTTAATATAACGGAAATATCAAAATTAAAGAATGATTTGTTGAATGAAAAGAAAATGTCAGGTGAAACAGAAAACAAGAAAACAGTTTTAGCTGATATATGGAAACAGGCTTTGGAGGACATTTTAGACCCGACAAGCAAAATGTCAGAAGCCGAGGAAAAAGAATATCATAACAAGATACTTAGAAAATTAAGACAAGGACGCCGGTTGACAACGGAAGAAAAGAATTATCTTCAGATACATGACCCTGAAATGTACAAAGTTGCTCTCCGTGTGGAAATGAGCAGAAAAAGATTTGTTGAGCAGGCAAAACACTGTAAATCAAAAGAGGAATTTCAGACATTGGTAGGCAACAACATGAAAACAGTTGAACAAGACCCGATGAAAGAATATATACAGGCGGCTATATCATATGAAGCACAGAATATAAGAAAATCGCCGTCATATGCGGCACTGCCTGACACAAACAGAGAAGCAGAAGAAAAGAGGAAAAAGGGTAAGAAAATAAAAAAATTAAGGGTTGATGAAGATAAAGATGAAGGAAAAAAATCGCCACTGCCATCAGAAAATTATGGCAGTGACATGAGAATGAATTCATTAAATATGACATTGAAACCGGCGTTTGATAACTTTAGTCAGCATCGTGCTTAACAGACAGATTTTCAAATCTGCTGATGCCGTCACCATTTTCGTTTATGGCAAAAAGTCCGATAATGGTTCCGGTAAAGCCGCCGGCAACTTCTGATGAAAGGTAGCGTGTCTCAGCATTGCTAAGGAATACATCATCACCGTTTTCATCTTTAAAGAAGAAATGATACTGCAAAGGTTCAGATTTAATATGGAGTGTTACTTTATCTGAATTTATCTCATAGTGTGTGCTTTCCTGCCAGATACATCCGATTGTCTGGCGACTGTACACATATGTCTTGTTTTCATTTTTCTCAACAACAACTTCATAGTGATGTTTTTCATCCATATAAAATGATATACCTGATTTTTCACTTCCCGGTATTACATCACATGTTATATCGAGGTCAAACTCAGTCTGTCTTATGCCGGCGAAAGTAGGTGAAGCAACATCATCAATAGTTACATCAGTTCCTTTTAATTCAAGACCGTTTTTATCAAACTTATAATTATCAGTGTTCGGAATTCTTATATAGCACCAGTCAAGTTTTTCATTAAGATTTTCAAAAGTTTTGTTGTAAGAAAATTCCTGTGGGGCAAATTTAATATTGTCAGGAAGTTCAACTTCTATAGGTGTTGTACCGTTTACACCAATCTCAAACCATCCGTCATCATTCCATTTGACAGGGACAAGACATACCTCTCTTCCAAGGTGATGATATGTCTGCCACATATGTATCTGTCTGAAAGCGAGATGTGCAAACCACCAGTTTCCGTCGTTATCTTCAAGAATATCTCCGTGACCGGCAGCCTGAATCTGGTATCCGCCGAGATTTCTGTTTGTGAGAACCGGATTATTAGGATATGGAGTGTATGGTCCCCAGATATTTTTACTGCGTGAGTAATTTACCATATGACCATATTCTGTACCGCCCTCGGCTTCGAGAAGATAGTAGTATTCACCGAATTTATAGATGTGTGGTGCTTCGAGGAAACGGCCGCCTGTTCCGTGCCAGAGGAATTTGCTCTCGGAAAGCTTTTTGCCTGTCTCAATATCAATCTGGCACATCTGGATGCATCCTCTGCCGTCAGCATCATTTCCATTGCTTATAAAATAGCATTTGTCATCCTCAAAATAGAGTGACGGGTCAATACCGTCCTGGTCTACAATAACAGGTTCAGACCATTCTCCATAAATATCATCAGTATATACATAGAAATTTTGATGATAACTGTCATTGGTTGTTACCATATAAAATCTGCCGTTGTTGTATCTGATAGTAGGCGCAAAGACACCGCCTGAACTGCGTACAGTGTAAAGGTCAATCTGTGAAGCTCTTGTGAGACAATGACCGATTTGTTTCCAGTTTACCATATCAGTGCTTTCAAAAAGCGGAACACCGGGGAAAATGTGCATTGAACTGCATACCATATAATATTTTCCGTTTGCAGCGCAGATGCTTGGGTCAGGATAGAAACCTCTTACAATTGGATTTAAGTATTTCATATGTTATTTTACCTCTTTCTTTTTATTTTGTGTCGTATAATGTTGTTTAGTTTTTATAAAAATTGTGTTATCCCTTGAGAACGGGGACAATAATTTATATAATATATTCTACAAACAAGATAGCAGTAAAAACAGCAGTTTTCATCAATTATTAAGACATAAAAATATACAAATCGGACATCAGTAAAAAGATAAGGAAACGGTGAAGGAGAAAAAGATGCAGGGGAGTAATGATTATAAAATATATGAACTGAGTGAGTTTACAAATGACAGCAGTTTTCCGTTTTTTATTCAATATGGCAGGCATGATAATGAACTGTTTATTCACAGTCATAAAGATTTTTCGGAGCTTACGATAGTTCTGTCGGGAGAAGCATGTCATATTGTGGAAGATGAGAAGATGCCTGTAAAAAAAGGCGATGTATTTATTGTACACGGAGATACAAAACATGGGTATACAGACACGCATAATTTCAGAATATGCAATATTATGTTCAGAGAAGATTATTTTAATCTTAAAAAGTATGATATAAGTACAATGAGTGGTTTTCAGGCAATGTTTTATATTGAACCGGGACTTGTGAAAAATCATCATTTCACAGGGCGGATGTCGCTTGAAAAAGAAGAATTTGAGCAGGTTAAAGCAACGATAGCTGTCATGAATAATGAGTATAAACAAAAAAAAGAGGGGTATAAAACATTACTCGCATCGAAATTTATAGAAGTTTTAGTGAGATTGTCAAGAATTTATAAAACAAACAGAGACAGGGGGGAAGATAAGATTTCACCATTGAAACTTGGCGAAGTCATAACATGGATAGATAAGAATTTCAGACAGGAAATATCGGTAGAACAGCTTTCAGAAAGAGCAGGGTATTCCGAGAGGCATTTTTTGAGAATATTTAAGGAAACTTATCATATGACGCCGACAGAATATATCAATGCGGTAAGGATAGAACATGCCTGTACGAAACTCAGAGAAACAAAAGAAAACGTAACGGATATAGCATACGACTGTGGATTTAAGAACATGAGTTATTTTTACAGGGTATTTGGAGATAAGATGAATATAACACCGAAAAAATATCGTAAATCCATATAGAATATGATTTGTCTATATTTTTTGCTAATGAATTGTTTTTATGGTAAACTATATAAGATTGTTTGAAAAAATAAAATGATATACATAATAAATGTATTATCAGGGAGGGAGAAATGAATGATACTTGAATTAAAAAACATTGAAAAGTCTTTCGGTGACAAAAAAGTCTTAAAGGGTGTGTCATTAAGAGCTGAGAGCGGAAAGGCTTTTGGAATGCTTGGACGAAACGGAGCTGGAAAAACAACATCTATCCGTATTATGATGGATGTATTCCCGGCAGACAGCGGAGAGGTGCTGTTTGATGGCAGACCGATAGACTATGACAAGGTGGGTTTTGGATATCTGCCGGAAGAAAGAGGTTTATATCCCAAAAAGAAGATAATAGAGCAGCTTGTTTATTTTGCTGAACTTAAAGGAATGAAAAAGAGCGATGCCGTAAAGGAGATAGATTACTGGCTTGACAGGCTTGATATGAAGAAATATCGCAATAAGCGCCTTGATACATTGTCAAAGGGAAATCAGCAGAAGATACAGCTTATCACGGCACTGGCACACAATCCGGAAATAGTTATTCTCGATGAGCCATTTTCGGGACTTGACCCTGTAAATGCAATGTTACTTAAAGATGTGGTTAAGGAAACTATACAGAAAGGAAAGATTGTATTATTTTCAAGCCATCAGATGAATTATATAGAAGAATTTTGTGACAATATAGCTATTATAAACGGTGGGGAGGTTGTACTTACAGGTGACCTGCATGAGATAAAGCACAATTATCCACGCAATCGTCTTGTAGTGCGCTCAGTACAGGATAATGAGATAGCTGCAGAATATGGAGAAATGTGCAGCAGGGGAGAGAGTGGAGAACTTATCATTACTCTTAAAGCACTGGATGAAAAGAAAGCTGTCATGAAAAATATTACTGAGAAGTATGATGTTGATGAGATAAAAGTTTATGAGCCTGCGTTAAATGATATATTTGTGGAATATACAAGCGATAATAAACAGGGGGGAGAATGATGAAACAGTTTGGAAAAATATTAAAGTTTGAATTAAAAAATTATATGAAAAACAAGGTTTTTGTGGGCGTTACGGTATTGCTTGTGGTGATAATAGCTGTTGTTATGTTTATGCCGCGTATTTTGAATCAGAGTGGAGATGAAAGTGATGATAAGTCGATTGAAAATCCAACTGAGGTAATGCTGCTTGCAGGAGATAATAAGGAAAATGAAAAAATCGCAAAAGAAGCATTTGCAAATGCATTTCCTGACTATGAAATAAAGATTGTAGACAATGACATAAAGAGCATCAAAAAGCAGATAACTGATGGTGATGCAGACTGTGCGTTTGTGCTTAAAGGTCTTACTTCTTATACATATTATGTAGAAAATCTTTCAATGTATGACAATAATCAGGAGGCAGTGGAAGAAATTCTTAAAGAAGTTTATCGTTCAAATGAAATGCTTAAAAGCGGATTGTCTGAAAGCCAGGTAAATGCCATACTCACAAAACAGATTGACGGGAATACAAAGGAACTTGGCAAGAATCAGATGCAGTATTTTCTCTATACATACATAATGGTGTTTGCACTTTATATGGTAATACTTTTATATGGACAGATGGTTGCCACAAATGTTGCATCTGAAAAGAGTTCGCGTGCAATGGAACTTCTTATAACGAGTGCAAAGCCTGTTGCAATGATGTTTGGAAAAGTCATTGCATCCTGCATAGCGGGATTTATACAGATAGCAGCCATATTTGGAGCATCCCTTTTATGTTTTAACATAAATAAATCATACTGGACGGATAACGGTTTGATAAAGTCAATATTTGACATACCTGCTGAGCTGTTTGTATATATGCTTGTATTCTTCATACTTGGCTTTTTAATATATGCTTTTTTATATGGTGCAGTCGGTTCAACAGTGTCAAAACTTGAGGATATAAATACGGCAGTTATGCCTATAAGTCTTATATTCATTGTTGGATTTGTGGTTGTGGTATCTGCTATGTCGGGTGGAAGTGTTGATACACTGCTTGTAAAGATATGTTCGTTTGTACCGTTTACATCACCTATGGCTATGTTTACAAGGATAGCAATGACAACAGTACCTTTTTATGAAATAATAATCTCCATTGTGATACTTATTGCATCAGTCATTGGAACAGGTGTCATATCAGCTAAGATTTACAGGGTAGGTGTGTTGTTATACGGAAAAGCTCCAAAACCATTTGACATAATAAAATCAATATGGAAAGCATAGTTTTGTGAATGCAGGAAGTGCAAGGTTTAGCTGTTACAAATACTTTCAGGATTTTCCTGTCGTTCTTTACAAATGGGGTGTCTATGTGTAAAATAGGATGTATATAGATTGAATATCTGAAGCAAAAAGATATTTAAAAACAGTTAGAAATGGAGAGACAAAATGGACAATCAGAAGTTAGCGGATTTATTGTTCCCGGAAAAATTAGAGACACCGGAATACTACGAGGAGAAATTTCCATATAGAAAACTGCCAAAGGGTGCAGAAGTTACAAGAATGGCGCCAAGCCCTACAGGTTTTATACATCTTGGCAATTTATACAGTGCTTTGGCTGACGAGCGTATAGCACACAGAAAAAAAGGTGTATTTTATCTTCGTATAGAAGATACTGATGCAAAGAGAAAGGTAGAAGGTGCAGTTGAGACTATTATAAATGTACTTCGTTATTTCGACATAGAATTTGATGAGGGTGCCGGATTTGAGGGCTCGGATGAAGGAAATGCATATGGACCATATTTCCAGAGACAGAGAGTTGAGATATATCACACATATGTCAAAGAACTCGTGAAAAAAGGTCTTGCTTATCCTTGTTTTTGTACAGAAGATGAACTTTCAAAAGTCAGGGAACAGCAGGAAGCCGACAAGGTGCTTACAGGTTATTACGGAAAATATGCGACATGCCGCAATCTCTCATATGAAGAGATAGAGAAAAATATAAAAGAAGGTAAGCCGTATGTTGTCAGACTTCGTTCACAGGGACAGCCCGACAGGGAAATCACATTTGTTGACAGCATAAAGGGAGAGATAAAACTTCCTGAGAATATACATGATATTGTTATATTGAAGCAGGATGGTGTACCTACTTACCACTTTGCACATGCGGTTGACGACCATCTTATGAGAACGACAATGGTTATCAGAGGCGGTGAGTGGCTTGCATCAGTTCCTACACATTATGAGCTTTTCCATCTTCTTGGATTTAAGATGCCAAAATACGGTCATACAGCACATCTTATGAAATTTGATGAGGAGACAGGTGGAAAGAGAAAGCTTTCAAAGAGAAAGGATCCTGAACTTTCGCTTGATTATTATAGAAAAGACGGATATCATCCATATTGTATGAAAGTATATCTTCTTACATTGCTCAATTCAAACTTTGAAGAATGGCACGACAAATTCCCTGACAAGGATATAAATGAATTTCCGTTCTCTGTTGACAACATGAGCAAGTCAGGTGCTTTGTTTGACAAGGACAAACTTCACAACATCTGTAAAAATGAGCTTTCAAAGCTTTCGGAGAATGAAGTTTATGATTTTTTATATGATTGGGCATGTGAAAATGAACCTGAGAAGAGTAAAGTATGGTTTGCAGATAAAGAAAAAATGCTTGCTATATTGAGACTTTATATGGGTGTCGGAATGAAGCGCAGAAGAAAAGACCTTGTTTATGCAAAACAGGTATTTGAGATGATTTCTTATTTCTTTGATATTGAGCAGGAACAGGAAAAAGATGAATTTAGAGCAGATAAGGAAACTGTAAACGAAGTATTAAAAGAATATCAGGCACTTTATAGTCATGATGATGATAATTCACAGTGGTTTAACAAACTTAAAGAGATAGCAGACAAGCTTGGATATGCGTCAGACATGAAAGCATACAAAGCTGAGCCTGAGAAGTATAAGGGAAATGTTTCTGATATAGCAGAGATTGTAAGAATTGCAATTACAGGCAGAGCAAATACTCCTGATCTTTGGTCTATAGTTCACATTATGGGTGAAGAGCAGATGAATGACAGAATAAACGCTGTTATAACACAGTAGGCAGCAGAAAAGCAATATTTAAAATGAAAATACACAGGAGGAAATTTGGATGAGCAAGCTTACGGAAGAACTTTCAAACCATGGTTGTGATATGAAAGTGACTTTGGAAAGATTTTTAGGTGACGAAGATTTCTATGAAAAGTGTCTTAGAGAAATGCTTAATGATTCGAGTTTTGAAGAACTTGGCAAAGCAATTGAGGAAAAAGACGTAAAATCAGCTTTTGAGAGTGCACATACATTAAAAGGGCTGGCTGCCAATATGGGACTTGATTCAATGCTTGATATAGTTGTTGAACTTGTGGAACCGTTAAGAAACGGTATTTTAGATGGAATGGATGTCATATATCTGAAGCTTATGGAGGAAAAGAAAGAATACGATAAGTTTTTAGATGCATAAAAAAATAAAATATTTTCCCATGCAGGTTTAGGAGAAATAGAGAGGAGGGTTATGGCTGGAAAGTTTTATGCTGTAAAAGAAGGAAGAAACATCGGAATTTTTGAAAGCTGGATTGATTGCAAGAAACAGGTTGACGGGTATTCAGGAGCAAAGTACAAAAGCTTTAAAAGCAGAAAAGAAGCTATGGAATATCTGGATAGTACAAAAGGAGCATGTGCAAATGATGCAGATGAGATTACGGCATATGTGGATGGAAGTTACAATATAGCCACAAATGAATTTTCTTATGGGGTTGTTATATTGAAAGAAAATGAAGTTATTACTAAATTCAATGGCAGGATGGATGATAAAAATCTTGCGTCTATGCGGAATGTTGCAGGGGAGATAAAAGGTGCCGAGGCAGCAATGAAATATGCCTTAGAAAACGGATATAAGTCTATTGCGATATATCACGATTATGAGGGGATAGCAAGATGGTGCCTCGGTGAATGGAAAGCAAACAAAGATGGAACAAAGGCATATAAGGCATATTTTGACAGTATAAAAAATCATATAAATATAAGATTTGTAAAGGTAAAGGGGCATTCAAATGACAGGTATAATGATATGGCTGATATATTGGCAAAGGAAGCTTTAGGCTTAAATTAAAAGGAGATTATATATGCGGGAACTTCATAAAAAAAACATGTTGATTGTAGAGGTAGGAGTTTTATTATTGGTTATCATGACTTTTGTGAGCTATGGTGTATCAGTTAAAAGTTATATAGGTACAGCAATTTTGATATTGTGCGGTTTACTTGTATTCGTTGGATATAAGTACATAAAGAATGATTTGGCAACGGCACTTATGATAACAGTAATACCTTCGGTTGGAACATTTGCATATGCATTTGTAATGGGTGGAAATCCGATAACGTTCCTTGCAAATTATGTGTTTCTTGCGATGATGGCAATGTATTTTGAAAGTACATATGTGTTATATTTTGCAATACCCGTTGGTGTGCTGGGTCTTATATTTACAATTATAAATCCGGTAGTTATAGCAGGAACAAAGGAAAGCCGCACATCAGCTTTTATGAAAGTATTATTTTTAGCGTTTACAGGTGCTGTTCTTGTAAATGCGACAAAGAGAGGCAGAAATCTCTTAAATAAAGCTGAGAAGGCTAGAGATGAGATTAAGAATAATGAAAATGTGGCTATGTCAATTGCTGATGAGCTTAGAGGTGTGATAGCAGAATGCCGTAGAGAGGTAGATTCACTGGATGAAAATTCACATAATGTTGGACAGGCAACAGAGCAGATGAATGAGGCAACAGACAGTACATCTCAGGCAACGATAGCTGTAAGTGAAAAGATTGGACATGCTGCAGATGATATAAATGAAAATCTTGAGTATGCCAAAAAACTTGAAGAAAGTTTTGAGGATGTAAATAGCGCAGTAGATACAGGAAACAAAGAGGCAGGGTATGTAAAAACGGAACTTGGCAGAATGTCAGGAACAGTTTTGGAAGCAAAGGATGCCACACTTTCTCTTATAAATGAGATGGATAGAATTAAGGATATTTTAGCAGAGATAAATTCTATTGCATCACAGACAAATCTTTTGTCTCTCAATGCTTCTATAGAAGCAGCGAGGGCAGGAGAACACGGCAAAGGTTTTGCTGTTGTTGCCGATGAGATACGCGGATTGTCAGAGCAGAGTGCACAGGCAGCAGGAAACATCCAGCAGATTCTTGGAAAACTCGCAGAGTCAATAAATGATGTTGCGGACAAGATTAGTGACGGTGCTAATGCGGCAATCGAGGGTGTTGACAAGGTGACGGAACTTGCAGGCTGTTTTGATAAGATAAATGATGCCACGGACAATGCCAATGCATTTGTTAAAAATGAGTATGAACTTATAGAGTCGGTTCAGAATAATTTTAAGTCGATACATGATGAGATTGAGACTTTGGTATCCACATCAGAAGAAAATTCTGCAATGATAGAAAATGTTTTTGCCAGTGTAAAAAGCCAGACAAATGCTATTTCGGGGGTTGTGGAATATATTAAAAATATAAGTTCACTGTCAGATAAATTGGAGGAACATTTTGAAAAATAATATTGTTTTGGCGATGCTTGCCCATGTTGATTCGGGCAAGACAACGCTTTCGGAAGCGATGCTTTATCTTTCGGGAAGTATAAGGAAACTTGGAAGGGTTGACCACAAAGATGCTTTCCTTGACACATATTCAATGGAGAAAGACAGAGGAATAACAATATTTTCTAAGCAGGCTATGTTTGGGTGGAAAGACCTTGACATAGCCTTGCTTGATACACCGGGACATGTTGATTTTTCTGCCGAAATGGAGAGAACACTGCAGGTACTTGACTATGCAATACTTGTGATAAGCGGGCCGGCAGGAATACAAAGCCACACTGAGACAGTATGGAGATTACTGAAAAGATATAATGTACCAGTTTTTATTTTTGTGAATAAAATGGATATCGGCGATTGTCAGAAAGACGAAATAATGTCAGGTATTATAGAGAGATTCGGAAGTGAATGTGTAGATTTCACATGTGAAACCGGTGATGAATTTTTTGAGAATATCGCAATGTGCGATGAGGATGTACTTGAAAAATATATGGACTCCGGAAATATAGATGATGAGGATATAAGAAAACTGATTTTTGAGAGGAAATTAGTTCCTTGTTATTTTGGCTCGGCATTAAAACTTGATGGAGTAGAAGAAATTCTTGACGGTCTTGAGAAATATACATTGAAAAAAGAGTATCCTAATGAATTTGGAGCGAAAGTATATAAGGTATCAAGAGATGATAAAAATAAAAGGCTGACATATCTTAAAGTGACAGGCGGAGAACTCAAAGCTAAGATGTATATTGAACAGCTTGACGAAAAAGCGGATCAGATTAGGATTTATTCTGGAAATAAATTTACTTCTGTTGATGAGGTTAAGGCAGGACAGATATGTGCTGTAACGGGGCTTGAAAAGACTTATCCGGGCATGGGACTGGGTGTTGAGAAAAATTCTGAAATGCCTGTACTAGAACCTGTTATGACTTATAAGGTCACACCGCAGGAAAATGACGATATACACAAGCTTTATGATGACATGAAGACACTTGAACAGGAAGAACCGGGTCTGCATGTGGTGTGGAATGAAGAACTGCAGGAAATTCATACGGGAATTATGGGAGAAGTTCAGATTGACGTACTTAAAAATCTTATATGGGAAAGGTTTCATACGAGAGTTGAATTTGGAGAGGGAAGTATAGTCTATAAAGAGACGATTGCAAATATCGTAGAGGGTGTTGGTCATTTTGAACCGTTAAGACATTATGCGGAAGTACATTTAAAACTTGAACCGGGAGAGCCGGACAGTGGAATAGTCGTTGAGTCACAGGCAAGTGAAGATAAGCTTGATAAGAACTGGCAGCGTCTTATAATGACGCATATAGATGAGAGAGAACATCCCGGAGTTTTGACGGGTTCTTCAATAACTGATATAAAAATAACACTTATGTCGGGAAGAGCACATGAGAAACATACCGAGGGTGGTGATTTCAGACAGGCAACGTACAGAGCCATAAGACAGGGTCTTATGAATGCACAAAGTGTGCTGTTAGAGCCTTATTATTCGTTCAGGCTTGAAATTCCAAATGACTGTGTTGGCAGGGCTATGACTGATTTTGATAGGATGGGAGCAAAGTTTGAAGGACCTTTTCAAAAAGGTGAAAATTCAGAGTTTACAGGAATTGCACCTGTTGCCCAAATGAGTGGTTATATGATGCAGGTAAATTCATATACGGCAGGAAACGGAAGACTTTCATGTACACTTAAAGGCTACAGACCATGCAAAAATCAGGATGAGATAGTAGAACAGAAAATGTATGACTCGGAAGCCGACTTAAACAATCCGACAGGTTCAGTATTTTGTGCACACGGTTCAGGATTTTATGTACCTTGGTATGAAGTGCCAAAATTTATGCATCTTGAAGCGTCTGTATCTATGGATACGGAGGAAATGGAAACTGAGACATCGGATGATGAGACATACAAGACGGCAAAAATCCGCAGCGGTGCATTCAGGGGAAGTGAGAGCGGTTCAATCGAGGAGGACAAGGAGCTCGAAGCAATCTTTGAGAGAACATTTGGAAAAAGTGCATCGGGAAAAGGCAGTGGAAGTGACACTGAGGGAAGATTTGGCTATGAGAGGAAAAAATGGTCAAAGAAACCAAAAGAGACGGTTTATGATGTGGGCGGTGCCGAGTATTCAAAAAGACATGAAAAAAGTACTAAATCTGGCAGACAGTATCTTCTCGTAGACGGATATAATATCATTTTTTCGTGGAAAGAATTAAATGAACTATCCAAGGAAAATCTTGAAGTGGCAAGAACAAAACTCATGGATATTTTGTGTAATTATCAGGGCTTTAAAGGATGTGAACTTATACTTGTGTTTGACGCATACAAGGTTAAGGGAAACCCGGGAGAAGTGTCAAAATATCACAACATAAATGTTGTATATACAAAAGAAGCAGAAACAGCAGATATGTATATAGAAAAAGTAACACATGAGATAGGAAAAAAGCATAATGTAACGGTGGCAACCTCAGACGGACTTGAACAGATGATAGTCATCGGCTCAGGAGCATATAGAATGTCAGCGAGAGAATTTGAGCAGGAGATAAAAAAGACGGAAAAAGAGATTGGGGAAATGATTGAATAGTGTACTGTAGTTCTCGTTTCGGAGAACATAAAAAAGATGATAGTTTATTAAAAGAAGATAAACTATCATCTTTTTTGTTGACATATGACACCTTGTCATATATAATTGCGTCTGTGATATGACAGGATGTCATGTCTGCTTCAGAAACCTTAGAGAAAGGAAACGCAAAGATTATGACAAAAATGTTTGTTAAAAAACCGTATCTTACTTTGGTAGCGATTGTTATAGTTCTGGCATTTGGTGGTGTCAGCCTTAGTAAGATGCAGACAAATCTTATGCCGGATATGGATATGCCATATCTTGCAGTTATCACTACAGAGATTGGTGCATCACCGCAGAAGGTACAGGATAATGTAACCAAACCTATTGAGGATGCACTTGGAACGATAAGCGGTGTGAACAAAGTATCAAGTACATCAAGCAGCAATTATGGAATGACAATGCTTGAGTTTTCTGATGATACTGATATGGATGCAGCTCTTGTAAGAGTGTCAAAAGCCTTGAACTCACTTGACCTGCCTGATGACTGCGGTACACCGAATATTATGGAGATAAGTGCTGACATGCTTGCTACAATGTCAGTAAGCGTAGGCTATGATGGCAAGGATATAAAAGATGTTACTGCATTTACAGACAAAGTTGTCATTCCTTATTTAAAGAGACAAAATGGTGTTGCAAGTATCACGGAAACAGGAAATATAAATGATAGCATAGAAGTACGTTTAAATCAGAAAAAGATAGATAAGGTAAACAAGGATATTCTGATGCATACAAATAAAAAATTAAGAGATGCACAGAAAAAAATAGATAAAGCTCAGAAGAAGTTAGACGAGGGAAATTCAAAATTAAAAGAGCAGGAAGGAAATTTAAGCAGTAAGCAGGATGACACGACAAGTAAACTTGCAAAAGCTTCTGTTGCTTTAAATCAGGCTCAGGCGATGAAGGCTTCATATGAGTCAACGCTTACAAGTTTAAAGGCAAATAAGGCAGCACTTTCTGCAGAGAAGAAAGCGTATAAGGATGCCAAAATTCTTGATACATACAAGTCATTAAATACAATGTTTGCCACATTTAATGAAAAACTCGGTGAAGCGGCAAAAATGAGCGGGATTATTATACCTTCAGATGTTAAAGATGCAATAGACAATCCGAGTGAGTTTAACAAATTTAAAACATGGCTTACAAAAATGGGACAGGGAGATTCTGTTAAGAAACTTACTGTTGCATCAATGAAAAAAGTTTATAATATTGCAGAAGTAAGAATGCCTCAGATAGATACTGAGCTTGCAAACTTAAAGACAGAGATAAAAGTTGCACAGGCTATGGTAGATAAGATAAATCAGAAGATGAAGGGCATGGACAAAAAGCAGGAACAGGCAGTTGCCGGTTTTGGTTCAGCTCAGGCTCAGATGCAGGCAGGAAAAAAAGAAATAGAGAATGCAAAGAAAGAACTTAAAAATGCACAAAAGCAGCTTGATGAATCGAAAGACGCAGCACTTGAAAATGCGAACTTAGATGCACTTCTCACTCTTGATACATTGTCACAGCTTATAACGGCACAGAACTTCTCAATGCCTGCGGGCTATATTGATGATAAGAACGATGACCAGTGGCTTATACAGATTGGTGAGAATTATGAGAGTGCAAAACAGATTAAAAATATGGTTCTCACAAAGGTAAAAGGTGTTGGTTCTATAAAAATTTCTGACATCGCAAATGTAGTTACAGTAGACAATGTCGGAGACCAGTACGCAAAGATAAACGGTAAAGACTCTGTTATGCTTGCAATATATAAGTCAAGTACGGCAAGTACAAGTGATGTTACAAATGCATTAAAAGATTCATTTAAGGAATTGGAAGGAAAGTATAAAGGTCTTTCAATAACACCTTTAAGCAACCAGGGTGACTTTATCAAAAATATTATTTCAAGTGTTTTAAGCAGTATAGTTATGGGTGCGATACTTGCTATTATTGTGTTGGCATTGTTCCTTAAAGATGTAAGACCGACTGTAGTTGTAGCGTTCAGTATTCCGTTCAGTGTACTTTTTGCACTTGTTATAATGTACTTTACGGGAATAAACATAAATGTAATGTCACTTGCGGGTCTGTGTCTTGGTATAGGTATGCTTGTTGATAACTCGGTTGTTGTTATGGAGAATATATACAGACTTAGAAATAAGGGGCTTTCAGCACCGAGAGCAGCAGTACAGGGAACAAAACAGGTACTCGGACCAATTATAGCGTCAACCATAACAACAATATGTGTATTCCTCCCTATGGTATATACATCGGGAACAGTAAGCCAGATGCTGATTCCGTTCTCATTTACAATATCATATTCGCTTATAGCATCATTGCTCGTTGCCATAACGGTTGTACCGACTTTGGGTTCAATAACGCTTAAGAAAGTTAAAAATCCTAAGCATAAATTGTTTGACAAGATAAAGGATGCATATGGAGAATCACTTGAGTTCTTCCTCAAACATAAGGTAGTTCCACTTGTGATTGCTGTAGCATTGCTTGTGGTGTGTGTATGGAAGCTTTCAGAAATGGGTCTTGTGATGATGGACAGCATGGAGAGTAATCAGATTTCGGTAAGCCTTGAAGTAGACAAGAAAGAGAGCAAGCAGAGTGCTTATAAGACTGCTGACAAGGTAATGGCAGCAATAATGAAAGTCGATGGAATCGACAAAGTCGGAGTGACAGACGGAAACGCAAGTGCCATGTCTGGTTCGCTTGGAGGGGCATCGGATAATTATACAAGTTTTATATTCAATATAATTACAAAGAGTGACATTAAGACTACAAAGCAGTTTAGAAAGATAAGAAAGACAATCGAAAAAAACACTAAGAACATAAAGTGTAAAGAACTTACTGTTTCATCATCAGCACTCGGCAGTATGGGAAGTATGATGGAACAGGGGCTTGAGGTCAATATATACGGTGACGATATGGATAAACTTGTCGATATAAGTAATGACTTCAAGAAAATGATGAATGATATTGATGGATGCAGCGGTGCCAAAAACGGTCTTGAGGATGCAGGCAAACAGCTTCACCTTACACTTGACAAAAATAAGGCTGCAAATGCAGGACTTACTGTTGCAGGAATATATCAGCAGCTTGCAGCACGTATAAATACAGATAAAACATCAATAACATTAAATGTTGATGATACGGATGTTGATGTTAAACTTGTAAACAAAACAAATGAGCTTACTTATGAGAATCTTATGAAAGCAGAGATTACTGCTACGACAAAAGATTCAAATGGAAACGACAAGAAAAAGACTTACAAACTTTCAGAATTTGCAAAGAAAGATGAAGGAAAGACAGCGCAGACTCTCTCAAGAGAAAATCAGTCACAGATGATTACGGTTTCTGCAGATGTAGATGAAAGCGAGAATGCAACACTTCTTTCAAGACAGCTTCAGAAAAAAATTGACAAATATAATATGCCTGAGGGATATTCAGCCGAGATAGGCGGTCAGGCAACACAGGTTAAAGACATGATGATACAGCTTGTTCAGGCACTTGCACTTGGACTTCTGCTTATATATCTTGTTATGGTTGCCCAGTTCCAGAGTCTGCTCTCACCATTTATCATTATATTTACAATTCCGCTTGCGTTTACAGGTGGTATGCTTGGGCTTCTGTTATTCGGTCAGTCAATCTCAGCAATGTCAATGATGGGATTTATGATTCTTATGGGAACAGTTGTAAACAACGGTATTGTGTTTGTTGATTATGCAAACAGACTTAGAATCGGTGGCGTAGAGAAACGCAGGGCACTTGTGGCTACAGGTAAAACACGTATGCGTCCTATTCTCATGACTGCACTTACGACAATACTTTCAATGAGTGTAATGGTATTCTCACAGGACGCAGGAAATGCGATGCAGCAGGGTATGGCTATTGTCGTTTGTTTCGGTCTTATATATTCAACATTTATGACACTTTATATTGTGCCTATAATGTATGATATTCTCTATCGCAGACAGCCAAAAGATATAGATACCGGAAGTGATGATATGGATGATATTCCGGATGAGGCACAGGACTATTTGACAGACGGAGAGTAAACAGGATTAGCAGAATGGAGTTTTAGTATGCCAAAAGAAACATTTTACAGGCTGCCTGGTGAAAAAAGAAAAAGGATAATGGCTGCTGCCGAGCGTGAGTTTCTTGAAAATTCATTTGAGGCGGCATCCATAAACCGTATAATAAAAGAGGCAGCGATACCAAGGGGAAGTTTTTATCAGTATTTTGAGGATAAAAAAGATATATTTCTTTATATTGTAAGTACACATAAAAATGAAGCATTCGGTTTTGTGGAAAGCTTTATCAAAGACAGTGATGGTGACGTATTTTCTTTTATGAGAAAAGCGATAGATTTTATGATTTCTGCCGAATGCAGTGAAAAGGTAGAAGGCATGAAAAGAATATTTTCACAGCCGTGGGTGTTCGATATGATTGTCAGTGATACAATGAAGGGAAAGCAGGAAGAAGCCAATACGCCAAAGGGAATAATGTTTAAATATATTGATAAAAATCAATTGAATGTGGAAAATGATGATGAGCTAATCGCACTGATAAATATATTTGCTTCTATAAGTCTTGGATTGTTCTTTAAGATTTTTATTATGGGAAAAAATGTGGAAATCGATAAAGAAAAAATACGGAAAACCATTTATGATGAAATAGCAACATTGGAGAAAAAATATAAA
>ERZ837910.2784-NODE-2784-length-20612-cov-4.484166_pt1 | contig 20612 bp, 19 predicted proteins | sample MGYA00519940_ERZ837910 | MGnify/ENA primary metagenome ERZ837910 (study PRJEB31850, sample SAMEA3708825) | human gut metagenome | biome: human gut; feature: human-associated habitat; material: faeces | place: China | collected 2014 ... | reverse complement strand
ATCTGTAGCTCCTGCCAGGTCTGCTCCATTTTCCTTGAGAGTCAGGCTGGATAACTCAAAGTTTTCAATAAAGGTATTTCCAATTTCTACCAGAAATACGCTGTCAGAAACGCCTTCATCATTTTCCACTTTGTTCAGGTCTAATACTGCCTTCTTAACATCGCCTTCTCCGGTGCTGTTAAAATTTAAAACCTGTGTGCCTTCTGTAAAAATACCATACTCGGTCATCTTACTTACCAGAGCCTGTGGATCCAGTTCATCATTGTCCAAAGAATCCATATCCTGAACCAGGCTGTCACCATCACCCTTGTGATATACGGAAATGATCGCTACAGGTGCTACATTTGGATCCGGTACCTTATCGCTGGCTCCGCCGGTAGTCTGTGCTTCAATCTGCTCCTGCTTCGCTGCAGTTGTAGTTGTTTCCTGTTTCTTTTCAGTTGTTGGTGTACATGCAGCCAGTGAAACTGCCATCATAGCTGTAAGTAAACCTAATAACCATTTTTTCATTCTGATGTTGCCTCCTTATTCATCCTTGCCAAAACTTCTGAACCAGGAATCCAGTTTTGTCAGTGCCTTGATCAAAGCCTGCAATTCTTCTTCCGTCAACACCTCAACCACTCCCTGTATCATCTGTTCATGGAAATGTTTGTGATGATAATAAGCTTTGACACCTTTTTCCGAAAGAGAAATATGAACCACCCGGCGATCCTGCGTACTGCGGCAGCGAGTCACATAACCTTTTTTCACAAGGCTGTTCATGGAAATTGTCAGTGTACCAACCGTCACTGACAATTCTTTTGCAATAGATGACATATTTTTCGTTGTCCCGACCCCGATGGCATTGATCACATGCATATCGTTATTCGTGATGTCTTTAAACTCCGGCGTAATGATTACCTTCTGTTCTATGTCCATCACATCGCGGAACAGCGTCACCAGAAGCTCATTCAGCGTCTCATAATTTCCCACAGTTTTCCCTCTCATCCTTGGTTTCAGCGCGCAAAACGGCAATTTACCCTACCGATTATACAATATTCTGTGCGGCAAGACAACTAGCAAATTTCTTACATCTTCTCTTATACCATAGCACTTGTTACTGTTCACGCACACGTGCCCAGTAACGGAATTTGCCGTGGCTTCGCATTTAAATACGGCAAATTCCTGCTGCCACCACGTTTTCTTACGGCACTTTCGGTTCCAAAAGTGCCTACCCGTGAACAGTTACCATAGCACTACATAAGATACTCGCCACAAGCCCCGCGAACGTTGCAATCAGCGCCCCCGCAAGCGTCCATCGCGTCTTTGAGATCCGCACGGTCAGATAGTAGACACTCATCGTATAAAAAACCGTCTCCGTGCAGCTCTCAAGAACCGACACCATCATGCCGAGCCGCGAATCGGGTCCATACGTTTTAAAAATATCTAAGAGCAGCCCCGTCGCCGCCGAACTGGACACCAGACGCACCAGAAGCAGCGGAACCACCTGCGCCGGTATATGCAGAAATGCCGCCGGTCCCGCCAGCACCCCGGAGAGGAAATCGAGAAAACCGGAGGTCCGAAGCACGCCGACCGCCGCCATCAGTCCCACCAGCGTCGGCAGGATTCCAGCCACCGTTTTAATCCCCGCAAGCGCCCCTTCGATAAAATCATCAAAAACCGGGCGTTTCTGAAGCACCGCAAACCCAACGATATAAAACAAAACAACCGGAACCAGGTATTCAGAGAGGTAATTGATGCAGCGCATTTGACGGCTCCCGTGTCTATACTTGTTTTATATGTATGGTTTGAATCCGCGTTCTATGATAACGGATCTGTTTCCAGAGCCCCTTATTTTAACAAGGGCATTATAGGGGATAAATTTGTTTTTTGTGTGAAATTTTTCCCCTACATGACGCCAAATTGCGTTTTCTATTTCCAGCCATCCTTTTTTATTGATTTATATTGCTTTCTCCTGCACATCACGCGGCACACCGCCACTCCTGCCAGCGTGCTGACACAGGTCGCCAGGAACGCCGGACCGGCCACTGCCAGCGGGTGCACCGATCCGTACTGGCTCCGGTAGGCAATCATATTGATAGGAATGAGCTGCAGCGATGAAATATTTACGACCAGAAACGTACACATTTCATCGCTCGCCGTTCCCTGTGTGACCGCCGCCGGATCCCCCGCCGCTCTCCGTTCCTCCTCCAGTTCTTCCAGCTCCTTCATCGCCGTAAGCCCCGCCGGGGTCGCCGCCCAGCCAAGCCCCAGCATATTGGCAATCATATTGGCGGCCATCGAAGAAAGCGCCGGATGACCCGCTGGAATGCGTGGAAAGAGGAAATGAAGCACCGGCCGCATCCCCGCCGACAACTGCTCAATCAGCCCCGCCCGCCGTCCGATCTCCAAAATTCCCGTCCAGAACGCCATCACCCCCAGCATCGTGATTCCCAGCGAGACTGCATCCCCCGCCGCTGCAAGCATTCCCTCCGTCACCGCCCCCAGCGTCCCATGCACCGCCGCCCAGCCAAGCCCCGTAAGCATCATAAACGCCCAGAGTGCATTTAACATGCATCTACCTCCCTGCTGTCATATGGTACGCTCAGAACATTTTATACTCAGACAAGTATAAAAAGACGCCAAATATACACCATCATAAATAGATACAATTATATCGTTTCTTTTCGTCCATTCCGCTTGCATTTCAGAATTTGGATCTTTAAAATAAGAACTATCATCTCCTTCACATGACAGACATTCTTTGAAAAAGGCCATTTTATATGGATTCTCCTGCCAAAAACCGTGAAGACATTGAAATATGATTTAATATTATGAAAACGAGGTATTCCGAATGAAACAATCCGCAGATTTAAAGCGTCTCCTCACCTCCATCGATCACAAAAGCTATCCGGCTTACAAGGACGTGCGCGGCGCTTATGATTTTAATACGTATATTTTATCCATCGACCATGTACAGGGTGACCCGTTTGCGTCCCCTTCCAAGGTCAGTGTCCAGGTCCGCCACGCGAAAGCCGGATTTCCGGCAGAGCTCTTTGATACGCCGTGGAAAAAAACAGCACTTGAAGATTACCTGCTCCGCTGTTTTTCCCGTGAAATCGGTCGTCTTTCTTTCAAGGCAAAAGGTTCTGGAAAAAGTGGTCTGATCGCCACCAGCCGCCCCGGTCAGGAGGTCCTCTCCCGGACCGCCTGCGAGATCGGAAGAAATGAGATTACAGCCCGTTTTGAGGTTGGTTTCCCGGCATTCGGGCGCACCATCAACTCCGGTGAACTGATCCGGATTTTCTTTGATTTTCTTCCAGGCTGTGTCGAAAACGTCTTTTTCTACCGCCGCCAGAACACCGCTGAAATCAAAAAACGCATCACGCTGGCAGACGATCAGCATTTTATCCGCAATGAGTTAAAACGCTTAGACCTCGTCTCCTTCGTCGCAGACGGCTCAATCCTGCCGCGTGAAACCGGCGTCTCCGACCGTCCGATGAAGGGCAGTGTGGCGTTCCATTCCCCGGATTCCTTAAGAATCACTCTGAATCTTCCGGAACACGGTCCGATCTCCGGCATGGCAATCCACCGCGGCATCACCCTGATCGTGGGCGGCGGCTACCACGGCAAATCCACACTGCTAAAAGCGCTGGAATCCGGCGTCTACAACCATATTCCAGGGGATGGACGTGAATATGTCATCACCGATGAAACCGCAGTCAAGCTGCGCGCCGAGGATGGACGCAGCATCAACCACGTTGATATTTCCCTCTTTATCCGGGATCTGCCGAACAAAAAAGACACCACCTGCTTTTCCACCGCCGATGCCAGCGGCAGTACCTCCCAGGCGGCAGCCGTGATCGAAAGCATTGAAGCAGGAACCCGCGCTTTCCTGATCGACGAGGACACCTCCGCTACCAACTTCATGCTGCGGGACGACCTGATGCAGCGCATCGTCAGCCGCGATAAAGAGCCGATTACCCCGTTCATCGAACGCGCCCGCGATCTCTACAAGCAGGCAGGAATCTCCACCGTCCTCGTAGCTGGAAGCTCCGGCGCCTACTTCTTCATCGCAGACACTATTATCCAGATGGATGCATACCGCCCGTTTGATATCACGGAGATGGTAAAAAATGCCTGCGAACAGGAGGCTTCCAAACCCGCCATCCAGGCGCCTGGGTTCAAGCTCCCGACGGCTGGACGGAAGCTGGCGGCTGGCGGGACTGGACGGGCTGTGGGCGCGATGGCGCTGGATTTTGGCGACAGCCGCGCAGAAGCTGGCGGTGAATCTCAGGAAGAGGGCGAAAACAGCGGTCGTTCCGGACGGTTTGGCAATCGCGGCGGCAGCGCCTCCGATGCAGGACGCTTTGAACGCGGTCGCGGAGGACGCCGCGAAACTGACCGAAATTCCGACCGGAACACGCGTATCAAAGTCCGTGTCCACGACAAACACTCTTTCCAGGTTGCCAAAGAGCCGGTCGATCTGCGCTTCGTCGAACAGCTTGCCGACAGCGAGCAGACCGCCGCACTCGCCCAAATGGTGCGCTACTGCCTGGAAAAAGGGCTTCTGGAGCGCTGCACCGTACAGGAAACGGTTGCCACACTCTTAAAAGCCTATGAAGCAGACGGGCTCTCTGTGTTCAGCGATGCTTCATATGCCGCCATGGGACTGGCAATGCCGCGCGTGCAGGAGATTTATGCTTGTTTAAATCGTTTTAGGGGATGATTGGATACACAAAAGAGGGCTGCATTTTGCAAGCCCTCTCTTTATATTTTTGCATTTTGTACTGAACTATTTGCACATTTTATCTTGTCTTATCTTCGATTTAACCTGCTCGAATCAGACCTACCCTTCGCACAGCGCCCGCATCACGCCCTCAACCGTCTCTATCTTCTCTGCTCTCCACGCGTTTCCGCCGCAGAAAATCAGAGCATGATCCTCATCACCGCGGGCGGCATTAACGAGTGCCTGTGTGATGCAGTATGGGATCTTCGCCGGATCACAGTGTTCCAGACACTGGTAACAGTGTGTCACTGCCTGTCTTCCTTTTTCCAGTTCTTTTAAGAACGCATTCTTGATCGCGCGTCCCGGCATGCCGACCGGACTTTTGACAATCACGATGTCCTCTTCCTTCGCATCCAGATATGCCTGCTTATATGCCATCGGTGCATCGCATTCCTCGGTTGTCACAAAACGGGTTGCCACCTGCACGCCGTCCGCGCCAAGCTCCATCTGGTGCATCACATCCGCATGGTCGTAGATACCGCCAGCCGTCACAACCGGAATCGATTTGCCATATTTCTGCGCGTATTTTTTAACCAGCGCGATAATTCCCCGCACTTCCTCGTCATATTCCGCCTGATGGAATGTCTCGGCTGCGTGCGGCGTGTCTACCTCCAGCTCGGTCAGCTTCTCACGGTCAAATCCCAGATGTCCGCCCGCCAGCGGTCCCTCAACGACCACCAGATCCGGTGCGGTCTGGTACTTGCGGTCCCACATCCGGCAGATGACCGTCGCCGCCTTAACGGAGGAAACGATCGGCGCAATCTTCGTCGCCGTCCCTTTCACATACTCCGGCAGGGAAACTGGAAGTCCCGCGCCCGATATGATCAGGTCAGCGCCCGCCTTGACCGCCGTTTTAACGTACTCCGCATAGTTTTTCGTCGCCACCATGATATTAAAGCCCACGATACCGCCCTTCGCGATCGCGCGCGCCTTCTGTAACTCTGAACCGATCGCGCGCAGGTTCGCCTCCTGCGGATGTTCGGCAAAATCCGGCTCCCGGAAACCGATCTGGGCAGTGGAAATAATGCCGATGCCGCCAGCCCCCGCCACGGCTCCTGCCAGCGAGGACAGGCTGATGCCAACCCCCATACCGCCCTGGATGATCGGAAGCTTCGCCGTCAGATCACCAATTTTCAGCGGTTTTAACTGTGATAAAATTGTACTCATACGATCTCCTATATTCACAAAGGGGACCGCCGCGCGGCAACCCCCTTTCAATATCTATTTTTTAGATTTTTCTAAAACGTTCATACCGCTGCTCCGCGATCTCATCCGGTGTCTTTTCCGCGCAGGACTGGAAGAACTCGCGCATATGGCGGTCGATGATGCGTCCGATCTCCTCGATGTTGTCATCGGTTGCCGGCTCATCCTCGCAGATAATGCGCTCGATCATGCCAAGCTCATACAGGTCCTCTGCCGTCATCTTCATGACCTTCGCCGCCTCGCTGGCTCTCTTGGCATCTTTCCACAGAATCGAAGCAAAGCCCTCCGGAGAAAGGATCGAGTAGGTCGCATTCTCCATCATCCATACCTCGTTGGAAACCGCCAGTGCCAGTGCGCCGCCGCTGCCGCCCTGACCAGTGATAATCGCCAGAATCGGCACCTTCATATCCGACATTTCAAAGAGGTTGCGGGCAATCGCCTCGCCCTGGCCTCTCTCCTCTGCCTCCATACCCGGGAATGCACCTGGCGTATCGACAAAACAGATGATCGGGCGGTTAAATTTCGCCGCCTGTTTCATCAGACGGAGCGCCTTTCTGTATCCTTCCGGAGACGGCATACCGAAGTTGTGCTTCATGCTGTCTTTCGGGGATTTACCTCTCTCCTGTCCAATGACCGTGACCGGCATTCCATAGAAAGATGCCACACCGCCGATGACCGCCATATCATCGCCATAATACCGGTCGCCGTGGAACTCGGTAAAATCGTCAAACAGGATCCGGATATAATCGCTGGCGTTCAGACGTCCGGCGCTACGGGACTGGCGTACTGCCTCCCAGGCGTCTCTCTCTCGGCCTGCGATCTTATTTAAGGTCTTCTGGCGCATGATACCGGAGAACGGTGCTTTCCGGCTCTTTAACTTGCCTTCCTCCGCAAAAGCTGCTTTTTCTGCCCTGGATGCAGATGCCGCTTCTGTGTGGTTCTCCGCCTCGTCGTTCCATTTCTCCCAGCCATGCTCCTGGCTGTGAAGCTTCAAAATCTGTCCCAGAACACGCTTCTGATCTTTTCTTTCCACGATCTGATCCACAAAACCGTGTGTCAGCTGGAACTCGGCTCTCTGGAAGCCCTCCGGGAGCTTCTGGCCGATCGTCTGCTCGATGACACGCGGACCCGCAAATCCAATCAGCGCTCCCGGCTCTGCCAGGATGATATCGCCCAGGGACGCAAAGCTTGCCGTTACGCCGCCGGTGGTCGGATCCGTCATAAAGCTTATGTAGAGAAGTCCCGCCTCGGAATGACGTTTTAAGGCTGCGGAAGTTTTCGCCATCTGCATCAGGGAGATCATGCCCTCCTGCATTCTCGCACCGCCGGAAGCCGCGTAGATGATAACCGGAAGCCGTTCCTCGGTCGCACGCTCTACCGCACGGGCAATCTTCTCGCCCATGTTGTGACCCATGCTGCTCATCAGGAAACGGGAGTCGCAGACCGCGATCACAGTCTCATAACCGTGAATCTTTCCTTTACCAGTGACAACCGCCTCATTTAAATCAGTTTTCTCTCTGGCTGCCTCAACCTTGCCCTCATAGCCCGGAAATGCAAGCGGATTGACCACAGACATCTCCTTATCCCACTCTTCAAAGGTACCTTCATCGATCAGCATCTCAATCCGGCGGTACGCATGCATCCGGAAATATCCGCCGCAGCGCGGGCACACATACAGGTTGTCCTTGACATCCTGCACCAGAATTGGTTTCTCACATTTATTACACTTACGCCATAAAGAACGCAGACTTTCCGGCGTCATCGCCGTCGGACGGCTCGGAATCTTCTCCGGTTTTTCCTGTGCTGCCTCTGCCGCCCTTTTATCTGCTTTCGCGCTCTCCGCACGGCTTACGCCGGCAGAACCGTGGTCGTTTGTATTGATCGAAGTATACGATTTCTTAAACAGATTTTTAAACATCTCTTATTCAACCTCACTTATTAGCCAATCATAAACGTCAGCTCTGCGGAAACAGCCAGCTTGCCATCGACGGTTGCCGTCGCACTTCCGATGCCGACCGGTCCTTTTCTCTTGATGATATGGCACTCCAGCTTTAACTTGTCGCCCGGAACTACCTTTTTCTTGAATTTTGCGTTGTTGATTGCCCCGAAATATGCCGTCCTGCCCTTATTTCCTTCTTCACTTAAAATCGCAACCGCGCCGACCTGCGCCAGCGCCTCCACGATCAGGACGCCCGGCATGACCGGCTCCTGCGGAAAATGACCTGCAAACCACGGCTCGTTGTATGTTACATTTTTATATCCAACCGCGCCCTCGCCCGGTGTCACTTCCTCGATACAGTCGATCAAAAGAAACGGATGACGGTGCGGGATGATCTCCTGGATCTCTTTAATTCCCATCATAATTTCAGTTACCTCTTTCGCTTTCCCAGACATCATTTTTGTATGCTGCAAGTCTCTTCCGCCAGCTTCAGTGCGCCGCTTCCAATCATTCAATCATCCACACAAAAACGTCCTCAAATTATATTTAGTCCTCAAATTTCTTGATTACCAGGCTGGCATTGACACCACCAAATCCCAGGGAGTTGGTCAGGGCATAGTGGATATCCATCGGAACACCCTCGCCCATCGTGTAATCCAGATCGCAGCCCTCGCCTGCCTCTTTTAAACCTGCGGTTGCGTGTACAAATCCATCCTCAATGGATTTCACGCAGGCGATAAACTCAACACCGCCCGCTGCACCTAAAAGATGTCCAATCATCGACTTAGTGGAGTTAATTTTTACCTTGTAAGCGTGGTCGCCCAGCGCTTTTTTCACTGCCATCGTCTCGAAGAGATCGTTATGGTGTGTACTGGTTCCATGTGCATTGATGTAATCAATCTTCTCCGGTGCGATACCTGCATCCTTGAGCGCCATCTCCATCGCATACGCTGCGCCGCTTCCATCCTCTGCCGGGGAAGTGATGTGGAATGCATCGTTGCTTCCGCCGTAGCCGACTACCTCTGCCAGAATCTTTGCGCCGCGCTTCTGCGCGTGCTCTAAGGACTCCAGAACTACGATACCAGCGCCCTCGCCCATGACGAAACCATCGCGGTCCTTATCAAACGGACGGGATGCCGTCTCCGGGTCATCATTGGTAGAAAGAGCCGTCAGAGCCGCGAAACCTGCCATACCGAGCGGTGTGATCGCAGACTCGGTACCACCGGCTACCATCACGTCTGCCTCGCCGTACTGGATCGAGCGGAACGCCTCACCGATAGAGTTCGTACCGGTCGCACAGGCAGTTACCACGTTGATGGATTTGCCCTTTAAACCATACTGCATTGCCACATTGCCGACTGCCATGTTGCTGATCATCATCGGAACGAGCAGCGGGTTCACACGGTTCGGTCCTTTTTCCAGCATTTTTTTATGCTCACGTTCCATCGCCTGTAAGCTTCCGATACCGGAACCGATGCTGGTTCCCACGCGGAACGGATCCTCTTTTTCCATATCCAGACCCGCCTGTGCGATCGCCTCACCGGCTGCCGCTACCGCATACTGGGAAAACGGCTCCATACGTCTCGCTGCCTTCGGATCCATGTATTTCTTCGGATCAAAATCCTTCACCTCGCCTGCCAGCTTTGCCTTATAATCGGTTGTATCAAAATATGTGATCGGCGCGATACCGACTTTTTTATCCTTTAATCCCTGCCAGAAGCTTGCTACGTCATTTCCAATCGGAGTGATCGCTCCCAGACCGGTTACTACTACACGTGTCTTATTTCCCATCTAAAAACCTGCCTTTCTATCGTCACAGTTCACACGTTGTGCAAACTGCGACACGATTTTGCCGATGCTTCGCATTCCAAATCGGCAAAATCCGCTGCCACTACGTTATCGTACGGCACTTTCGGTTCCAAAAGTGCCTATCTGTAAAGCACCTTTTCCCTACATCGCCATTCCGCCGTCCACGCACAGAACCTGTCCTGTGATGTAGGCTGCGCGGTCAGAAGCCAGAAATACGGCTGCCTGCGCTACATCCTCGGTCGTACCGAAACGTTTTAACGGAATCTGCTCGCCCATCGCCTTCTTCACATCGTCCGGAAGAACGGCGGTCATTTCCGTATCAATAAATCCCGGTGCAATCGCGTTGACCGTGATACCACGGCTTCCAATCTCCCTTGCCACGGATTTGGTCAGTCCGATCACGCCCGCCTTGGACGCACAGTAATTTGCCTGTCCCGCATTTCCCATCACGCCGGAAACAGAGGAAATATTGATGATGCGTCCGCCCTTCTGCTTTAACATCTGGCGGGATACGTGCTTAATGCAGTTAAATGCGCCCTTTAAGTTCGTATCGATAACGGCGTCAAACTCTTCCTCAGTCATCTTCATCAGAAGATTGTCACGGGTAATGCCCGCGTTGTTGACTAAAATATCAATTCTCTTATAGCGGCTGATAATGTCCTTTAAGAACACCTCCGCCGCGCTGTAATCCGAAACATTGCACTGAACGGCTTCCGCCTGTCCGCCCGCCTCGGTAATTTCCTTTACGACATCCTCTGCTTTTGCCGCAGAGCCATTATAATTGACGATCACCACCGCGCCCTCTTTCGCCATCGAAATAGCGATCTGACGGCCAATGCCGCGGCTGGCACCTGTCACAACTGCTACTTTTCCATTTAACATCCAAGCGCCTCCTTTACTTTGTCGATATCTTCCAGTTTCTCTATATTGAACGCCTTCGCGTTTTTGTCGATTTTGCGCATGAAACCAGTCAGGGTCTTACCCGGTCCGATCTCAATAAATGTGTCCACACCGTCTGCTAACATCTTCCGGATCGTCTGCTCCCAGCGGACGGAGGAAGAAACCTGCTTCATCAGAAGCGGCTTTACATCGGCTGCATCGGTCACATAATCTGCCGTCACATTCGCAATATACGGAATCTCCGGTGTATGAATCTCAACGGTATCGAGTACCTTTCCAAGCTTCTCGCCAGCTCCCACTAACATCTTGGAATGGAACGGTCCGCTTACCTTTAACGGAAGAACGCGTTTTGCGCCCGCTTCCTTCAATTTCTCTCCTGCCTCGGCAACCGCCTCTGTCTTACCAGAGATAACAATCTGTCCCGGGCAGTTATAGTTGGCAATCTGCACGCCCTCGATCGGCGCGATCACCTCTTCGATCTTCTCTGCATCCATCGCCAGTACGGCAGACATGGCGCCCTGACCAACCGGGACTTCGCCCTGCATCAGGATACCTCTCTGCCGCACGGTACGGATGGCATCTTCGTCAGACATAACGCCTGCAGCCGCCATTGCAGGATACTCTCCCAGGCTCAGGCCCGCAGCCACATCCGGGCGGATTCCGGTACGTTCCATGAATACACGCATCATCGCAAGGCTGGCGGTTACCATCGCCGGCTGCGTATACTCCGTGATATTCAGACGGTCCGTCTGCGCCGGATCAAAGCAAAGATCGGTCATTGAAAACCCAAGGATCTCGCTTGCTTTCTCAAACATCTCGCGTCCCGTTTCCGTTTCCTGATAAAAATCCTGTCCCATGCCAGTGGTCTGTGCGCCCTGACCCGGAAAAATAAATGCAATTTTGCTCATAGCGTTACACTCACTCTCTACTTTCTGCCCAAAAGCGCCTCCGCCTGGGCCATCATTTCTTCAATCATTTCCTTACAGGTCTGCTCTTTCTTCACCATACCTGCAATCTGTCCAGCCATCACGGTTCCGTTGTCCACGTCACCTTCCATGACTGCCTTCCGAAGCGTTCCAAGTGTTAAATACTCCAGTTCCTCGAACGGGCGTCCCTCTTTTTCCAGCTTCAGATACTCTCTCGTCATCTTATTTCTAAGACAGCGGATCGGATGTCCGTGACTCATACCGGTTACGGTCGAATCAATGTCTTTCGCCTTGATGACTCTGTCCTTGTAAGCCTGGCTTACGATAGATTCCTTCGATACGACGAAGCGGGTTCCCATCTGGACCGCCTCTGCGCCCAGCATAAATGCCGCCGCAATGCCGCGTCCATCTGCGATACCTCCGGCTGCAATCACCGGAATCGAAACCGCATCGACTACCTGCGGAACGAGTGTCATCGTCGTCGCCTCGCCGATGTGTCCACCGGACTCCATGCCTTCTGCAACGACTGCATCTGCGCCGCTTTTCTCCATCAGACGTGCCTGTGCAACCGAAGCGACAACCGGAATCACTTTAATGCCGGCTTCCTTCCACATACCCATGTATTTGCCCGGAATACCGGCGCCGGTCGTTACAACCTTGATGCCTTCTTCCACAACTACCTTTGCCACATCGTCCGCATGCGGGCTCATCAGCATGACATTGACGCCAAACGGCTTCTTTGTCAGCTCTCTCGCCTTGCGGATCTCCTCGCGGACAACCTCACCCGGTGCATTGGCGCCGCCAATTAAGCCCAGACCGCCAGCTTCAGAAACGGCTGCTGCCAGGTGATGTTCTGCCACCCATGCCATGCCGCCCTGAATAATCGGGTATTCAATCCCCAACATTTCTGTGATCTTTGTTTTCATTATGCCTCTACACCTTTTTCTTTTAAGTAGTTCATAACATCGCCTACCGTTGCCAGGTTCTGCAGATCCTCTGCCGGGATCTCTACGGAGTACTCATCCTCCAGAGCCATAACTAATTCAAACAGATCCAGGGAATCAGCGCCCAGATCATCCTTGAAAGAGGAAGCCTCGGTAATGGAATCTGCGTCTACGCTCAGCTGCTCTGCAATAATTTCTTTCATTTTCTCTAACATCGTTTCAATCTCCTTTTTAAATGAATTTTCTTTTTGTGACCGCAAAAATGCAATCACTGTTCTTATATTTTATCAAAAAATAGAATAATGTACATTAGTTTTGCTATATATTTTTTGCTTCTCCAGGCACCTACCAGGTCATCAATGCCGCGCCCCAGGTAAGACCCGCGCCAAAACCTGCCATCACCAGCGTATCGCCGCGTTTTAATCGTCCGTCCCGGTGCATTTCATCCAGGAGAATCGGAATAGAAGCCGCCGATGTATTGCCGTAGCGCTCGATATTGACCGGAATCTTATCCATCGGAACCTTCAGACGACGGGACGCCGCTTCCAGAATCCGGATATTCGCCTGATGCAGCAGATAATGCTGTACCGCCTCGCGGTCCGTTCCGGTCTCCTCCAGAATCGCATTCACAATCTCCGGTACCTTCTTCACCGCAAACTTGAAGACTTCCTGACCGTCCATCTGCATAAAACCAAGCTCCGGTCTGCCGCCCGTCAGGCAGTTTTCAAGACTTCTCGCCTGGCAGTACAGAACGTCGTTCTTCGTTCCATCGCTGCCGACCAGCGTCTTCACCACACCCGTCTCGTCCGCCCGGACAACCGCCGCGCCCGCGCCATCGCCAAATAGGATGCAGGAACTGCGGTCCGTCCAGTCTAACACCTTGCTCAGCGTCTCCGCTCCGATGATCAGCGCCGTCTTATAGATGCCCGCCTGAATAAATCCCTGCACAATATGTAAGGCGTAAATAAATCCGGAACATGCCGCCGTGATGTCAAACGCCACCGCATGTTTCGCCCCGATGGCTCCCTGTACATCCGCCGCCGCACTCGGGAACGCCCGATCCGGGGAAGACGTCGCCACGATCACGATCTCAATCTCCTCCGGAGAAATGCCCGCGTCCGCGATCGCGCGCTTCGCCGCCTCTGTCGCCAACGCCGAGGTTCCCTCGCTCGTCGAGATATGTCTGGCTCCAATACCCGTCCGTTCCCGGATCCAGGCATCATTTGTATCAAGAAATTTCGTCAAATCCTGATTCGTCACAACCTGCTCCGGCGCATACGCGCCGATTCCAATGATTCTAGCTGTCATTTTCTCGTTTAACTCCGCTTCTTCTATAAAAGATAGTTTTAATTTCAAATGGTTTGATATTCAAATTAATTTAGAGTGTAGCGGAGAATCTGGGGTTTGTCAAGGATAACTTGTAAATGAACGGCAGGATTCTGGTGAGAAGACGCAACCCGGACAGAGAAGAGCCGCCCCCAATCTTCCGGAAAACGCTCTCGCTCTTGCACTCGCTGCAACGGACACTAAGCTCGAAAAAACCTCGCTAAGTGCCGGCGCGAGTGATGTTTCCTACAGATTGGGGGCGGCTCTTCTCCTGAAATACGCATCACTTGAAATACATAAAAATTAGGATACCGCGGTTTCCTTTTTCGTTGTATAATTATAAGACATAGGTATCTTTATTGTATCTATACAGAAATTTGTATACTATATTATCTATATATTACCCTATTAAAAGGAGGAGTTGCTATGCAGAGTATTCTTGTATGTGACGATGACAAACAGATCGTGGAAGCGATTGACATATACTTAACCGGTGAGGGATTTGAGGTTATCAAGGCATATGACGGCGCGGAGGCACTGGAACTTTTAAAAACGCACACCGTGAATTTGATGATTCTGGACGTTATGATGCCAGGGTTAGATGGCATCCGGACGACGCTGAAGGTGCGTGAAACCAGCAGCATCCCGATCATTATTCTTTCCGCGAAGTCTGAGGATGCGGACAAGATTCTGGGCTTAAATATCGGGGCAGATGATTATATCACGAAGCCGTTTAACCCACTGGAACTGGTCGCCCGCGTGAAATCTCAGCTCCGCCGCTACACGCAGCTGGGAAATATGAACAATCAGATGGGCAACCACGTATTCAAATGCGGCGGCTTGCAGATCAACGATGAAAATAAGGAAGTAACCGTGGACGGCGAACTCATCAAGCTGACACCGATCGAGTACAACATCCTGCTTCTGCTCGTTAAAAACGCCGGAAAAGTCTTCTCCATCGACCAGATCTACGAGGCGATCTGGAATGAGGAGGCGATCGGCGCGGACAATACAGTTGCGGTTCATATCCGCCATATCCGCGAAAAGATCGAAATTAACCCGAGGGAGCCGCGCTATCTGAAGGTTGTCTGGGGTGTTGGATATAAAATTGAGAAGCAGTAAAAATGTGAATCATCCATCTAACAGAAGTTAGGAGTTGCAAAATTTATGACAAAACTCTCACATATTCCGATGCAGATCCAGAAATGGATCGCCAGCCTCGCGCATCTGTTTTTCCTGATTCTGGGACTCATCGGTATCAGCCTCATGTATATCAATGGAAATTTCGGGCTGGGGCTGACCGGCATTGGCTCGGTTCCTTATGAGGACACCGCGGAATTTAACACACAATTTAATAACGATCTGAACGATATCTTCCTATATATGGAATATCAGGACGTCTTCGGTGCCGACAGCTCGATCGACCTCTCGCGCCGGATGCTCAAAATGACCTTTGGACCAAGCGAGACCGAAAATTTCTCCCTGTCCTCCCTGATTTCCTATCTGGAATCCATGGGGTACCAGCTCGACGACGACTTTAACTGCCAGAAGGTTTCTGAACCGGCAGACGGCGTCAAGAGCCGCGAAGGCTACGTCGAATGGTCGGTTCAAGAGCCGCAGCGGATCTACAGCTACCGTTCTGCCAGCCGGAAGCGCAGCACATTGGAGGATGCGGCGGTCGAGATCATGGACACACTGCATCGTTATTACACAGTGTATAACCGTTTCGTCGCCAATCCATCCAACCTGCATTTTAAAATCCAGTACACGGAGCCAGATTCGGATCAGAGCGAAACAACCCAGTTTACAAACACCGATTCCCTGACACCGGAAAATGTCAAGGAATACGGGCGCTACGCGTACCTGCCGGGCAATTCCGTTTTCTACGACACCAACATGAAAGCGATCCCGCTCAGCAGCATTTCCGCACTGGCATCCAATAACCCGTACACCGGCAGCGACTATTATCTGCTGATCGGAATCGATACAAATTATCCAGTCACTGACCTTTACGCGCGCACGCATACCGCATACCTGCACCGGCAGCACCTGTATCTGACCGGATTTGCACTGACAATCTTTGCAACGATCGGACTGCTTTTAAGCTTCCTGTTTCTGTTCCGGGTGTCCGGCTACCAGAGTTACCGCAGCTTCGACGTGACGCTGCACGGCTTCGACAAGAGCGGCACTGAAACCGGCATCGTCTTTTTTGCCGCCATGACCGCGATCGCCCTGGTTGTAAGCGACCTGATTCTCATCCGCATCCTGCATCTGGTCATTCCATCGCAGTATTGGTACTTCTCCGATCACAGCCTGCAGGCGCTGGTCCTGTATCTGGGCGGACTGCTGCTCTTTTTCAGCCTCCTGCGCCGCTACCGCGCCGGTACCCTGTGGACCTCCAGCCTGATTTGCCGGATTCAGAAGAAAATGTTGATCCTCAAAACACGGCAGAACTTCCGCAGCCGCCTAGGCATCGGATTTGTTCTCTATCTTGCAATCAACACAGCGCTTATCAGCCTTGCCTGGTATTTCTGGGACCGCGTGTATGCAAATTTATACGTTGTTTACCTGCTGACAGGTCTGACTGTGCTGGTATTTCTGCTGTTTAACCTGTGGATCTTTTACATACTGTTCCGGCAGGCAAGCGAACAGGAATCCATCCGCGATGCCGTCCGCCAGCTCTCCGCCGGGGAGACCAGCTATCAGCTTGATCTCGATGAATTTGACGGTCCGGAGCTCACGCTGGCAGAGGGACTCAACAACATCAGTTCCGGTCTTGAAACCGCCCTTCAGGAGAAAATGAAGAGCGAACGCCTCAAAACCAACCTGATTACCAACGTTTCACACGACATCAAAACGCCGCTGACCTCGATTATAAATTATGTAAACCTAATGAAACGGGAACATATTGAAGATGCGCGGATCAACGCCTATCTTGATGTGCTCGACCAGAAATCACAGCGTCTCAAAACACTGATTGAAGACCTCGTCGAGGCATCCAAGGCAAGCTCCGGCAATGTGAAGCTTGAATTTACCGACATTGACCTCGTCCAGATGGCATTTCAGACCAACGGCGAATTTGAAGAAAAACTGGATGCCAGACATCTGCAGCTCATCATCAATGCCCCGCGGGAACCGCTGATGATCCGCGCCGATGGACGCCGCCTGTGGCGCGTACTTGAAAACCTGTACAACAATGTCTGCAAATATGCGATGGAGGGCAGCCGCGTCTACGTAGACCTCGCCCGCGTTCCCGGAAATCCAGAAACCGGTACTGCTGGCCAGGCAGTCTTCACCATCAAAAATATATCTGCCAATCCGCTCAACATCCGTGCCGACGAGCTGACCGAACGTTTCGTGCGCGGCGACGTCGCCCGCACCACCGAGGGAAGCGGGCTGGGACTATCGATCGCCAAAGATCTGACGGAATTGCAGAAAGGGCAGTTTAGTTTGTATATCGATGGGGACCTGTTTAAGGCACAGGTGGCGTTTGATTTGGTGGAAATGAAAAAAGAAAATGAAGAGAATCAGAACGAAGCTGGCAAAGAGCTGAGCGATGAAGCGACTGAAACGCTGACAAATGAGCCGGGCGATGAAGCGACCGAAACACCGACAAATGAGTCGGGCGATGAAGTGACAAATGGGCTGATACACAAATCAACCGATGATTCCATTACCTGATATTTAACCATTTTATAAACGAGGTTTTACCACTTATGAAACGAACCCATCTCATGATCGGCGCCTTTTTCTTCTGTATCCTGGCGCCCAACCTGCTCTTTCCGCTTCTAAAAACAGAGGCGGACGAGGGCACCGGAGAAAACCGGAGCCTGGCTTCCTTTCCGACCTTTTCGTTAGAGACCATCGATACCTGGCCATCCGGTGTCGAAGACTGGATCGATGACCACGCGGCGTTCCGGAACCGATTCTTAAGCCTGAATGCCCGCTTAAACCTCTCCTTATTTCAGTTTGGAAACTCGCAGGACGTCATCACCGGAAAAGATGGCTGGTATTTTTACACCCTCGGAAGCTCCGTTGAAGACTTCCTCGGCACCAACCGTTTCTCCGCCGGGGAGCTTCAGATGCTGGCAGACAAACTCCAGACCATCCACGATGCCTGGAAAGAAAAAGGCACCGAATTCATCTTCCTGTGTGCGCCCAACAAAGAAGGTGTATACAGCGAATTCCTCCCGGATGGCTTCACCGCACCGGACGGACCTACCCGCCGCAGTGAACTGCTCGATTATCTGGAAATACACACAAATGTCCCAGTTGTCAATCCATACCCGGAGCTCAAAAACCGCCGGGACTATCAGTGGTATTTCAAAACCGACACCCATTGGAACGATGCTGCCGGATTTCTCGTCTCCGGGCAGATCATCGATGCCGCTGGCGGCACCTCCACGCCGATCGAGGACGTCACTGTCACCTATGAGCCACGCGATCCGGGCGATCTGGCGAACCTGTTCCACATGCCAGAATCCATGTGCGACGATACCAAAGCAGATGTATCCGGGTATCGAAACAACGTAACCATCCACTACGACAGTGCCTCTGACGATGGCAACATCGCCCACATCTCAGCAGTCCAGACGCCCGACCCGCGCCGCATCGCGATTTACCGCGACTCCTTCGGAACCGCCCTGCTGGCCGGACTGCCGAAATACTTTGCGTATACCGATTTTTACCACTGGCAGGTATTTGAGCCGGAATTTTTGAACGAAAATAAGCCGGATGTGCTGGTGTATGAGGTGGTGGAACGGGATTTGGGGAGAATGATGGAGGATTTGGAGAAATTGATGCCCACGCAAAAATAATATGTGCATTTTTTTATTTAAACAGTGCAAAAAAACTTTCGAATTTAAAAGAAATGTGATACAATCAATCTATGGATGCCACCATAACACGGTATGCGGCTTGGTCCTCTTTCAGAGGGCTGCGTACCCTCTGATTACATAGATACCTGCAAGGGAATCTACCTGAGAGGAGGGATGCCATATGGAAATCATTGGAATTGTACTAGCGATTTTGAGTTTCGGCGCAACTTGCCTCAAAGCCGGATATTCACTTGGCAAAGATGTAGAAAAAAGCGCAAAAAAATAGCCGCCCATCCTGACACGATTGCGGCTATTTTCTTGTCTTAATCACTAGGGAACCAAACCGTCTATCGGTGGCATCCTTTATATATAATATAACATTATAATCCGTAAGATTCAAGCGAAATTACAATTTTTTAGCAATTTAAAAATTTGCAATTTTCATTTCACCATTTTATCTGAATCAGCAGATAGCTTCTCATCCATTTCATGATTCCGAAACCATCCGCCGATCCGGATAAAAACCAAAAATTCTCCTACAGCTCTTTCTTCACCAACTCCAACGCCGAAGCAATCACCGCATCCATATCATAATACTTATACTCGCCCAGACGGCCGCCAAAGATCACCTTCTCTTCCTTCTTGGCCAGCTCTTTGTACTTCTCATACAATGCACCATTCTTCGCATCATTGACCGGATAATACGGCTCATCGCCTAACTTCCACTCAGAACTGTACTCGCGGCTGATGACCGTCTTCGGCAGATCATTGCCGTCTGCATCCTTGCCAAACTCAAACCATTTATGCTCGATAATACGCGTCCACGGAGTCTCCGCATCCGTATAGTTCACTGCCGCATTGCCCTGGAAATTCGGGATATCCAGCACTTCAGTATCAAAGCGGACGGAGCGATACTCCAGCACGCCCAGCGAATACTCAAAATACGCATCGATTGCACCCGTGTAGACCACTTTCTTTGCCATCGCATCCCAATCAGCCTTATTCTCAAAATAATCCTCTTCCAGACGAACCTCGATGCCATCCAGCATATTGGCAACCATCTTCGTATAGCCGCCCACCGGGATTCCCTGATACAGGGCGTTAAAATAGTTGTTGTCAAAGGTCAGACGAACCGGAAGACGCTTGATGATGAAGGACGGAAGATCCTTGCACTCTCTTCCCCACTGCTTCTGTGTATAGCCCTTGATCAGCTTCTCATAAATATCCGTACCAACCAGGCTGATCGCCTGTTCCTCCAGGTTCTTCGGCTCGGTGATGCCTGCTGCCTTGCGCTGTTCCTCGATCTTCGCCGCTGCCTCCTGCGGAGTCACGACCCCCCACATCTTATTGAAGGTGTACATATTAAACGGCAGGGAATACAGCTCGCCATGGTAATTCGCCACCGGGGAGTTCGTAAAACGGTTAAACTCCGCGAACTGGTTCACATAACTCCAGACCTCTTTATTATTCGTATGGAAAATATGCGCGCCATACTTGTGAACCTGGATGCCCTCTATCGGCTCTGTATACACATTTCCTGCAATATTCGGGCGGCGGTCAATTACCAGAACCTTCTTGCCCGCTTTCTTCGCCTCATGGGCGAATACGGCACCGTAGAGACCGGCGCCTACTATTAAATAATCGTACATGTTGGTTTTCTCCTTGTCACGTGTTGTTATACTTGTGATTTATTTATAACATACAACGACAATTTAAACAAGAATATCCCGTCAGCTTCAAGCATTCCCCAAAACAAACTCTCAATTTGGACACAATACCTTATTAATACTCCATTAGGATACATGAGTCCTATGGAGTACAGACGTAGACTTGGATTGGCTGTTTAACCTGTCCAAGAAAATGTCCGCACCCTCCCCTCTCAGGGCGAGTCCAAAATCTTCAAGAACACTTTTACTATGTATTATCCTTCAACCCATAACACTGGTACAACATATCTGTCATTCTCTTCTTATCTGTTCC
>ERZ837910.2777-NODE-2777-length-20652-cov-6.072244_pt1 | contig 20652 bp, 19 predicted proteins | sample MGYA00519940_ERZ837910 | MGnify/ENA primary metagenome ERZ837910 (study PRJEB31850, sample SAMEA3708825) | human gut metagenome | biome: human gut; feature: human-associated habitat; material: faeces | place: China | collected 2014 ... | reverse complement strand
CCTCTCGTCCGCACGGCGGACGAGGCCGCGCCGCCGCGGCGCGGGCAGAGGTATAAAAGTCCGGCAGAGCTAGACTTTTATGAGGAATTTTATGCGGCGCTCTGCGGAGCGCCTGTCCTGCCTGTTTTGCCTTCGGCAAAATGCGGCAGGAGATTAGCAATGGGAAGGGCGGTGCGCCAGAAAGGGCACCGCCCTTTTTCTGCCTTTTTCAAAAAAGTTATCGTTCAGGATGAAGCTTTTACATTTTATTCACAAACGCCACTTGACATTAGGGCGCAGTGGTGATAAATTATGTTTAGCACTCAGAGAGATGGAGTGCTAAAAGAAAAAACAGATACGAAAGGAGTCCGCATCGGTGGAGCTGTCAGCAAGAAAAAAGCAGATACTCAAGGCCATCATCGGAGACTACATCCGAACGGCAGAACCGGTCGGCTCCAAGGCGCTCACCGAAGGGCACGAGTTGCCGTTTTCGTCCGCCACCATCCGCAACGAGATGAGCGAGCTCGAGGAGATGGGATATCTCGAAAAGCCGCACACCTCGGCCGGACGCATCCCCTCGCCGCAGGGCTACCGCCTGTACGTCGACGAGCTGATGGAAAAGCCGGGCGAGACAGCAGACGACGACGGTGCGGCCCTTCAGCAGACCGTACTCGCAAAGGTGCGTGAGCTCGACCATCTGGTGCAGGAGGCAGGCAGGCTGCTCACCTCACTGACCAATTACGCATCGGTCGCGATCACCCCCGCGCTCGCGCAGATCTCGATCCGCCAGTTCGAGATCATCGCGGTGGACAAAATGAATTTTGTCATCGTCGTTGTGACCGACTCGGGCACAGTCAAGAACAAAATGGTCCGGACGGTCTCGGAGGTCACCAAGGACGAGGCGGAGCTTCTGACCTATGTGCTCAACCAGACCCTCACCGGTCTGCCGCTCTCGAGCATCACGGCCGAGCGCTTCGACATCGTGCGCCGGGCCGCAGGCCTGACCGCGCTGCTCGCGCCGGTGGCCGAATACATCGCCGAGCTGATCGCCGAGCTGAGCGACCAGAAGGTCTACCTTGACGGCGCAAGCAAGCTGCTGCGCTTTCCGGAATACCGCGATACGAAAAAGGCGCAGACGCTGCTCGATTATATGGAGGACGACAGCAGGCATCTGTTGCCGGCGACCAGAAAGATCGACGGCATCCAGTTTTTCATCGGTCCGGAAAACGGTGAAAATCCGCTGAGTGAGACCTCGGCGATCTACGCAAAATATGACATCGGCAAGATCGGACAGGGTGCGATCGGCATCGTAGGTCCGACGCGCATGGACTATGCAAAGCTGTCCGCCCAGCTCAGCCGCTTCGCAAAGGGACTGAACCGGCTGATCGCCGAAACGTTTTTAGACGATAAAGATCCAAAACACTGACGGAGGCATCCAGAAATGAGTAAGAAGAAGCAGCCGGAACAGGCTGAGACCGAACAGACCGAGGCAAAGCAGGCTTCGGAGGAAAAGTCCGAACAGCCGGCGGAGGCAAAGACGCCTGCGGCCGACTGGGAGGCGAAGTACAACGACCTCAACGACCGCTATCTCCGCATGGCGGCAGAATATGACAACTTCCGCAAGCGCAGCCAGCGCGAGCGCGAGCAGGCGTACACCGACGCGGTAAGCCGCGCCGTCACCGCGCTTCTGCCGACGTATGACAACCTCGAGCGCGCGCTTAAGGCTGAGACCGCGGACACTGAGTATAAAAAGGGCGTCGAGATGACCATGACGCAGCTCGTCGAGAGCCTCAAGGGCATCAATGTCGCCGTCATCGACGCGGCGGCAGGAACCGCCTTCGACCCGAATTTCCACAACGCAGTGATGCACGTGGAGGACGAGTCGCTCGGCGAAAACGTCATCGCGGAAACCTTCCAGCAGGGCTTCCAGATCGGCGACAAGGTCATCCGTCACGCGATGGTCAAAGTCGCAAACTAAGCGTGAAGAGCTCGGAGCGGAGAGAAGAAAACTTCACTTCGCACTCTGAAATCTCCACACGGTACAAAAACGTAAACTAAATCCTAACTTTTAAGGAGTGTATTTATCATGGGTAAGATCATTGGTATTGACCTCGGTACGACGAACTCTTGCGTATCCGTTATGGAGGGCGGCGAAGCCGTCGTTATCCCTAACGCAGAAGGCGCACGTACCACCCCGTCTGTTGTAGCATTTTCCAAGGACGGCGAGCGCATGGTCGGTCAGGTCGCAAAGCGCCAGGCTGTTACCAACGCAGACCGCACCATTATTTCCATCAAGCGCCACATGGGCACCGACTACCGCGTAAACATCGACGGCAAGCCGTACTCTCCGCAGGAGATCTCCGCGATGATCCTTCAGAAGCTGAAGGCTGATGCGGAGGCTTATCTCGGCCAGCCGGTAACCCAGGCTGTCATCACCGTTCCGGCTTACTTCTCCGACTCGCAGCGTCAGGCGACCAAGGACGCCGGCAAGATCGCAGGCCTGGAGGTTCTGCGTATCATCAACGAGCCGACCGCAGCGGCGCTGGCTTACGGCGTAGATAAGGAATCCGAGCAGAAGATCATGGTATACGACCTCGGCGGCGGCACGTTCGATGTCTCCATCCTCGACATCGGCGAGGGCGTTCTCGAGGTTCTGTCCACCGCAGGCGATACCCACCTCGGCGGCGACGACTTCGACCAGCGCATCATCGACTGGATGGTTTCCGAGTTCAAGAAGTCCAACGGCATCGACCTGTCCGGCGACCGCATGGCGATGCAGCGCCTGAAGGAAGCTGCTGAGAAGGCAAAGATCGAGCTGTCCGGCATGAGCCAGACCTCCATCAACCAGCCGTATATCACCGCAGACGCTACCGGCCCGAAGCACCTCGAGCTGACGCTGACCCGCGCTAAGTTCAACGAGCTGACCGCAGACCTCGTTGAGCGCACCATGGGCCCGGTTCGTCAGGCAATGAGCGATGCAGGCCTGTCCGCTTCCGACCTGTCCAAGGTTCTGCTCGTCGGCGGCTCCTCCCGTATCCCGGCTGTTCAGGAAGCAGTCAAGGGCATCACCGGCAAGGACGGCTTCAAGGGCATCAACCCGGACGAGTGCGTTGCGATCGGCGCATCCATTCAGGGCGGCGTTCTCGGCGGCGAGGTCAAGGACGTTCTGCTGCTCGACGTAACCCCGCTGTCCCTCGGCATCGAGACCCTCGGCGGCGTATGCACCAAGCTGATCGACCGCAACACCACCATCCCGACCAAGAAGAGCCAGGTATTCTCCACCGCAGCCGACAACCAGCCGTCCGTTGAGATTCATGTCCTTCAGGGCGAGCGTGAGATGGCAGCGGGCAACAAGACCCTCGGCCGCTTCACCCTCGACGGCATCGCTCCGGCTCCGCGCGGCATTCCGCAGATCGAAGTTACCTTCGACATCGACGCGAACGGCATCGTAAACGTATCCGCAAAGGACCTCGGCACCGGCAAGGAGCAGAAGATCACCATCACCGCTTCCACCAACCTCTCGCAGGACGAGATCGACAAGGCAATGCACGAGGCTGAGCAGTACGCGGAGCAGGATAAGAAGAACAAGGAAGCTGTCGAAGTACGCAACAGCGCAGAGCAGCTCGTGTTCCAGTCCGAGAAGGCGCTGACCGACCTCGGCGACAAGCTGTCCGCAGACGAGAAGAGCGGCGTTCAGGCTGAGATCGAAAAGGTCAAGGAAGCACTCAAGGGCACCGATACCGACATGATCAAGGCAGCGACCGAAGGCCTGTCTAAGAAGTTCTCCGATCTGGCCGGCAAGATCTATCAGCAGCAGGCGCCGCAGGGCGACCCGAACATGGGCGGCCAGCCGGGCGCAGGCGCACAGAGCGGCCCGCAGGGCGACTTCGTAGACGCTGACTTCACCGAAGTTAAGGACGACGACAAGAAATAATTCATAGAATGAGGCATCAGCAGCACGGGGAACGCTCCCCGCTGCTGAAAGCCGATGGGAGAGGCGCGCTTCGGTGCGCCTGTCCGCGTGTACAGGTGATATTTTTATGGCAGACAAAAGAGACTATTACGAGGTGCTCGGCGTGCAGAAGGGCGCGGGCGAGGACGAGCTGAAAAAGGCGTACCGCAAGCTGGCTCGCAAGTACCACCCTGACCTCAACAAGGATAATCCCGAGGCGGCCGACAAGTTCAAGGAGGTCAACGAGGCGTATGAGGTGCTGTCCGACAAGGACAAGCGCGCAAAGTACGACCAGTTCGGCTTTGCCGGCGTTGACCCGAGCTACGGCGGCGGTGCAGGCGCAGGCGGCTTCGGCGGCGGCTTCGACATGGGCGACCTCGGCGACCTGTTCGGCTCGTTCTTCGGCGGCGGCTTCGGCGGCGGCCGTTCGCAGCGCCGCAACGCACCGCAGCGCGGCGAATCCATTCGCCAGACCGTTGTCCTTTCCTTCGAGGAGGCGGCCTTCGGCTGCGAAAAGGAGATCACGGTCGAGCGCATCGAAACCTGTGACGACTGCGGCGGCACCGGCGCGGCCAAGGGCACGACGGCGGAGACCTGCCCGAACTGCCGCGGCACCGGCGTTGTGACCCAGACCCAGCGCACGCCGCTCGGCATGTTCCAGACGCAGGGCGCCTGCCCGAACTGCCGCGGCACCGGCAAGATCATCAAGAAGCCGTGTCCGAAGTGCGGCGGTCAGGGCCGCGTGCGCAAGACGCGCAAGTTCAAGGTCAACATCCCGGCCGGCATCGACGACGGCCAGTCCATCCAGCAGCGCGGTCAGGGCAACGCCGGCGCAAACGGCGGCCCGGCAGGTGATCTGTATGTAACGGTCGCGATCCGTCCGCATCCGATCTTCACCCGTGACGGCTCGGATGTCTATGTTGAAATCCCGATCTCGTTCGCGCAGGCGGCGCTCGGCGATACGCTTCAGGTGCCGACCATCGACGGCCGTGTCGAGTACAAGGTCCCGGAGGGAACCCAGACCGGCACGATGTTCCGCATGCGCGGCAAGGGCATCCAGAACGTCAACGGCCGCGGCCGAGGCGATCAGTATGTCCGCGTCAATATCGAAGTTCCGAAGAACCTCACCGACAAGCAGAAAAAGCTGCTGCGCGAGTTCGAGGAGACCTCGACCGACGAAAACCAGATCAAGCGTAAGAGCTTCTGGGATAAGGTCAAGGACGCCCTGAAGGACAAATAAAGAACAAAGCAAAAGAGAGTGCAGACGAAAAAGTCCGCACTCTCTTTTTGTATTCACAGTGACTCGCAGCGACGGGAGTAAGCACTCTGCACCGACTGGCCGCGCACTGTCATGCGCGGCGGTTGACGCAAAGTAACCTCAGGGCATTACAGCCACCCATGAGCGAAACGACGCCCGGAACCGAGCCCCCGTACCCCCCGTTTCGCCGCACATCTCCGATGTGTCGGCGCAAAGGAAGATTAGGGGGAGTCAAGAGGGGGATAAGAAACCATATTGGTGTCTTATCCCCCTTTTGTCTCCGCCGCCAGACGGCGGAAGGTCTACCCTCAGCAGAGGGTAAAGAAGAAAAAGAAGCGGGAATTCATTCCCACTTCTCCCAGACCTCCGGACAGTACCCGACCGTCGCCTGTCTGCCGTTCCGCACGACCGGCGTTTTCATCAGCGTGCCGTCCTCGAGCAGCTTTTCCTTCCTGTCCTCGTCGTAGGCGAGGTACGCGAGCGACGCATAGCCGCGGCTCTTCTCGTCGATGAGCGCGTCAAGACCGCCGACCGCCCGCAGTACGCTGTCAAGCTCACCCTTGCTCATGCCCTTCTGCGCAAGGTCGATCATCTGGAATTTGATGCCGCGCTCCTTGAACCAGCGCTGTGCTTTTTTTGTGTCGAAACACTTGTTTTTGCCGAAAATCTGAATGTTCATGCTCGTTCTCCTTTGCTCTGCTGAATCAAGTATAGCAGAACGAGAAAGGGAAAACAAGCCTCAGCTGCGCCGCTTCGGCAGCACGCGCAGGATCACGCTCATGAGCGCGGCGCAGCGCCCGGTCTCGCACAGAATGAGCGGCACCGCGAAAAAGACCTCGCCGTGGCGGGCGAAATCCCCGATCGCGGCAAGCCCGGCGGCGGAGAAATTCGGATAGGGCAGCAGGGCGGCGGTGTGAGGGCCGAGCAGCAGCACCGTGCGAAGCGACAGCAGCGCAAGCAGCGCGCCGCCTGCCGTGAGTCCGCGCGAGGCCGCCCCGGCAAGACTGCTGTCGCGCAGCGAGAGCGCGAGGATGAGCGTGTCCGGCAGTAGCAGGCGCAGCAGCGACCAGAACTGCGGCAGGAGCGCCGCTGTCGGTGCGGCAAGACGCGAGAGCCGCAGCTCACCTGCGGTCAGCAGACCGGACAGCACCGCGACCGCCCCTGCCAGAAACACCGCAGGCAGCGCCCACATCGCGCAGACATTCAGTCCGCTCAGCGCGTGCGCAAGGGCGCAGAGCGTCAGCGCGAGACAGAGCACCCACAGCGGCACGCGCGTAAACACGGTCGCGCGGAGAAAGCTGCTCATGCGCGAGAGCGAGCACACGAGCGGAAAGAGCGCTGCGAGCGCGAGCAGGAGCTGCACGCCCGGCCGCGCCGCGACAGCCCCCGAGAGGCGTGCCGCTCCGGCGGCGAGCAGTCCGGCCGCCGCACAGGCCGCCGCTGCGGCGTAGAGCGACTGCGCGTCCGTCGGGAGGTACAGGATTTCGCTGAGCGGCAGGAGCGCGAACAGCGCACCGCACCATCGGGGAAACAGTCTGTCAGGCAAAGCGCTCGCCTCCGATCACGCCGCCGTCGAGAAAGCAGCTCAGTTTTCCTTCTGTGAACACGGCCGTCCCGGACGGGGCGGTCTGTCCGAAGCGGTCGAGCGAAAGCGAGGGCAGGATGGCCGTGCCGTCGGTCTCGAGCGCCTCGGTAACGCGGTACAGCGGCATATCGGGCAGCGTGCCGGTCTCGGCGGCGCGGTCGAGCAGGTCGCTCAGCGCGTAGACCTCCTCGTCGTTTTCGAGCAGGTCGGACGCCGCGCCGCCGCGCACGACGGCACACCGGAGATTGAGCCGGATGTCGTTATCCCGGCACAGATATTCCGCGAGCGGCGTCATATCGTCCTCGGCGGCCTGCTCGCTCAGCAGGAGCACTTGCGCGTGCGACAGATACAGCTCGCCCGGGAGCAGTCCCTCGAGCGCGTGCAGCGCGTCGGTGAAGCTGTCGCCCTGTGCGGCGAGGCAGGAGGGAACGGCGGCGTCCTCGGGCGTGTCCTGCCGGACGAGCTCGGCGGTCAGGCGATAGCCGTTCCCGGCGCGGTCGAGCGCGAGTGCGGAGACCGGAGAGGGTTCGCGTGCGCAGCCGCACAGCAGAGCGAGAGGGAGAAGCAGCAGCAGCTTTTTCATGGTCTCTTCCTCCCCGCAGTGCGGAAAAAGGAAAAACGGTTGTATTTCATGCGGTACCACGGCACGCGCAGCCAGGCATCCTCGGAATCGGTCTCGACGCGCGGCACGAGGTTGATGAGGTAGGGAACGCCGCACGAGCTCATGCGGCACAGCAGGACGAGCGTGAGCGAGAGCGCCAGTCCCACGCCGTACAGACCGCCTGCGGCCGCCGCTCCGAGCAGGGCGAACCGTAGCCAGAGCGCGGCTGTCTGAAGGCGGGGCGCCATCAGTCCGGTCACACCGGCCACCGCCACGACGATGACCGTGGGGGCGGCGGAAAACCGCGCCGAGACCGCCGCCTGCCCGAGCACAAGACCGCCGACGATGCTCATGGTCTGTCCCATCGCACCGGGCGTGCGTGCACCGGCCTCGCGCAGCACCTCGAGCACGAAGAGCAGCAGCAGCACCTCCCACCCGACCGGCAGGGGAACCCCTCTCTGCGCCGCCGTGATGGCGAACAGCAGCCGCGCCGGGACAAGCTCGCGGTGATAGAGCAGCAGAGCGGTGTACACCGCCGGTATCGTCACCGAGCAGAAAAAGCCGAGCGTGCGCAGCACGCGCGATACGTTGGTCCGGAGAAAGCTGATATAGTAGTCGTCGTTCGACTGAAAGCATTCCTGAAGCAGGTGCGGCGCGGTCAGCACGACCGGACTGCCGTCCACGACGAGTGCGCACCGTCCCTCGAGCAGCCGCGAGGCCGCGACATCCGGCCGCTCGGTCGTGCCGAGGGTGGGGAAGGGCGAAAATCGGTGGTCGCACAGGCATTCCGCGATATAGTTCGCGTCGAGCACGCTGTCGAGCTCGAGCACGCCGAGTCTTGTCCGCATCTCGTCGACGAGCGGGCCGGGACACAGTCCGTCGATATAGCACAGGCAGACCGCGGTGTTCGTGCGGCCGCCGACGCGCAGAAAATTGAATTTGAGCCGCGTATCGCGCACGCGGCGGCGGATGAGCGCAAGGTTTGGCATGAAGCATTCGGTAAAGCCCTCGCGCGGACCGGACAGCACGCGCTCGTTCTCCGGCTCCTCGGGCGAACGCCGGGCGAAGCCCTTTGTGTTGACGACCAGAGGACGCGCGTCGCCTTCGGTCAGCACGAGCGTGTCACCGTACAGAAAGGCGGCGAGCGCCTTGTCCATGTCGGTCTCGACGCGGCAGTCATCCGCCTGCAAAATGCGTCCGGCAAGCTCGTCCGCCGAGGCGCGGCGCCTGTCGGACAGCAGGACGGGCCGCACCAGACTTTCGTTGATGGTGAACGAGTCCACCATGCCGTCAAAGAAGAACATTGCGCAGTGCAGGCCGTTCTGGCCCGTCGTCTCGCGCACGATGAATGTGTCGTCGCCTTCGAATACCGACCGCATGAGCGCGATGTTGTGCGCAAGATTTTCTGTAAATGTGATTTTCTGCATAAAGTCACCCCGGAAACAGTCTTTCCGGGGCGGCAGCAGATTATTCGTGGTTTACATCCCTGTCATCTCATCCGCGAGCACATCCGCGAACAGGCGCACGGCGGAGAGTGCCTCGGGCAGCGTGTTGCCGGACGAGCCGACCTCGACGAGCAGCGAGCCGGGGCTTGCGTGCTGGTCGAAGCGCTGCGTGCGCAGGTTGACCGGCCGCATGAGTGACGGATACGCGCGGTTGAGCGCGTACTGGAGGGTGGAAACAAAGTTCAGATTGTCGCGCCAGTCCGGATGATACAGCCCTCCGGCGTCCGTGCCGACGACGAACATCAGCTGCGCGGTCTCCGCGCCGTCTATTGTGCAGGAGGTCTTGTAGGCCTCGCCCTCGTCGGTCAGGATGGAGTCGCGGTGCAGGTCGATGACCACCTTGACAGACGGATTTTCCTCGAGCGCCTGCTCGATCGCCGCGAGCGAGCGGTCGTAGGAACCGGCATAGGTCGGCGTATCGAACAGCGAGCGCAGGTGCAGCGTCTCGATGCCGCGCTTCTCGAGCGCGGTGCACAGCTCGTCGCCCACGCGCACTACATTGTACCGCGTGTCGGTCGTGCGCTCGGTCTCGGTCGGCGTATAGGGGAAGGCCGCGTCAGGAGTATAACTCTCGCTCGCGTGGGTGTGGAACACGAGCACCTGCGGCCCGTCGCCCTCGGCGCGGATGTGCGTGTCCGAGGCGAGACAGGCGGCAACGTCTACATCATAGTCGGTATCGTTGTTGATGGTGAGGGTCGCGGCCTTGTCCGGCGCGGAGAGCACAGGCGCGGTATTCTCGGGGGCGGAGGGTACATAAACGCTCTCGCTCTGCGGCTCGACGGCGTCTTCGTCCCGTGCGGCAGCTGCCGCGCGCGGCACATAGACCTCGGCCGCGTCCGCGCGCACGCCGAATTCGAGCGCGGTGACGCAGGAGAGAAAGCCGGGACTGCGGGCGAGCTTCGCGAGTGTCTCCTGCGCTCCGGCCTCGCCGCCCAGCTGCGCCGCCGCAAGCAGCGCGCCTGCCGCCGCGAGCGCGCACCATGCCGCAGGCCGCACGCCTGCCCGGCTCCTGTTCCGTCTGCGTCGATTCATCCTGTCCGCCCTCCCGAAATCCGTTTGGTCAATCCTATGCGGCGCGGAGCGGCGGTATGTCAGCTGAGATACAGGTCGATCTCCTCGACGGAAATATGCTGGAGGGCCATGTTGACCGCGTAGCCGATGAGCCGGGCGGTATCCGCGACCTCGCGGTCGATGTCGCGCGTGGTGATGATGAACGGCTGGGACAGGTCGTCGAGCGCCTCGCACTGTGCGCCGTCGAGCTGCTGCGCGATCTCATGGGCGAGCGAGCCGCCGTCCGCGACCGTGGGCACGCCGATGGACAGCACCGGAACGCCGAGCGTCTGCCTGTCGAGCGCGGCGCGCGCGTTGTTCACGCCCGAGCCGGGGACGATGCCGGTGTCGGCAAGCTGCACGGTGCGCACCAGGCGGCTGAGGCGGCCGGCCGCGAGCGCGTCGATGGCGATGACCGCACGGGGACGCACATGGTCGAGCACGCCCCTGACGATCTCGCCGGTCTCGACGCCCGTCTGACCGAGCACGCCCGGCGCGAGTACGCTCACCGGTCGCCAGGATGCGAAAAATTCGGGCGAGCGGGAGATGAGGTGCCGCGTCGCGATCACATGGTCGGCCGAGCGCGGACCGACCGCGTCCGGCGTGATCGAGCGGCTGCCGAGTCCTGCGATGAGCACGGGGGCGGCGCTGTCCAGCGGCGGCAGCAGCGTTTCGATGAGTGCGGCGAGCACGCGCACGCTGCGCGGAAACGCCTCCTCCTCGCGCCGCGAAAGCGCCTCGAGCGACAGGGTAAGATAGCGGCCGCAGGGCTTTCCGAGCAGCCGCGCGGCCCGTTCGGTCGTGACCTCGGCCTCGTGGATGTGCAGGCCCTCGCGCTCATATTCGCGCTCGCTGACGCCGGAAAGCTCGTCCCTGCCGCGCAGATTTTCCAGCAGCTCGACCGCAAGATCGGTCCGGTATGCCATAAAATCACTCCTTTCCGGGGAGTATGCGGCGGGATGAAAAAAATATGTATTTTTCTCGAAAAAATGCTTGCAATTTTTGAGGTTTGATGTTAGAATAGAAACACTGACAAATAGTAAAACAAAGGAGGTGTTTTCGGAATGCCCAACATCAAGTCTGCTAAGAAGCGTGTCAAGGTTAACGCAGTCAAGGCGCTGAACAATCAGATGGCTAAGAGCGAGCTCAAGACCACCCTGAAGAAGTTCGACGCAGCTATTGCTGCCGGCGATAAGGCGGAAGCGACTGTTGCTTATACGACTGCCGTCAAGGCTGTCGATCAGGCGGCTGCCAAGCACCTCCTGCATAAGAACAACGCATCCAACAAGAAGAGCAAGATGACCACCAAGCTGAACGGCATGGCGTAAGTTCTGTTCCGACAATGCGAAACGAGAAGAGTCTGCAATGCAGGCTCTTTTTTCATGCCCGAAAAACATTTAGACGAATATCAAAATATATCTTGACTTTCGCAAATGCTGTGTTATTCTATATTTAGATAAACGTCTAAATGAAAGGGGACGGAGCGTATGAAAACGACCATTGCGATCTGCTCGGCGGGACTGCTGCTGGCGGCAGTGCTCATCATGTGGCAGGCGCGGGCGCTCGCAAGGCGCGAGCTGGTGTGCCGGTTCTGCGGAAAGCAGCTGCGCCTGCCGTGGAACAGACTGCTGCTCCGGCAGCATGTCGGGAACGAATGGTGGCTGTTCTGCCCGACCTGCGGACGAAAAACATGGTTCACCGCACGAAAGAGGGGGGAATAATGGGTTTTCAGAAGAGCTTCAAGGCGCTCGGAGACCCGGTGCGGCGCGAGATCCTGTCGCTGCTGCGGCGTGAGCCGATGGCGGCAGGCGACATCGCGGCGCATTTCGACCTGTCGGGCGCAACGGTCTCACACCATCTCGCGATCCTGCGCGACGCCGGGCTTGTGCTCGATGACCGGCAGGGCAAGTACATTTACTACGAGCTGAATATGTCGGTCGTGGATGAGATACTGGAGTGGGTTTCCGCATTGAGAGGAGAGGACAGAGATGAAAAAAACGAATAAAAAGCAGGCTGCGGCGTGGCTGCTGTCGCTGCTGCCGCTGGTGATGATCGCGGCGGTGTACCGCCGTCTGCCGGCCGAGGTGCCGATGCACTGGGATCTCGACGGCGCGGTCGATTACGGCGCAAAGGCGCAGCTGTGGGTGATTGCGGCGATGGCGCCGGTGCTCGAGGCGATGTTCTGCTTCCTGCCGAAGATCGACCCGAAAAACAAAAATTACGGTAAGTTCGGCGACGCCTATCTTGGCATTCAGCTTGTGACGCTGCTGTTCCTCGCGGCGATAACCGGCATCTGCATCACCGAAGCGCTGCGCCCGGGCACGGTCAATGTTTCGGGCGTGGTATGCCTGCTCGTGAGCCTCATGATGGTCTACCTCGGCAACGTTATGCCGCGCTTCCGCATGAACTGGTACTGCGGCGTCAAGAATCCGTGGACGCTTTCGAGTGAGGCGGTCTGGACGCGCACGCATCGCATCGCCGGGCGGATGTTCTTCGCCTCCGGCCTGCTTGGCGCGGCGGGGGCGTTTCTCCCGGACAGCCGCGCGAAGTTTGCGATGCTGTTCGTACCGCTCGCGCTCGCGGTAATCGTTCCAACCGTTTTCAGCTGGAAAATCTACCGCGAGGAGCAGGAAAAATGACGAAAAGAGGGGCGGCGCGTCGCACGAAAAAAACGGCGCAGACCGTCCCTCGACAAGTTTATCTATAATTTAACTTGCCAGGTGGGGAACAATATGATATAATATTGCAGAAAGTTTGCATAGGTGGGGAACCGGCACTGTCCGGGGCTATGCGGAAAACGAAGAAGGCAATACCACCGCGGCTTTGCTCGTGCGGTGCTGCCTGAACCCATCCAGGCAAGGAGAAAGTTATGAAGAGAACGTGTAAGCTGGCAGCGGCAGCGCTGCTCACGGCTGCCGTTACGGTAGGCACAGTCACCGCCTGCGCAGCAGCGGAAACTGCGGTCACGACCGAGACATACGCCTATCTGCCGGACCATTCGGTTTACTTTTACGACGTAGACGACGGCTATTCGTGGGCGTTCCGCGAGGTGGATACGCTCGCGGTCGCGGGCGTCATTCAGGGCCGGGGCGACCATCTGTTTTATCCGAGGAACGCGATCACGCGCGCGGATTTCATCGTTATGCTCGACCGCGCCTACGGCATGAGCAGCGCGCTCGAGAGCGGCGCTGTGACGGCGCAGCAGGACTTCAGCGACGTCCCGTCCGGCCAATACTACGCAAAATCCGTTGCGGCGGCGCGTGCGCTCGGCGTGGCGACCGGCACGGCGGACAACCGCTTTCTGCCGCAGCAGACCATGAGCCGTCAGGACGCGATGGTGTTTCTCAAGCGCACCATCGACCGCACGGAGCTGACGCTGCGAGACGGCGCGATCACTGGATTTTCCGACGCGGCCGAGGTCAAAAGCTATGCGCAGGAGGCTGTCGGCGCGCTGACGAGCGCCAAGGTCATCGGCGGCACGAACGGCAAACTCAATCCGAACGCGCCGGTTACGCGCGCGGAAATGGCGGTCATGCTGTATCGTGCGCTGCATCTGACCGAAAACGGCGGCTCGGGCGGCGCGGTCTACCACGAGCGCAAGGACACGGTCAATCTGTGCATCGGCGCACAGAGCTACAGCGACGTTGTCATCGAGAACTATGACCCGTCCGTGACTTATGAGGGTCTCGTGCAGTATTCCGGACTGCATCAGGACGGCAGCACGATGTATGTGTCCATTGACGGCGCACATGCCATCGATCGCACGGCCGAATACAAAAACGACACGTTTACGTTCGATACCGACACGGAAAATGACGGCATCACAGGCGATTATCCGGCCGCTGCGGACTGCGTAGCGATCGACGCCGGCGAGCCGTACCATCAGATCGCTGAACCGGTCAGCACCGGCTTGGAATACCGCGTCTGCTATCCGTCCGTAAGGGACGGCGAGGTCGTCGCGGTGTATTATGTCAAGTAAACAGAGATAGAGAAAACCGGCTCTGCCGAGGGAAAACACCTCTGGGAGAGCCGGTTTTTTTGTTTGTCTTTATTTTTCGGCGGTAACATGGGACGCGAGCGCGGCATCGAACTCCGGCCAGCAGCGGCGCAGGATCGCCGGATGGCCGTCGGAATTGATGAAGCAGTGGCGGCTGTCGCCGGTGCAGCGCACCTCGCCGGTCGCTTTGTCGAAAACGTCGTAGTGCAGCGTCATGCGCACGCCGTTGTACTGGGTGATCGCGGCCTGAATGCTGACCGTTTCACCGAATTTGGACATGGTCTTATACTGGCAGGAGACCTCGAGGACGGGGCCGCTGTAGCCTGCGGCCTCGATGCGGTCGTAGCCGAAACCGAGCTGCTCGAGCAGATCGACGCGGGCCTCCTCGAACCAGCGGATGTAGTTCGAGTGGTGGACGATACCCATGCCGTCGGTCTCGTAGTACTGAACCTTGTGTTCACAGGGGTTCATGAAAACACCTCAATTCTTCGAATTATTTGCTTTACCGTCAGCAGACGGTGAAGTTTCTGCCGCTCCAGCGGCCGGGAGTGTCGCCGTCCGGCGACGGGGGCAAGAGGGGAAAGACAACCAAGGTTTTCTTTCCCCTCTTAACTCCCCAAACTTTCCTTTAAGCCGCTCAGCGAAGCATTCGCGGCTAAACGGGGGTTACGGGGGCTCGGTTCCGTGCGTCGTTTCGCTCATGGGACGCTGTGCCGCCCTGAATTTACTGAGCGCCACCTGCACTGGCTCTGCTTCCATCAAGAATGAAGCCTTGGAGCACCAAACGCATCTGTGGGCCCCTCGTTTTTAGACGCGCAACCGAAGGGCGTCGCGTCCGAAGGAAGGTAAGGGGAGTCAAGAGGGGACAGGAAACCATACTTGGTGTCCTGTCCCCTTTTGCCCCTGTCGGTGGGCACCGACATCCCTCGGCCGTGGGGACGGCCAATCTCGCCTCCAGCGGCGCGCCGCTGTATCGGCGGAAGGTTTACCCTCTGCTGAGGGTAAGGAAAGAAGGGGCCTCTGCCGCCGCCTGGCGGCAAAAGGGGGCGCCCTCTTTCGAGAGCGCCCGACAGGTAAATCGTTGATTTACTTGAAATACTTTACGCCGTTTGCGAACAGCGGCTGATACTTTTCGCCGTAGATATTCTTGCCGACAAACGGGCTGTAACGCTCGGTATGGCCCATCTTGCCGAGGACACGGCCGTCCGGAGAGGTGATACCCTCGATCGCGCACATCGAACCGTTCGGGTTCCACGCAATATCCATGGACGGCTCGCCCTGAAGATCGGTGTACTGGAACGCGACCTGACCGTTCTTGACAAGCTCATCAATGACGTGCTGCGGCGCTACGAAGCGGCCCTCGCCGTGCGAGAATGCGATGGAGTGCAGGTCGCCGACATTGCAGGAGGACAGCCACGGAGACTTGACGGACGCGACGCGGGTGGTCGCGTAGCGGCTCTGGTGACGGCCGATAAGGTTGAAGGTCAGGGTCGGGTCGTCGCCGGTCATCTCGTCGCGGATCTCGCCGTAGGGCACCAGACCCAGCTTGATGAGCGCCTGGAAGCCGTTGCAGATGCCGAGCATCAGGCCGTCGCGCTGGCGGAGCAGCTCGTGGATGCTGTCCTTGATGCCTGCGTCGCGCAGGAAGGATGCGATGAACTTGCCCGAGCCGTCCGGCTCGTCGCCGCCGGAGAAGCCGCCCGGCAGGATGACCATCTGCGCGCGGCGGATGGCGCTCTCGAGCTGCTCTGCGCTCTCGCGGAGCGCATCAGCGGAGAAGTTGCGGACTACGACGATCTCAGCAGCGCCGCCTGCATTCTCGACCGCACGTGCGGTATCGTACTCGCAGTTGGTGCCCGGGAATACCGGGATGACAGCGAGCGGCTTTGCGCTCTTGACCGCCGGAGCGGACGCATTGCGCTCGGTGAAGGAGACCTTGGTCAGGTGCTCGTCGGAAGCGGCGGCCCTAGTCGGGAATACGCTCTCGAGCTTGCCCTCAAAGGCGGCGGTCAGCTCGTCGATGGCGATCTTCTCGCCCGCGATGGTGATGGTCTCGTCTGCGGTGGTCTGGCCGACATACCACTGTGCCGGCAGCTCGCAGGAAGCCTCGACGAGGATGCCGCCGAAATTCTTCATGTAGAGCGCATCGGTCGGGAAGCCCTCATCGACCGCGAAGCCGATCTTGTTGCCGAGGGACATCTTCGCGATGCCCTCCGCGATGCCGCCGGTGGTCAGAGACCATGCGGAAACGGCCTTGCCGGAGGCGATGAGGTTTGCGACCTCGTTCCAGACGTGCTTCATGGTGACGTAGTCCGGCGTGCCGTCCTGATTGTACGGCGCGTCGAAGAAGTAGACCGGATGGCCGGCTTCCTTGAACTCAGGAGAGATCAGACGGGAAGCGTCCTGCGGCGCGATGGCGAAGGAAACGAGCGTGGGCGGTACGTCCATGTCATCGAACGAGCCGCTCATGGAGTCCTTGCCGCCGATGGCCGCGAGGCACAGGTTCTCCTGTGCGGTGTACGCGCCGAGCAGGGCGGACAGCGGCTTGCCGAAGCGCTTCGGGTCCTTGCCCAGACGCTCGAAGTATTCCTGGAAGGTGAGGTATGCGGTCTCGAAATCGCAGCCTGCTGCGACGAGCTTGGAGACCGACTCGATCACGGCGGCGGAAGCGCCGAGATACGGATTCTGCTCGGTGAAGTACGGGTCGAAGCCGAAGGCCATGACGGACGCGGTCTCGCACTGACCGTTCAGCGCCGGCATGGTAGCGGCCATGACCTGTGTCGGGGTCAGCTGATACTTGCCGCCGAAGGGCATGAATACCGAGGACGCGCCGATGGAGCCGTCGAAGCGCTCGACCAGACCGCGCTCGAGGCAGATGCCGAGGGTGGAGGCGAGGTTCAGCAGTTTTTCCTTTTCGGAATCGCCCGCCGGTGCGCAGGAGATGGACGGGGTCGGAAGTGCGCCGACCTCGGCGTCAACGTGCTTGGAGCAGCCGTTGGTGTTGAGGAAATCGCGGGAAACGTCAACGATCGTGTTGCCGTTCCAGGTCATGCACAGGCGGTTCTTGTCGGTGACGGTGGCAACGACGACAGCCTCGATGTTCTCCTTTGCAGCGGCCGCGATGAAGGCGTCGGCGTCCTTTGCGCGGACAACGACAGCCATGCGCTCCTGCGACTCGGAAATCGCAAGCTCGGTGCCGTCCAGACCGTCGTACTTCTTCGGAACGGCGTTCAGGTCGATGTCAAGGCCGTCGGCCAGCTCGCCGATGGCGACCGATACACCGCCCGCGCCGAAGTCGTTGCAGCGGCGGATCATGCGGGTAACATTGCCGTCGCGGAACAGGCGCTGGATCTTGCGCTCCTCGGGCGGGTTGCCCTTCTGCACCTCAGCGCCGCAGGTCTCGAGCGACTCCTCGGTGTGCTTCTTGGAGGAGCCGGTAGCGCCGCCGCAGCCGTCGCGGCCGGTCTTGCCGCCGAGCAGGATGACGATGTCGCCCGGCTCAGGGACCTCGCGGATGACGTTTTCGATCGGAGCCGCGCCGACGACAGCGCCGATCTCCATGCGCTTTGCAACGTAGCCCGGGTGGTAGATTTCATGCACAAGGCCGGTGGCAAGGCCGATCTGGTTGCCGTAGGAGGAATAGCCTGCGGCAGCGGTCTGGCACAGCTTGCGCTGCGGCAGCTTGTGCTCGAGCGTTTCGGAGAGGGGAACGGTCGGGTCGCCCGCGCCGGTCACGCGCATCGCCTGATAAACGTAGGAGCGGCCGGACAGCGGATCACGGATCGCGCCGCCGAGGCAGGTGGCTGCGCCGCCGAACGGCTCGATCTCGGTCGGGTGGTTGTGGGTCTCGTTCTTGAACATGAGCAGCCAGTCCTCGTAGTGGCCGTTCACGAGCGCCTTGACCTTGATGGAGCAGGCGTTGATCTCCTCGGACTCATCAATATTCTTCAGATAGCCGCGCTTTTTGAGCACCTTGGCGGCGATGGTACCCATGTCCATCAGCGTGACCGGACGCTTTGCGGCCTTCTCCTCGCCGTAGACCTCGACGCGCGCGGCCATGTAGCGGTCGAAGGCGTCCTGAACCATCTGGTCCTCGAACTTCACGTCGTCGATCTGGGTGAGGAAGGTGGTGTGGCGGCAGTGGTCGGACCAGTAGGTGTCGACCATGCGGACCTCGGTGATGGTCGGGTCGCGCTTTTCGGTGTCGCGGAAGTAGGTCTGGAGGAACTTGAGGTCGTCGAGATCCATCGCCAGACCCATGTGGTGCAGCATGTCGGAGAGGGCAGCCTCATCCATGTGGGTGAAGCCGACAACACTTGCCACGCTCGTCGGGATGGCGTACTCTACCTTGAGGGTCGAGGGCTTGTCCATGGAGGCCTCGCGGGTGTCCACCGGGTTGATGAGGTAGCCGCGGATCTTGTCCATGTCGGCGTCAGTCAGCTCGCCTTCGAGGACATAGATCTTCGCTGCTGCGACGGTCGGGCGTTCGCCGCCGGTGAGCAGCTGGATGCACTGGGCGCAGGAATCCGCACGCTGGTCGAACTGACCGGGCAGCGGCTCTACCGCGAGGACGGTATGCGCGCCTGCCGGACGGGGGAAGTCCTCGTCGTAGCACACATCAGCCATCGGCTCGGAGAAAACGATGCCCTTGGCCTTTTCATAGGTCTCCCCGCTCAGACCCTCGGCATCGTAACGGCACAGGTAGCGTACATGCGTGAGGTTTTTGATCTCGAGGAGGTCGTGCAGACTGGAAAACAGGCTGCGCGCTTCGACATCGAAGCCGGGTTTCTTTTCGGAATAACAACGATTAACGCTCATTTTATCGTGTCCTCTCCTTTATGTTGCAAGATAATTTTATTCTACCTGTTTTTACGAAATAAATCAATCGCCAAGGGGTACAAAAACTGAGGATATTCGACTGTTTATTTATACCTCGTAGGAAAAAGGAAAAATACGTTTGTTCCAAAGAGAGAAACATGATATACTGGCTCTGTATAGAAATAAGGCAACACCGCACAATGAAAGCTGCGGCGCTTTGCGGAAATTTCGCGCCCTGACTTTGTTGCGATTTCACGGTAATACGTCAAGTATTACCGCAAAACCGCGCCTCGTCAGAACGCAAAATTTACTCGCAAATCGCTCTTGTCCAATTATGCGGTATTGCCATAAAAAACGAAGGGACGGACAGCCTGTGAACATCAGAAGGGCAGAGGAGCGCGACGTTTCGCGCATTACGGAGATATACGCGCACGCGCGCGCCTTCATGGCGGAAAACGGCAACGCGACGCAGTGGAGCGGCGGCTACCCCGGCGAGGACGTCATCCGCGCGGACATCGCGGCCGGCACGCTGCATGTCTGCGAGCGGGAGGGCAGGATCGCGGCGGTATTCGCGTTTATCCTCGGCGGAGATCCGTGCTACGCAGTCATCGACGGTGCATGGCACGCCGCGCGCCCCTACGGCACTATCCACCGCATCGCCTCCGACGGCACAGCGAAGGGCATGGCGCGCTTTGTTTTCGACTGGTGCGCGCAGCAGATCGACTATCTGCGCATCGACACGCACGAGAACAACAGGCCGATGCAGGCGGCTGTCCTGCGCTACGGTTTTCAGCCGTGCGGCATCGTACAGGTGCGCGGCGGCGCGAGGCTCGCGTTTGATTATGAGGTGAGAGCATGAAAACAAAGGTGATCGTCTGCACGGAGTACAGCGAGCAGGCGCGGGCGGAGCTGATGACGCGCTTCGGCGACAGATTCGACATCACGTTTGCCGAGCACGCGAGCACGCTCGGTGACGCGGAGATCTGCATCGGCGAGCCGCCGCTCGCCCTCGTGCAGCAGGCGGAAAAGCTGCGGTGGGTGCAGATGACATGGGCAGGCACGGATATTTACACGCGCCGGACAGGCTTTCCGGAGCGCGTCACGCTGACCAATGCTTCGGGCGCGTTCGGCCGCACGATCTCGGAGTACGTTCTCGGCGGCATTCTCACGATGTACCGCAACTTTCCGGCCTACCGCGAGCAGCAGAAGCAGGCGGTATGGCGGACGGTCGGCGCGGAGCGCACGCTCTACGGCCGCACCGTGCTCATCCTCGGCACGGGCGACCTCGGCAGCAATGTTGCAAAGCGCCTGCGCGGCTTCGGAACGGTGAACATCGGCGTGCGCCGCGCGGTAGGGGAGATGCTGCCGGATTTTGACGAGGTGCGCGGCATCGCGGAGCTTGACGAGCTGCTGCCGCAGGCGGACATCGTCATCGGCTGCCTGCCGAATACGCCGGGCACCGCGGGCCTTCTCACCGAGACACGCCTGCGCCGCATGAAGCAGGACGCCCTGCTCGTCAACGTCGGCCGGGGTACGCTGCTCTCGACCGCTGAGCTCGCCGCCGTCCTTGCGGACGGCCATCTGAGCGGCGCGGTGCTCGATGTGTGCGATACCGAGCCGCTCCCGCCCTCCTCGCCGCTCTGGGGCATGGAGAATGTGCTGCTCACGCCCCACGTTTCGGGACGCGGCTTCGGCCACGACCGCGGCACCGAGCGCCTCATCTGGGAGATCGTCATGGACAACCTCGCGCGGTATCTCGAGGGCAAAAGCCTGCGGCATATTGTAGACATTAACCGAGGTTATTAAGGCAACACCGCACAATGAAGGCTGCGGCGCTTTGCGGAAATTTCGTGCCCTGACTTTGTTGCGATTTCACGGTAATACGTCAAGTATTACCGCAAAACCGC
>ERZ837910.2766-NODE-2766-length-20713-cov-5.156598_pt1 | contig 20713 bp, 18 predicted proteins | sample MGYA00519940_ERZ837910 | MGnify/ENA primary metagenome ERZ837910 (study PRJEB31850, sample SAMEA3708825) | human gut metagenome | biome: human gut; feature: human-associated habitat; material: faeces | place: China | collected 2014 ... | reverse complement strand
CACGGGAAAGATAGGTTTCCTTCCTCTTCATCGTCCGTTACCCTTTCTTTTTGTACCCGCAGTCGCAGTAGGGTCCGCCGGAGGCAAGGGTATACTGCCGCACAAAATTTGTCACACCGCCAGCTTCGCTCATGGTGTAGTCCAGATGGCACAAAGCGGGGGTCAGGTCATACAGCCCCAGCTCCTTCATCAGCACACAGATGCCGCATTTTGTAAAGCGTCCCTCGTAGCCGCTGCCGTCAGGGTATTCGTAAAACTCCATGTTCCACGAGTATGGATTGCGGTCGGCGGCTTTCAGATCAGCGGTTGCCTTCATAGCGACAATGTCCTTTGGGGTAAACTTGCTTTTTCCGCTCTTGCGGCAGAACCACCGCATGGGCGCAGTCATCATGGATCTTGCGTAGTAATCCGTCAGCCTGTCCACCTCCGGGCGCTGCGGCATGGAGAGAATGAACGCGCCGACCATGGCGCAGTTGACGATGTTCATCTTGAAGCGGTCCGCTTTTTCAAACTCCGGCAGCCTGCGGATGATCTGCCGGTATTGCGGCTTTGCCTTTTTCGTGATGGCTTTTGCGGTAGCTGCATCATAGCCCAGCACAGTGGTCAGCTGCTTTTGAAAGGAGCCAGCAAACAGCACCCACATTCCAAAGGGCATTCCAGCGTATTTCATTGCAGATACCTCCCGGCTTCCGCTTCCAGTGCCTGCCACACCGGGTAGGCTGCGCCGTTCTCATCGAAAAATTTCTTGAGATCCCGGTTCAGCGCACTCATTTCATCGATGGCGTTCATGGCGTGGTCGGAGGCGCAGAGCTTGCCCAGCGAGGTGGCACACATCAGCTTGAAAAAGCGCAGGCAGGTCTTGCGGTATTTCTCCCCTTCAAAGTCTGCATCCTCCTTGGGCAGAATGGCGTGCCCGGCATTTCGGATGGCTCGGTATCCCTCGATGTTGGCATCCAGCACACGGTTCAGGTATGCAGTGTCGCCCCTGAGCTTTTTCAGGTTGCCGTCCGTCTTATAGCAGGCGAAGGCTGCCGGCATTACAAACGCCGCGTGACAGAGCAGATAGTCCTCCATATTCGGCTCATAGACGACCTTGTATTTTGTACCGCCGAAAATCTCCCCAATCAGTCCCGCATTGGAGGCCGCCCCCGGCAACTGACCGATGGTGATTTTTTTCAAATCGATGGAAACAACCCGGTCAGGTTCCCGATGCCCCGCCGAAAGCGCAAAGGCAAACAGGACATTTTTCTCCGGCAGTGCCGCCGCCAGCGCTCTTGGCCGCACATTGTTCCCTACAAAAACAATATTTTTCGTCTGATTTGCCCGCAACGTATCCAGTGCCGAATCCAGCTGCGTATAGCGCAGGACGACAAAAATCACGTCGTATATTTCCTCCGGTTTCAGTTCGGTCACCACCGGAATGCGGCTGACCGAGGTGCGGGGCGAGAATTTGTCCTTGACCCGCAGCCCATTCTTCCTGATTTCCTCCGCCCAGTTTCCCCGGGCAAGCAGGGTTACATCTTTTCCGGCGTGAAACAGATTCCTTGCCAGATTGCATCCCAAAACGCCTGCACCGTATACTAAAATTTTCATGGTGAAAGTCTCCTTTATCGTGATCTCTTTGCAAGATTCTGAAGCTCATGTTGTTAGTTCTCGCTAACCGTTCTATCCCTGTTGTACCACCTGTCCCGCGTAAACACAATACTATTTTTGCAGCAGCGGAAAATTATCTTTCGATACCCCGCAAGTCATCACCCCCACATCATGCTTGATTTGCCGCCCCGCCGGGTGCTATACTGATAGAAAGAGGAGTTGTTTCCCATATGAACCACAAGACCGCATACTATCATCTCCCCGGCCTGTTCGAGTGCTACGAGCTGTACCGGGTGTTTCTCCCCCTGTACCGCGCCCACCGGGAATATTTCTACGACTGGTGCGATATCGGCTCTCTGTACGGCGCGCCGGAGGACTGTCTCTGGGGCGGCGGCCGTATCGGAAGCGGTAGCCACGCCCCCCGGGAGGTACTGGCCCTGACGCGGGAGTACGGCGTCTCCGCTCGCCTGACCTTCAGCAATTCCCGGCTGCGACCGGAGCATCTGGCGGATGAAAGATGCAACGCCCTGTGCCGTCTGCTGGCGGAGAGCGGTGGCGTTCCCAACGGCGTCATCGTCCACGCGGAGCTGCTGCTGGACTACCTGAAGCGCACCTATCCCCCGCTCTATCTCGTCTCCTCCACCACCAAGGTTCTGACGGAGTTTTCGCAGTTGGCACAGGAAACCGCGCGGGAGGATTTCCGCTATGTGGTGCCGGATTTCCGGCTGAACAAGGCCTTTGCCCAGCTGAACGCCCTGCCCCAGCCGCTGAAGGGCAAGGTGGAATTTCTCTGCAACGAGTGCTGTTTCTTCGGCTGCCGGGACAGGAAAGCCTGCTACGAAGCGGTCAGCCGGAAGAATCTGGGCGAGCCCGGCCCGGAGCACCGCTGCGCCGCGCCGGACGCTTCCGAAGGCTACCGCTTCTCCAAGGCCATGGAAAACCCCGGCTTCATCGGCGTGGAGGATATCCGGAGCCGCTATCTGCCCATGGGATTCTCCCACTTCAAGATCGAGGGCCGGAGCCTTGGCAGCGCGCTGATCTTGGAATTTCTGCTCTACTACCTGACCAAACCGGAGTATCACCTGCGCGTGCGGGAAGAAATTTATCTGGATAACATGCTGGATCTGTTCTGACCGCCGCGCCGGCATTTTTCCGGCAGCTGTGGTAACATACACCGGCTTTGACATCTCACCGGACGCCCCGCGTCCTTCTCACGAAAGGAATTGTTATATGGATATCATTCAAACCCTTGCCCAAGAGCTTGACAAAAACCCCCAGCACGTGGAAAACATCGTCCGCCTGCTGGACGAGGGCAACACCATCCCCTTCATCGCCCGCTACCGCAAGGAGCTGCACGGAGCCATGGACGACACCGCCCTGCGGACGCTGGAGGAGCGGCTCCAGTACCTGCGGAACTTAGAGGAACGCCGCGAGACGGTGAAAAAGGCCATCGAGGAGCAGGGCAAGCTGACGGAGGAGCTGTCCGCCGCCATCGACAGCGCCAAAACGCTGGCGGAGGTGGAGGATCTCTACCGTCCCTACAAGCAGAAGCGCCGCACCCGCGCCACCGCCGCACGGGAAAAAGGACTGGAGCCGCTGGCCGCCCTGCTGCTGGCGCAGGAGCGGGATTGTCCCCGTCCGGAGGACGCCGCGCAGGCCTTCATCGACCCGGAAAAGGGCGTGGAGACTGTGGCCGACGCATTGCAAGGCGCCAACGACATTATTGCCGAAACGCTGTCGGACGACGCGGATATCCGCAAGACCCTGCGGGGCCTGCTGACGCGGCAGGGCCGTCTCCGCAGCCTGGCCGCCACGGAGGAGGACAGCGTGTACCGTCTGTACTACGACTTTGACCAGCCCCTTTCCAAGCTGGCCGGCCACCAGATACTGGCCGTGAACCGGGGCGAAAAGGAGGGCTTCCTCTCCGTTACCGTGCTGCTGGACCGTGACGCGGCGCTGCCGCTGATGCGCCGCGCCGTGGTGAAGCCCGGCTCCGCCGCCATGGAATTCATCAAGGCCGCCTGCGAGGACGCCTACGACCGGCTCATCTACCCCTCGCTGGAGCGCGAGGCCCGCTCCACGCTGACGGACAGCGCCAACGAGGGCGCCATCGGCCAGTTCGCCCTGAACCTGAAGCCCCTGCTGATGCAGCCGCCGGTAAAGGGCAAGGTCACCATGGGTCTTGACCCCGGCTACCGCATGGGCTGCAAGGTGGCGGTGGTAGACGGCACCGGCAAGGTGCTGGACACCGCCGTGGTGTACCCCACCTACGGCGAGCGGCAGAAGAAGGAGGCCATCGTCACGCTGGCCAAGCTGATCCGCAAGCACGGCGTGGAGCACATCGCCATCGGCAACGGCACCGCCAGCCGGGAAACGGAGCAGATGGCGGTGGAGCTGATCCATCAGGTGAACGAGACCGGCGCTCACGTCAGCTATATGATCGTGTCCGAGGCGGGCGCTTCCGTCTACTCCGCCAGCAAGCTGGCCGCTGAGGAGTTCCCCCAGTACGACGTGAACCTCCGCAGCGCCGTGTCCATCGCCCGGCGCTTGCAGGATCCGCTGGCGGAGCTGGTGAAGATCGACCCCAAGGCCATCGGCGTGGGCCAGTACCAGCACGACATGCCCGCCAAGCAGCTGGATGAAGCCCTCAACGGCGTGGTGGAGGACTGCGTCAACGCCGTTGGCGTGGATATCAACACGGCGTCCCCCTCCCTTTTGCAGCGGGTAGCGGGACTGAACGGCACCACGGCGAAAAACGTCGTCACCTACCGGGAGGAGAACGGCGTGTTCACCTCCCGCGCCCAGATCAAGAAAGTCCCCAAGCTGGGCCCCAAGGCGTTCCAGCAGTGCGCAGGCTTCCTCCGTGTGCCGGAGAGCAAAAGCGTGCTGGACAACACCGCCGTCCACCCGGAGAGCTATGACGCCGCCAGGGCGCTGCTGGAGCTGACGGGCTATACGCTGGCGGACGTGAAGGCCGAGCGCATCACCGGCCTGCCCCAGCGTCTGAAGGCCTGCGGTGAGGAAAAGGCCGCCGGGGCTGTAGGCGTAGGCGTGCCCACATTGCGGGACATCGTAGCTGAGCTGTTGAAGCCGGGACGGGACGTTCGTGACGAGCTGCCCAAGCCCATTCTGCGCACCGACGTGCTGGAGATGAAGGATCTGAAGCCCGGCATGGAGCTGACCGGCACGGTGCGCAACGTCATCGACTTCGGCGTGTTCGTGGATATCGGCGTCCATCAGGACGGGCTGGTGCATATCTCGCAGGTGGCGGACAAGTTCATCCGCCACCCCTCCGAGGTGGTATCCGTGGGCGATATCGTAAAAGTGGTGGTGCTGGAGGTAGACGAAAAGAAAAAGCGCATCAGCCTCAGCATGCGTCAGGCATCTCACAAGGAGCGGGGTTGACCGCCGCAATCGAGAATAACCTCACCGGAAAGGATAACGGACATATGGAATACAACAAAAAAATCGCCGATATGCGCAGCGGCGACATCGTGGAGGGCTTTTACATCCTGAAGGGCGCTTACCCCAAGACCACGGCGGCAGGCAAGCCGTTTCTGAGCGCGTCGCTTGCCGATGCCTCCGGCGTCATCGACGCCAAGGTGTGGGACTACACCGGCCCCATCGGCGTGGCGGACGAGGGTCGGATCATCAAGCTGCGGGGCACAGTGTCGGAGTATCGGGGTACGCCGCAGATCGTCATCGACCGCCTGCGCCTTCGCACGGAGGGCGATCCGGTGGAGCTGAGTGCGCTGGTTCCCATGGCGCCCATCGATGCCGACGCCTATCTGCGAAAGGTCTACGACCTGCTGGACAGCATGAAAGACGCAGACTACCAGCGCCTGTGCCGTGAGCTGCTGCTGCGGCATCTGGCGGACTTTCAGCAGATCCCCGCCGCCAAAAGCGTCCACCACGGCTTCCTCCGGGGTTTGCTGATGCACACGGTGGACATGCTGACCATGGCGGACTTTCTGGCCGGTCAGTACCGCGCCGTCATCGACCGCGACCTGCTGCTGACGGGCACGCTGCTGCACGATTTCGCCAAATCGAAGGAGTTCGCGTTTTCCGAGCTGGGGCTCGTGACCAACTACTCCACCGGCGGACAGCTGCTGGGCCATCTGGTGATGGGCGCACAGGAGGTGGCCGACACGGCAAAGGAGCTGGGCATTCCCGATGACAAGTCCATGCTGGTGCAGCACATGATCCTGTCCCACCACGGCGAGCCGGAGTTCGGCGCCGCCGTGCGCCCGCTGTTTGCCGAGGCGGAGCTGCTGTCCTGCATCGACATGATCGACAGCCGCATGGAGATCTACCGCGAGGTGCTGAACGACCTGTCGGTAGGCGAGTTCAGCGACCGTATTTTTGCCTTGGAGCGGCGGGTCTATAAGCCCCACGAGGTAAAGTAAGCGCCAACAGGAGAAGGAGGGTTTTCTATGGAATATCGCGTTCTGCCCCACGGCGGGGAACAAGTAAGCGTCATCGGTATGGGCTCCTCCGTCATCGGCGCACAGCCGGAAAAAGAGATCATCGCCACTGTCCGGGCCGCCGTCGACAGCGGCGTCAACTACTTTGACATGGCGGGCGGCCACGCCGCCATCTTTGCCGCCTACGGCAAGGCGCTGGAGGGTATCCGGGACAAGGTGTATCTGCAAATTCATTTCGGCGCGGACTACACCTCCGGCGAGTATGGCTGGACGACGGAGCTGGCCGAGGTGAAACGATCCGTGGCGTGGCAGCTGGAGCAGCTGCGGACGGACTATATCGACGTGGGCTTCCTCCACTGTCTGGACGAGGAGAGCGACCTTGCCGCCTATCAGGCAAACGGCGTGCTGGACTATGTGCTGGCGCTGAAAAAGCAGGGCGTGATCCGCCACATTGGCCTGTCCTCCCACACCCCGGCGCTGGTGAACAAGGTGCTGGATAGGGGCATTGTGGATGTGGTGATGTTCAGCATCAACCCCGCCTACGACTACGGACAGGGCGATTACGGTATCGGCGAGAACACCGAGCGGTACGACCTGTACCGCCGCTGCCAGCGGGAGGGCGTGGCCATCACCGTCATGAAGCCCTTCTGTGGCGGCCAGCTGCTGGACGCCGCTCAGTCCCCCTTCGGCGTCGCTCTGACGCGGGAACAGTGCATCCAGTACGCGCTGGACAAGCCCGGCGTTATGGCCGTTCTGCCGGGCTTCGGCAATCAGCGGGAAATGCGGGAGGTGCTGTCCTTCTTTGACGCGTCTGCGGCGGATCGGGACTACTCCTGTCTGGGCGAGCTGGCCCCGGCTGGCGCGTCGGGCCGCTGCGTCTACTGCAAGCACTGCCATCCCTGCCCCGCCGGACTGGACGTCGCCCTCATCAACAAGTATTACGATCTGGCTATGCAGGGGGACAATCTGGCGCGGGAGCACTACCTGACGCTGGAAAAGCGGGCCGGGGACTGCGTGGGCTGCGGCCATTGCGACAGCCGCTGCCCCTTCCACGTGACCCAAAGCCAGCGGATGCAAACCATCCAAACGTACTTCGGTGCATAACGCCGCATGAATAAGGGGAAAAATGGGGGTCATAAACCGGTTTATTGACCGGCTTATGACCCCTTTTCCACCCCTCAACAGCCGCTTTTCTTCTCCCCTCCCGCCGCAAAACAAACCGCTTGACAGGCTAAAGCCATGCGGCTATAATAAGGCCATCCCACAGGCTGCAAGGCGCAGCTTTTCTATAGCACCTACGGTTAGTCAAAGCTAACCAAGAATAAGGAGTGAGAACATGTCGTTCTTTGAAAACACCCGCAAGCCCGCCGGGTTTAGCGGCCGGGTGATGGTATCCATGATGAACCTGTGCCACAGTCCCATGGCCCGCTGGGGCTTCCGGTTCCTGAAGCTTGCCGGTAACGCGGCGGTGCTGGACTGCGGCTGCGGCGGCGGAGCCAACCTGACGCGGCTGCTGAAAAAATGCCCCGACGGCATCGTCAAGGGCATCGACTACTCCCCCGTCAGCGTGGAAAAAGCCCGGAAGCTCAACCAACAGGCCATTCAACAGGGCCGCTGCACCGTGCTGCAAGGCAGCGTGGCGGACATGATCTTCGCGTCCTCGTGGTTCGACGCGGTCACGGCCTTTGAAACGGTCTACTTCTGGCCCGACCTGTCCGCCAGCTTCCGGGAGGTCTATCGTGTGCTGAAGCCCAGCGGCACGTTTCTCATCTGCAACGAGTGCGGAGACCCTGAGAAATACAGCAAGTGGACAGAGATCATCGACGGCATGACCGTCTACCGTGACACGGAGCTGCAAGCCGCTTTAGAACAGGCGGGCTTTCACCATGTACAGACCCACAGCAACAAAATGGGCTGGCTGTGCGTCACGGCGCAGAAGTAAAAGGAGGACAACACTATGAGCATCGGCGCGTCATTGCTGCGCGGCGTCTATCGGCTCTCCGGCGTGAAGAAGGCCTTCGCTCTGCCGGTGGAGCAGCTGCTGAAGGCCATCGAAAAGGCCAATCGGGGCCGGGGCTTTTTCATGCCCACCGACCGCAAGGCCCACTACGAAAAGCGGATGGTCAACGGCTTTCCGTGCCTGCTCGTCCGGGCGGAGAGCAAGCCGTCCCAGCGGGCCATTCTGTTCTTCTTCAGCGGCGGCATGGTCATCGGCCCGGACAAGGGCGACGCCGCCGTGCTGCGGAAGCTGTGCTATGGAACAGGCTGCGACGTCTGGTTCCCCATCTATCCCCTCTGCACGGAGCACTGCATCACCGTCAGCTACGACATGGCCTACGCCTGCTACCTGCAGCTGATCGCCCTGTACAGCGACGGAAACGTCAGCACCTGCGGGTTTTCCTCTGGCGGTGCGCTGGCACTGGGCATGACCGCTCACAACAACGCGCTGGGCGCTCCCCTGTCCCCGCCCCGGCACATTGTGGCCGTCTCCCCCGGCGAGGTGCCGTGGAACGACGAGGAACGCGCCCGCATGCAGGCGCTGAATCCTCGCGACGTGGCCATCGACTATGCCTTCATGGCAAAGGGCGAAGCGCTCATGCGCCACGGGCAGGACAATGTGCCGGAATACATGCTCTCCCCCTCGCGGGGCGAATATTCCGGCGTGGGGGATATCCACTTCTATTACAGCACGGACGAGGTGCTGTACGGCGCGTGGCCGGAATTTGAAGCCGCCTGCCGGCAGGCGGCGATTCCCTATACGGTCACGACCCGGCCCGGCATGGTACACTGCTACTGCATGCTGCCCTATTACAAGGAGGCCAGAGAGGACTTTGTCAAAGTCGTGGAGCAGCTGAAAAAACAAGGAAGCAAACCGATGCCCCGGCAGAAAGCCGGGGCATCGCTTTACTTCATTCTATTCAGCGGCCACGAGAGGCCTTTTCCTGACGCTCCGCTTCGGCGCGGGCCTTACAGACCTCGGCCCAGCTGGGCAGCTTGTCCAACTCCGCCGCGAAGGCCGCCAGCTGGTTGGGAATGGCGATCTTCTGGGGACAGACGGCGGCGCAGGCGCCGCAGGCGATACAGGCGGCGGGCCATTTGTCCTGGGGCAGGGCGTCCAGCTGCATCTTCACGGAGGAGCCGCTGCCCACCCGCAGCTGGTTATACTTATGCAGCAGGTCGGGGATATCCAATCCCTGGGGGCAGCCGTCGCAGCAGTAGCGGCAGGCGGTGCAGGGAATGGAATTCTTCATGCGCTCGGCAGCCTCTATCAGAATATCCCGCTCAGCGTCGGACAGGGGATTCAGATGATCGAAAGTCTTGATGTTGTCGGCCATCTGGGCCATGTTGGACATGCCGGACAGCACCATGGCGATGTTGTCGAAGCCCTGTAACCAGCGGAAGCCGAAGGAGGCGATGCTGTCGTCGGGCCGAATGGCGTGGAGCCGCTGCTCCTCGTCCGGCTCCAGCGTTACCAGCTTGCCGCCCCGCACAGGCTCCATGACCCACAGGGGGATATTACGCTGCCGCAGCAGCTCGTACTTTTCCTTGCCGTGCTGCAGCGTCCAGTCCAGATAGTTGAATTGCAGCTGGCAGAACTCCATCTCGTCGCCATAGCGGTTCAGGAAATCCGTCAGGCAGGGCAGGTCGGCGTGGCTGGAAAAGCCCAGATGCTTGATGCGGCCCCGCTTCTTCTGCTCGACGAAGTAATCCACGATGCCCCAGCGGGGATCGTCGTACACGTGGACGGAGTTTTCATACACGTTGTGCAGCAGGTAGAAGTCGAAATACTCCACCTGACATTTTTGCAGCTGCTGCTCGAAAATATCGGCGGGGTCATAGGTCTCCGCCACCATGTGGCCAGGGAACTTGGTGGCCAGATAAAAGCTGTCACGGGGGTGCTTTTTCAGGCACTGTCCCACCACGGTCTCCGAACGATTCTGCATGTAGGGCCACGCGGTGTCATAATAATTCACCCCATGCGCCATGGCGTAATCGACCATTTTCTGCGTCAGCGCCGCGTCGATCTGGCCGTTTTCCAGCACCGGCAGACGCATGGTGCCAAAGCCCAGCATGGAAAGCTTCGTTCCCTTGAAGTCACGGTAAATCATTTTGCCATCCTCCCAACGATCAGAATTGATGGGAATAGTATAACACATTGGTGCGGATATGACAATATCCGCACCAATGTGTTATTTCATATGTGGTTATTTCATGCTGGTGGTGGGCAGAAGCTCCACCGTATAGTTTTCGGGGTTTTCAATGTCGGTCCCGTTGCCGTAGAAGGTGCAGTAGTCCAGTATCAGGCCCATCCGCTCGCCGGGGATCCGCTCCAATTGCAGGGCCACGCCGTTGCGGGTAAAGGACGTGTTGTTAATGTTAGCACCGCAGGAGATGCTGAAATTGCTGTTCAGCCGCAAGGCTACGGCGTTCCGGTCAAAGCGGACATCTTCCTGACAGAAGATCCAGCCGCCGTTTACCGCCCGCGCCGCCACATCCCAGCCGGTAAAGCGGCACTTCCACAAGAACACCGGCGCACGGGCTTCCAGACCCGTGCCGCCGTTTCCGGAGAAGTTCAGCATCCGCAGCACCGTATCAGGATCTGTCCATTCGCTGTCTTCCATGGTGCCTATCGTCAGGGTGTCAAGAAACGTGGTACCCGCCTCGTGACCTGTCATCGTCAGGCGGCTGCTTATGCGTATCGGCGCGTCGTAGTTCACGGCGGGCAGATAGACGCTGACCGCCTCCTCGGCAGATGCCGCGGCGGCAATATCATCCAGCAGCGCTTGCAGCTCCGCCGCCGTGTTCATAGGGGTATCCTCCCAATGGTATTCCACCTCTGTTTTGAGTTGGTAGGACAGCCGCTGCCGCAATGTCACCTCATCGCCGTTTTTCATCTGCAGCGTCCAGAGGATATCATTCTCCCTACAGGTGCTTGTTCCCCGCAGCTCCTGATAGAGCATGGCATCGGTGGACACGGTATAGTCAAAGATCGGGTCAGAGACGGCGCAGCGGTCGCCGCCATCGGGCGCGGTAATGGTCAAGTCCCAGTCCTCCATCAGGGCGTAAAAGCTTCCCCGGGCATTCTGTCCGGTCTCCGCGTCCTCCACAAACAGCGTCAGCGGCCCGCAATCGGAGGTATTCGGCCGTATCATTACCCGGCGGTATCCCTGCATGGCGGAGCTGCCGTCAATGGACGGACTGAACGCGGCAAACACGTGATACAGTCTGCCGTCCTCCCCCTCATAATAGGTCTGGCACAGGCTTTCATACGCGTTTTCCGGCTCATCTCCGCTTTCGGCGGCGGCGACCGGCGGAAGCGTGTCATCCGGCGGCGGAAGCGGGACTGCTCTGCCGCGCAGCAGCACGAGAACCGGCAGCAGCAACGCCGCCAGCGCGCACAACGCGCCCACCCACCACTGGTTCCGCCGCGTGGTGGGCGGCGTCACGGAGATCGTGCGCCGGTGGATCTGCGTGGCGGTGCAGCAGGGGCAAAAGGCAGCCTCCTTCGGCAATTCCGCGCCGCAGCAGAGGCAGGTTTTTGTGGTTTTCTCACTCATAAGGCGTCACGAAGCTCCCAAACAGTCTGATAGCGCTGGTCGGGGTTCATCATGGTGCAGCGCTGGACGATGTGTCCCGCCTTGCCGGACGCCAGCTTCCGGGAGGGGTGCTGCCCCGTCAGCATCACGTTCAGCAGCACGCCGAGGGAGTAGATATCCGCCCGGCCATCGGTCTGGGACAGACCGAACTGCTCCGGCGCGGCGTAGCCGGTGGTGCCCAGCACCACCGTGTCGGCGGCCAGCTCCGGCTTGACGATGCGCGACGCGTCAAAGTCGATCAGCACTGCGTCGCTGCCCCGCAGGATCACGTTGCTGTCCTTCACATCCCGGTGCACCGCGCCCAGCGAGTGCAGCACCCACAGCGCCGCGCACACATCCTGCGTGACCTTTTTGGCTTCGGTCCAGTCCAGCAGGCCGCCCTCCAGCAGAAACAGCAGCGTGTCGCCCTGTACGTACTCCTCCAGCACCGCCACGCGGCCATCGCTGTCGGCCACCTCCTCGATGCGGGGCAGATGGGGACACTCCACCGTCAGCAGGCGGCGGTACACGTCGGCGCTGCCCATAAACTGGCGGAACACGTAGCGCTTTCCCGTTTTCCGGTGGCGCAGCAGCGTGATGACGCCGCGGGCGCTCCGCCGCAATACTTTTACTTCGTCAAAATATTGATCTACCGCGCGCAAAAGCTGGTCATACATAAAAAACCCCCTACCCTATGCAGCGCGCATATTGTTTTTAGGAAAATTTTTGTTACAATATGTAGTATAAAGGAAATGAACAACAATGTAAAGGCGGCAAGGAAAAATGGAACGCAAAAACACAGACCAGTTACAGCAGGAATTGATGACCGGAAACGATCTGGATCGGGTGCTGGCGGACAACGACAGCAGCTTTCAAGGCTACGCGCTGCAGGAGCGGCTGCAGGCGCTGTTCCAGCAGCGGGAGATCTCCAAAACGGCGCTGGCCCGTCAGTCGGGCATCAGCGAGGTGTATCTCCACCAGGTATTTTCCGGACGGCGCACGCCCTCCCGCAACCGGTTGCTGTGCCTGTGCTTCGGCCTTGGCGCTTCGGTGGATGAGGCACAGGAACTGCTGCGCCACGCCCGGCTTGCGCCGCTGTACTCCCGCGACCGGCGGGACGCCATCGTGATCTTCGGGCTGAGCCACAACATGACGCTGGGGGAGATCAACGACAAGCTGTACGCCGAGGACGCCGACACGCTGTGCTGAACGATAGAAAAAGCACTGGGGAAATCCAATGGATCTCCCCAGTATTTTTTATTTGCAAAAGCCCTGCGGCAGCGGCGCCAAGGTGTATGGAAAGTACATTCGGCAGGTATGAACCGCCACCGTAGGGCAATTCGCCGTTATTGATTCTGCGCCACGCACTCGTAGAGGTATTGCAGGTCGTAGATATCCACATTGCCGTCCAGATTCACGTCGCAGGCCATCTTGTCGCCGCAGGCAGGCGTTTTATCCTGCGTCAGGCATTCATAGATGGCAGCCACGTCCAGCGCGTTGGGTGAACCGCCGGAGCTGGACAGCTTGCCCCAGTTACTGTCGATGCACACGTCAAACGATTCGATCAGATCCGCCGCATTGGCATTGTTATTTTTCCAGGCAAGTTTGACCAAGGTGTCGGAATCAATGGTCGGGTTATAGAAGTCCACCGGGATCCAGTAGCCGTTTCTGCCGGTTTCAAACTTATTCAAGTCAGCGTTCTGCCCCGGGCCATAGTCCAGATAGCAGGATTGCAGCGTATAGCCCGCCGGAGCCTGCACCCAGAAGCCGCCGACATAACCCCATTCGTTGACCAGAGCAGCGCCGTCCTTGGGAACCAGTGTGATCTTTCCCTTTGCGGGGATAGCAGTCAACAGCGCATCGGGTTCCTCAAGGGCCAGTGTAAAGCGTGTTGTATCTGCCGCGTTCAGGTCATCCATCACAGGTGTCACCACAGCGGTGTGACTGAAAGCGGCGGCAACGGTGATCTTGACCTTGACCAGATATTTGGACAGCACATTCCCCGCGTCGTCCTTCCACATGGCCGCCTGATAGAACTCTGTCGTGCCCTTCTTTCCGCTGATGGTGACGGTGCCGTTACCGTTACCCTTCACGTCGGCTATTGCGCACCCGTTGCCGCACATGCTGAAATCGCCGCGGGAAGTAAACGCATACTCGTCATCGTCCCAGATACCATCCCACAACAGCATCCCCAGATTGGCCTCATCACCGACCCAACTGACGCCCTGCACCGCGCCACACTCGGAACCGAACAGGACATTCATGATGATGCGATCCATGCCCCCGCTTAGAACGGAATCCAGATAGGCCGCTTTCCAATCCGCCTTATTACCCTTCTTGATGGTGATGTTCACTTCGCCGGTCTTTTCATCGTATTTGCAGGTATAATCAGTGTTCTCCTTCAGTCCTGTGGGCATTTTCAGATTGAGGGCGCCGGGAATGTGCTTGTCCAGCTTATCCTGCTGAGGCACGACAAAGCCTGCCTCTGCCAGCCGTTCTTCAATGGGGCGGGTATTCCATCCATAGCTGAAATCCTCGGGAACCTCAATACTGACGGTGTACATGTATTTATGTTCGCCAGTTCTGTCGCTCAGGATCTCCTCGTCCGTGTTGCCCCACACGGCGATACAGCGTACCCAATAGGTTCCCGCTTTCGCAGACAGCTGCATATCGCCGCTGCTGTCCGCGTAGGTATTGATGATCGTCCGCGTGCTGCCGGGCCGCAGATTCGTGCCGCTGTACCAGGAGAATTCTGACAAATCATTGTTGGCATACATCTGGACAACACTGTCATCGTCATCCGTCACGTAGAACTTGACCTTAACGGCGCTTGCTGACGGCTTGTTGAAGCAGGTCGTTATGCCGAAATAACCATTGTTGTCATAGCACGTTTCAAACGCTTTCATCCATCCGTCGCTCTTCAGCAGCCTGATACTCACGTGGCCGGTGGAAGCATCGTAGCTGTATGTATAGTCCACACCCTCTGTAAGGCCGTCGGGCATGTCCACGTCAAAGAGCTTTTGCGTAGGCACTCTGTATCCGGCGTTCCGCAGTGCAGTCCCCATAGCGGCGGTATCCGTATCCCACTCGCAGTAGATATCGTCCTCTACCTTAACGGTAATAAACAGGTTGTACTGAGCCAGACGGCTGCTGTCATCATTGTCGTCATCCCATACCATCAGATAGCGGTAGTAGGTTTCGCCGCTCTCAGCGGACAAGATCACCTTACCGTTCCGCTTTTCCACCGATATCAGCGGGAAGTATCTGCCGAAGCTGTCATACCCGCTCGAAACTCCATAGAGCTCCATATAGCTGCCGAGATTGCCGTCCAGGAAGTCCTGCACCACGTTCGTGCAGCCCGCTTCCCAGATCAGCGCACCCGCGCCCCGTACCGTACCGGACGGTGCGTCAGAACGAATATTGACATCCAAGCTGTCATGGAAACCGAAACCATCGCTCTGTTCTGCCTTATAGAGCGCTTTCCACTGTTCCAGCGTGGCCGGCTTCAGTGTTACGGTCAGCTTGCCCACACTGCCGCTGTTATCATAGTCGAAGGAAACACAGTCGTTGTCCTGCCAAGGTGTGCACAAATAGAAATCCTTGTGATCGCCGTTCATGGAGCCCATCTGCGGAGCGGTAAAGCCCGCATTGCTCAGCCGGGTATCCAGATCGTCAGACGCGCTGAGCACAGTGGAAGCATTCTCCTCCGGCTCCGCCAGCATCAACTCCTCCTGAGAAATCTCCTCCTGCTGAACCGGCTCTGACGGTTCAGCAGCCACGGCCGTGGCTGGCAGCAGGCTCAGCGCCATCAGCAGGGCCATCAATAAACTGATCCATTTTTTCATGGTATGCTCTCTCCCTTTCGTCCAAATTATGGAACTGCGCCAATGCGGCGCGTGTGGATATTATATTATTTACACACGATTCTCACCAAAAAAACAATATGCCGGGTGCATAGTATCCGTCTTTTTTCCAAATTTTGCATTCATTTCTCCATCCCGCCGCAGACAGCTTTCCGTCAGGAAGGGCAAACCGTGCTGTTCCGCCACTTTACAACGGGGGCAATGTAGGGTAAAATGGAAAAAAATGACCATTCGGAGGAAACTTCTCATGACCGTGACCGTCCCGCTGCCGCAAGGCGGCTATCCCGTTCATATCCAGCCCGGCGCGCTGCGGCAGACCGGAGCACTGCTGGCGCCGCTGGGCATTGACCGCTGGGCCGTCACGGCGGATGAAACGGTGGCGGCGCTGTACGGCGGCGCGGTGCTGGACAGCCTGCGGAGCGCGGGACTTTCCGGCCAGCTGCTGACCTTCCCGGCGGGAGAGGCGCACAAGACCCCGGAGACGTGGCTCTCCCTGTGCCGCCAGCTGGCGCAGGAGGGCTTTACCCGAAGCGACGGACTGCTGGCGCTGGGCGGCGGCGTCACCGGCGACATGGCGGGCTTTGTCGCTGCCTGCTATCAGCGGGGCATGGCGCTGGCGCAGCTGCCCACCACGCTGCTCTCTCAGGTGGACAGCGCCGTGGGCGGTAAAACGGCGGTGGATCTGCCGGAGGGCAAGAACCTGCTGGGCGCGTTCTATCAGCCCCGGCTGGTGATCGCCGATCCGGACTGTCTGACTACGCTGCCCCGGCGTGAGCTGCGGTGCGGCATGGCGGAGGTCATCAAATACGGGTTTATTCAGGACGCCGGGCTGCTGGACGCGCTTGAAACCGACACGCCGGACTGGACGGCCATCATCGCCCGGTGCCTGACAATCAAGGCGGCGCTGGTGGCCGCCGACGAGCGGGACACCGGGGCGCGGCGGCTGCTGAACTTCGGCCATACCTTTGGCCACGCCTACGAGGCGGCGGGCGGCTACGCCGCCTGCACCCACGGCGAGGCGGTGGCCGCCGGGATGGCGGCCATGCTGCGGTGGCAGCTCCGCCGGGGCGACGGGGTACAGGCGGCCTACGACCGGCTGCTGGCGTTGCTGGAGCGCTGGGAGTTGCCCTGTACGATGCCGTTTGATACAGAAACGGTGTCCCGCTATCTGGCGCGGGACAAGAAATGTGAAGGAGATACCCTTCACGCTGTTTTGCTGCGGGCGATCGGCGACGCCTACGTGGAGGACGTGCCGCTGGCGGCGCTGCAGGAGGGTCTGGCATGACCCGGCGGCTGTATCCCGCCCGCCTGACGGGCACGGTGGCCGCGCCGCCCAGCAAAAGCGCGTGGCACCGGGAGCTAATCTGCCGCTTTCTGGCGGGACAGCCGCTGCCGCAGGAGCTGTCCGGAGCGGATGTGAGCGCCACGCTGTCCGGGCTGCGGGTCTTGCGGCAGGGCGGCGACGCCATCGACTGCGGCGCGTCCGGCGCGACGCTGCGGTTTCTGCTGCCGCTGGCGATGGCGCTGGGGCGCACCGGACTGCATCTTACCGGAACACCCCGGCTATTGGAGCGGCCCCTGTCCGCGCCCTATCCCGTAGCGCGGGAGAACGCAGGCTACCGCATCACCGAGCCGCTGACGCCGGGGCGCTATGCCCTGCGGGGAGACGAGACTTCCCAGACCGTCAGCGGCCTGCTGATGGCACTGCCGCTGCTGGCGGAGCCGTCAGAGCTTGTGCTGACCACGCCGCTGGTATCCCGCGCCTATGTGGACATGACGCTGAACGCCCTGCGGCGGCACGGCGTGACCGTGCTAACCACGGAAACAGGCTGGCGCATTCCCGCGCCGCAGGTCTTTCAGCCCGACCAAGCCCCAGTGGAGGGCGACTGGTCGGCGGGCGGCTGGTGGCTGGCAGCGAACGCGCTGCAGGGCGGCGGCGTGACCGTGACGAATCTGCCGCTGCACAGCAGCCAGCCCGACCGGGCCATTACCGGCTATTTACAGGAGCTGCCGGAAACGGTGGACGTGTCCCAAACGCCGGATCTGCTGCCTGCGCTGGCGCTGCTGGCGGCCATGCGGCCCCAGACCACCCGGTTCACCGGCGGCGCGTTCCTGCGCCGCAAGGAGAGCGACCGGCTCCACACGGTGGCCGCCGTGCTGGCGGCGCTGGGTGTAGCGGTGGAGGAGCTGCCGGACGGTCTGACCGTCGTTGGCGGCAGGCCCCTGCACGGTGGCGTGACGCTGGACGCCTTTGACGATCACCGCATCGCCATGCTGTGCGGCTGCGCCGCCCTGTTCTGCCGGGAACCGGTTGTGCTGCGGGGCGGAAACTGCGTGGCAAAATCCTATGAGGATTTCTGGCGTGACTACGCCATGCTGGGCGGAAAAACGGAAGAATTGATGGAAAGTTGAGGACGATCTCATGTTGGACTATACGTTGTTCGGGGAGTCACACGGCCCTGTGGTGGGGGTGCTGCTGCGGCATGTCCCGGCCGGCGTCCCCATAGACGAGCTGCAAATGGAGCGCGACCTGCTGCGCCGCCGCCCCAGCGGCGCACTGGCCACGGCACGGCAGGAGCCGGACGAGGTACAGTTCCTCTCCGGCGTGTTTCAGGGCCGCACCACCGGCATGCCGCTGGTGATGGCGCTGCCCAACCGGGACGCCCGGCCGCAGGACTACGAGGCGCTGCGGTCGGTGGCCCGGCCCGGCCACGCGGACTACACCGCCCGGATCAAGGCCAAGGGCTTTCAGGACTACCGGGGCGGCGGGCACTTCTCCGGACGGCTCACCGCGCCGCTGGTGGCGGCAGGCAGCATCGCCAAAACGGTGCTGGCCAGTCAGGGCGTCACCGTGACGGCCCACGTGGTGGACGAGGAAAACCTGCGCCGCCGTGCCGCCGAGGCGAAGGAACAGGGCGACAGCGTGGGCGGACAGGTGGCCTGCACCGTCACCGGGCTTACGGCGGGACTGGGCGGTCCGGACTGGCCCGACACGGTGGAGGGTGAGATCGCCCGCCACGTGTTCGCCATCCCCGCTGTGAAGGCCATTGGGTTCGGCGCGGGCGAGGATCTCGCCGCCCTGCGGGGCAGTCAGGCCAACGATCCCCTGCGCACCAATGGCAAGACGGTATGGACGACCAGCAACCACAACGGCGGCATCAACGGCGGCATCACCAACGGCATGCCGGTGGAGTTCACCGTGACCTTCAAGCCCACGCCCACCATCCGCAAACCGCAGGACACGGTGGACATGGAGCGGATGGAAAACGTCACCCTGTCCGCCGCCGGACGGCACGACAGCTGCATCGCGCTGCGGGCCGCTCCCATTGTGGAGGCTGCCGCCGCGCTGGCCATCTGCCAGCTGTGGCAGGAGGAGCCGACGGGGGATCTGGCGGGCTATCGCGGCGAGATCGACAAGATCGACGGCGAGATCGTTGATCTGCTGGCAAAGCGGCTGCAAATCGGCAGCAAAATCGGGGCGCTGAAAGCCGCCGCAGGAACAGCCATCCGGGACGAAGCGCGGGAAGCGGAGGTGCTGCGGAGCCGGGGTGACATGGCCCCGGAGTACCGCACCGCCGTGGAGGCGGTGTTCCAGACCATCATGGCCCAGACCCGCCAGGTGGAACAGGAATGAAGCACCTGATCCTGATCGGTCTGCCCGGCAGCGGCAAGACCACCGTGGGCCGTCTGGCGGCGGAACGGCTGGGGCTGCCCTTTTCCGACTGCGACACGCTGATCGAGGTGGAGACGGGACTGCGCATCCCCGCTATTTTTGCCCAGCAGGGCGAAAGCGGCTTTCGCGCCGTAGAAAGTCGCATCCTCGCGGCGCTGCTCAGGGAGGATACGCGGGTCATCGCCACCGGCGGCGGTGTGGTGGAATCTGCGGAAAACCGGCGGCTGCTGAAGGAGAGCGGCGTGGTGGTGCTTCTGGATCGGGATATCTGCCAGATCGCCGGGTGCGTGGGCAACCGTGAGCGGCCCTTATTGAAGCAATACACATTGGAGCAGCTGGCCCGGCGGCGCCGGGACTGGTATCTGGACTGTGCCGACGCCGCCATCAGCAGCGGCACGGCGGAACAGCTGGCGGCGCAGGCCGCCGAGATCTGGAGGAACGCATGAAGCTTTTGATCCTCAACGGCCCCAACCTGAACCTGCTGGGGCAGCGTGAGCCGGACATTTACGGCCACAGCACCTACGCCGACCTGTGCGGCATGATCGCGGACTACGCCAAAGAGCGGGGTCATCAGGCCCGGTTCGTGCAGTCCAACCACGAGGGTGCGCTGATCGACGCCATTCAGCTGGCGGATGCCGACGGCACCGACGGCATCGTCATCAACCCCGGCGCTTACGCCCACTACAGCTACGCCATCCACGACGCGCTGCGCTCTATCCGCGTTCCGGCGGTGGAGGTGCACATCAGCGATATCTCCGCCCGTGAGCCGTGGCGGCACACGTCGGTCACAGCGCCCGCCTGCGTCAAGGTCATCGCCGGACAGGGCTTCCCCGGCTACCTGCGGGCCATCGACACGCTGGAAGCCATGGAACGGCAGAATGTGTAAAGGAGATCACATGTACAGACTTTGTGTGATTGGCGATCCCGTGGCTCACAGCCGTTCCCCGGCCATCCACACGGCGCTGCTGCGGCAGCGGGGATTGGAGGGCGTCTATACCACCGTGACCGTGCGGGAGGGGGAGCTGGAAGCCTTCGTGGCGGAAGCCCGTCGGGGAAAATGGGACGGCTTCAACGTGACCATGCCCCACAAGCAGGCCATTCTTCCACTGCTGGACGCGGTGGAGGGCGACGCAGCCGCCATGGGTGCGGTAAACACCGTGGTGGTGCGGCAGGGCCGCGCCGTAGGCTACAACACCGACGGCGCGGGCTTTGTCAGGTCACTTCCCTTTACAGTGTCCGGAAAACGGGTGCTGGTGCTGGGCAGCGGTGGCGCGGCCTCGGCGGTGAGCCGGGCGCTGCGGCGCTCCGGCGCGGCGGTGACGATCTGCTGCCGCCACCCGGAGAAAACGGCGGGCTGGGACATGGAGACCCGGCTATGGCGGGAGCTGCCGCTGCTGGCGGCGGACTGCGACCTGCTGGTGAACGCCACGCCGCTGGGCATGACCGGACAGGAGGAGTTTGCGGACTTCCGCTTTCTGGAGAACTGTCACGGCTGGGTCTATGATCTGGTGTATCAGCCCCGCGAAACGGCGCTGCTGGCGGCGGCGCGGGACAGAGGACTGCCGGTGATCGGCGGGCTTGCCC
>ERZ837910.2753-NODE-2753-length-20778-cov-4.777108_pt1 | contig 20778 bp, 20 predicted proteins | sample MGYA00519940_ERZ837910 | MGnify/ENA primary metagenome ERZ837910 (study PRJEB31850, sample SAMEA3708825) | human gut metagenome | biome: human gut; feature: human-associated habitat; material: faeces | place: China | collected 2014 ... | reverse complement strand
TCGTTGATCCGGCCGATTCGATTGCTTGGCATAGAGAGATACCTCCTTATGGGAGTTCATTGGAATTGCGCTTGGTTGGAGCGCTTATATGGTCAGGGTAATGCAGGTCTGCTCCCGCTCCGCCATCTGCACCAGGGCGTCGGCGTCCAGATCTGCCAGCGGGCCCGTCAGGCGAAAGGCCCGGACCCGGATATCGCTCACCCACAGGTTCCACAGCTCCACCTGTTCACCGGGAATGCAGCTCTGCCGCAGATAGTCCCGCAGCAGGGCGGCGTCCTGCTCCGTAGCACGCAGGTCCAGCTCATAGCGATGGGGTTTCATGGACAGCTCCAGGTTGTCCACCGCAGGGCGGTAGTAGACATGGGGCTGAACAGAAAATCCTTCCTCCTCATACCGCACGCCGCGGTGGAAATAGACCCGGCGGGTCTGGGCGGCATACAGCGGAAGGGGATGATCGGCGCAAAGCAGGATCACGCGGCTCATAGGCGCTCCTTCTGAAAAAGCAGGGCGGGCGTTTACGCCCGCCCTGCCGGCTATTGCAAGTATGGTTGATGATTGCGATCTGATGAGGCAGGCCCATTACCGGGGAAGCTGTTCATGGTAAACACCTCGATGATACCGCACGCCCCATGAAATGGGTTTCACAGGAACTCTGAATCAGACATCCTCGGCGGGCAGAGCCAACCGCGGCACGCTTGGGCGCACTGCCGTGCGGGGCCGCTCTGCGACCCGAAAGGGCGGCGGAGAGGCGGTATACAGCGTCAGGCCCAGCACATTACCGCGGAATCTCCTCCATGGTAAACGCCTCGATGATATCGCCCTCTTTGATGTCGTTGAACTTCTCCACGGTCAGGCCGCACTCAAAGCGCTCCTTGACCTCCTTGACGGAGTCCTTGAACCGCTGCAGGGAGCCGAGGACGCCCTCGTGGACCACGATGCCATCCCGAACCACACGGACGGAGCAATCCCGGCGCAGGCAGCCGTCCTGCACGTAGCAGCCGGCCACGGTGCCCACGGAGGAGACCTTGTAGGTCTCCCGGACCTCGGCGTGACCAAGGACCACTTCCCGGTACTTGGGAGCCAGCATACCCTTCATAGCGGTTTCGATCTCGTCGATGGCGTCATAGATCACGCGGTACATCCGCATATCCACGTTCTGACGGGCGGCGCTTTCACGGGCAGCGGAATCCGGCCGGACGTTGAAGCCCACGATGATAGCGTTGGACGCGGCGGCCAGCGTCACATCGGACTCGTTGATCGCACCCACAGCGCCGTGGATGACCCGGACGTTGACCTCTTCGTTGGAGAGCTTCTCCAGAGAGGCCTTCACAGCCTCCACGCTGCCCTGCACATCAGCCTTGACGATCAGAGCCAGCTCCTTGCGCTCGCCGGACTTGATCTGGTCGAACAGGTTCTCCAGAGAGACCTTCTGCACGGGTGCGGCGGCCTTAGCGCGCTCCTCTGCCTTGCGCTGCTCCACCAGCTCGCGGGCCATACGCTCGTCAGCCACGGCGAAGAAGGGCGCACCGGCCACGGGAGCCTCGGACAGGCCCGCAATCTCCACGGGGACGGAGGGACCGGCCTCGGTGAGGCGGTTGCCCCGGTAATCCAGCATGGTGCGGACACGGCCCACGGAGGTGCCGGCGATGATGATGTCGCCCTGCTTCAAAGTGCCGTTCTGCACCAGCAAAGTGGCCACAGGACCCCGGCCCTTGTCCAGACGGGCCTCGATAACGGTGCCCTGACCGGCCCGGTTGGGGTTGGCCTTCAACTCCTGAACCTCTGCCAGCAGAGCCAGATTTTCCAGCAGGTTCTCAATACCGATGTGCTTCTTGGCGGAGATCTTGCACACGATGGTCTCGCCGCCCCACTCCTCGGGCACCAGACCGTATTCCGTCAGCTGCTGCATGACCCGGTCGGGGTTGGCATTTTCCTTATCAATCTTATTGACGGCCACGATAATGGGAATATTGGCGGCCTTGGCGTGGTTGATGGATTCCACGGTCTGGGGCATGATGCCGTCGTCCGCAGCCACCATCAAAATGGCGATGTCCGTCACCATGGCGCCCCGGGCACGCATGGAGGTGAAAGCCTCATGGCCCGGAGTATCCAGGAAGGTGATGGGCTTGCCGTTGATTTGCGCCTGATACGCGCCGATGTGCTGGGTGATGCCGCCGGCCTCACCGGAAGCCACGGAGGTGTTCCGGATGGTATCCAGCAGGGAGGTCTTACCGTGGTCCACGTGGCCCATGACCACCACTACGGGAGCGCGGGGGACCAGATCCTCAGGACGGTCCTCGGTGGTGTCAATGAGCTTCTCCTCGATGGTGACGACCACTTCCTTTTCCACCTTGCAGCCGAGCTCCTCGGCCACGAAGGAGGCGGTATCGAAGTCGATCATCTGGCTCAGGGAGGCCATGACGCCGTTTTTCATCAGGCACTTGACCACCTCAGCGCCGGTTTTCTTCATGCGGCTGGCCAGCTCGCCCACGCTGATCTCATCGGGGATCTGGACCTTGACGGGGGCCTTCTTGGCGATCTCAAGCTGCAGCTTGCGCATCTTCTCGGCCTCGTCCTGACGACGCTTGTTGGAGAACACCTGACCGCCCTGACGGCCCTTGTTGTTGCGAAACTTCTCCTTGCCGCCCTTCTGGGCCATGCGCTCACCCCGCTGACCGCCCAGCTCTTCCAGACGCTGGTCATACTTGGCTAGGTTCACGTCGCCGCCCTTGCGGGTATCCACCAGCTTTTTCTCAGGCACGCGGGTGGTGGGCTGAGCGGTGGCGGTGGACTTGTTGAGCTTCTGCTGGGGGGCTGCCTGCTGCGCGGGCCGCTGGACCGGCTGGACCGGCTTCTGCTGAGGCTGGGCCTGTGCGGGCTTCTGCTGTCCCTGCTGGGCAGGACGCTGCTGGGGCTGCTGTGCCGGCTTTGCGGTCTGCTGTGCCGCGGCAGGCTGAGCCTTGGGAACCTCGGTCTTAGGCGCTTCCGCCTGGGGGGCTTCCGGCTTCTTAGGCTCGTCAGCATAAATGGCAGCAATATTGGAAATCTGGTTGTTCTGGGTCAGATGCTCAAATACGATGGACAGCTCATGGTCCTCCAGCGCCTGCATGTTGCTCTTGGGCGCAGTGGCATACTTATCCAGAATTTCTGTGATGACCTTGGCGGGCATACCGAAGTCCCGCGCCACATCTCTTACTCTATATTTTTCAATAGCCAATCAAAACACCTCTTACACTCTCCAACCCGGGGGCTGGGCTCGTTCATCTATGAAAACACCGACAGCGTATCAGCTTTCCTTCTTGCGGAAGGAGCCTTTGCCCTTTTTCACCGGGCGGCTGTGGGCGTATGGATTCGGCCTCCCCTTGGGTTTGGGGCGGTTGCTTTTGGAAGGGCGGGACCCGCTCTTGCGGAAGGGCCTGCCGGTGCGGTCATCCTTGGCAAAGGATTTTGCCGCTCCGCCGTTTTCGGCGGTTCTGCGGGGACCGGCCTTTTCTGCGCGCTTGTCGGACACTCCTGCGCTGCGGCGCTGCTTCTCGCCGGACGGCTTACCGGAGACGTCTGCGGGTCTGACCTCTTTCGCATCGGGCGCTTCCTGTTTTTTGGGACGCTTGATGCCCCGGCGCAGGTTCTTTTCGTGCTGGGCGGCTTCACTTTTCCGCTCTGCGGCACGCTTGGCCTTCAGTTCCAGCTTGGCAAGATCTTCGTCATATTTCTCCGGGTCCATTTCCGCCAGACGGCGGACCACGGCGACTGCAAGGCCGATGTCTGTAATAGCGACCACGGCGGCGGAGCCACGGCCGGTGGCCTGCCCCAGTTCCTGCTTGGTAAAGGGGATCCGCAGCCACACACACTGACCAGCTTCCGCAAAGTGCCGCACCCGGCGGGCGGTATTGTCCGCCGCATCAGACGCCAGCAGGAGCACCCGTGCGTCTCTGGCGCGGGCCACAGCTTCCACCGGTTCTTCGCCTACTTCCAGGTTCCGGCCCCGGAGGCACAGGCCAATGAGGGAGAGAAACTGTTCATTCCTGTTCATTGTGTCCCTCCAATTCCGCTTCCATGGCGTCATAGACCTCCGGGGGGATGGCTGTGCTGAAAGCACGTTCCAGCGCTCTGGATTTCCGGGCTTTTTTCAGACATTCCACATCGTGGCACACATAGGCGCCACGACCGGGCTTTTTGCCCACAAAATCCAGACTGACCACGCCCTCCGGGGATTTGACCACCCGCAGCAGGCTTTTTTTATCCTTCATCTCCCGGCAGCCCACACATTGCCGCTGGGGGATCTTTTTCACTTTCTGCATTCAGACAGCCCTCCCTTACACATGGCGCGGCGGACCGCGCCGGGCTTTATCTCCTTCTGTTTCTTCTGCTGCGCCGCAGGTACAGCACTGCGATACCCGCAGCCACGCCGCAGAGAAAGAAACTCAACTGTGTCACTGGACGGGTTCCTCGTCCACGATCTCCTCATCGTCCTCACCCTGATAGCTCTCCGGCTTGATATCGATCTTATAGCCGGTGAGACGGGCGGCCAGGCGAGCGTTCTGGCCCTCCTTGCCGATGGCCAGAGACAGCTGATCGTCAGGCACGATGACGCGGCAGGCCTTGCCTTCCTCCGCCATCATGACGTCCACCACATCGGAGGGCGCCAGAGCAGCGGCGATGAACTGGGCGGGGTCCTCGCTCCACTTGATAATGTCGATCTTCTCGCCCCGCAGTTCGTCCACGATGGCGGCGACACGCTGGCCCTTGGGACCCACGCAGGCGCCGATGGGGTCCACGTTCTCGTCAGCAGACCAGACGGCCATCTTGGTGCGGCTGCCGGCTTCCCGGGCGATGGACTTCACCTCCACGGTGCCGTCATAGATCTCGGGGACCTCCAGCTCGAACAGGCGCTTGACCAGGCCGGGGTGGGTCCGGGAAATGAGAATCTGGGGGCCGCGGGTGGAGCGGCGGACGTCCACCACATACACCTTCACGTGCTGGCCCTCCACCAGCTCCTCGCCGGGGACCTGCTCGCCGGAGAGCAGCAGGGCCTCGGTGGACTCCGTGCCGGTGCCGATCCGCAGGGACACGGCGTTGGTGCGGGGGTCGATCCGGGTCACTACGCCGGTGAGGATCTCGTGCTGCTTGGAGTTGAACTCGTCATACACCATGCCGCGCTCCGCTTCCCGGAGGCCCTGGATAATGACCTGCTTGCCGTTGCCGGCGGCGATGCGGCCAAACTCCGTGTTGTCCACGGGGATGTTCACCACGTCGCCGATCTCGTATCTGGCGGAAATGGTCTTGGCCTCCTCAACGGGGATCTCGTTGAAGGGGTCCACATAGTCCTCCTCCGCCACCACGTTCTTCTGCACGTACATCTTCAGCCGCTGATGTTCCTCATCCACGTCCACAATGACGTTTTCCACGTCCTTGTGGTCCCGCTTGTAGGCGGTGGTGACAGCCTGGATGATCTTATCCATCATGAAGGTCTGGGGGATGCCCCGTTCCTTTTCCAGCATAGCCAGAGCTGCGAAGATCTCCGGGATGTTCATACCCGCGGGTTCCTTCACCTTTTTCTTGCCTTTCATTGCGATTCTCCTTTTTACTTTATACGTCTTTTTTTGAGACAGGGATAACAGATTAAAATTCCACCCGCAGGCGGCACAGGGCCACATCCTTCTTGCCGAAGGTATAGGCAGTGCCGTTGAGGTCCACGGTGAGAGAACCGTCGGCCTCGTTGTAGGCGGTCAGGGTGCCGGGGAATTCCTTGCGGCCGTCCACCGGCTTGTAGAGCTTCACCAGCACGGGGCTGTTCAGATACCGCTGGAAGTCGGCGGGACGCTTCAGCACCCGCTCGGCGCCGGCGGAGCCTACCTCTAAGGTATAGCTGCCTTCAATGGGGTCGGCCTCGTCCAGCAGATCGCTGAGGGCGCGGGAGATATTCTCACAGTCCAGAATATCCACGCCGCCCTCCTTGTCAATGAGGACCCGGAGGTACCAGGTGCCGGCCTCCTTCACATATTCCACGTCCCACAGGGAGCAGCCCTGCTCTTCCACGATGGGTGCCGCCAGACGGGCGGTGAGATCGGTGACCTTTTCCATGGGATTCTCCTTTCGGTTTTTCATTTGCGGCGGAGTGCGGATGCCACAAAAAAGAGCGGACCTTGCGGTCCACTCACAACTTACACTCCTTTAATATGTATTAAGATAACACACTTTATGATAAATTGCAAGGGCGTTTCCGGACTTTTTTGAAAAAATCACGCTGATTTTTCACGATTTTCGGCCAGTTCCGGGAAAAAGCCCCCGGAACCGCCGAAAAACAGTCAACGTACCCGGCAGCCGCCCCACTCCACCGCCGTGAAGCCGGTGCGCTCCGGAGCGGTAAGGCTCTGGGCGGGGATCTCCATGAACTTGTCCAAGGGCTTCCAGGCCATGAATACCCGCAGCAGGGTATCCGGGGGCGGGTCAATGGTCAGCTTTGCCGCCTGGGTATAGCGGTCCGACTGGAAGGCGATGAGATTATAGGGATTCTCCTGCATCTGGGGCAGCCAGTAGACGATGAACTCGTTGGCCTCCCGCCGGGTGAGGCCCAGCTGGGCCAGCGCATCCTCCAAAAAGGCAGCGGTGTCGGTTCCTGCCACGCAGAAGCCTTGGGAGAAGTCATACGCGATGGTATCCGCGCCCTCCCAGTAGAGATAGCTGTAAGTCTGTCCGGCATCGTCTGTCAGAGTCCCATCCGGGCAGGCAGTCACTGCCCAGCCGTCGCCGTAGGCAGGATAGGTGCAGGTCAATGCTCCGGCGTAGTCCAGCTTTACCGTGACGGCGGTCTCCTCCTCCGGATAGAGGTAGATCACCGGCTTGGCGGCGGCCTGTTCTTCCCGGCAGGCCGACAGGCTCAGAACGCAGACCAATGCCAGAAATGCTGCGAAAAACCGTTTCATAAAGAAGGCTCCTTTCTGTTCAATGAACCGAGGGGGTGACCCCATTCTACCTGTATAGACGGGAAAACGGACGGTTTGGTTCCGCATGGAAGCAAAAAAAACAGGGCGGAACTTCTTTTGAGAAGTTCCGCTCTGCTTCACACGGTAAAGAACATAGCGAGGATGGAGGTGATGATGCCGCAGACACACAGAGCGATGGAACTCATGGCGCCCTGAAGAGGACCAATCTCCAGGGCCTTGCTGGTGCCTACCGCATGGCTGCACGCGCCGATGGCCACGCCCTCCACCACCGGATCGGTGACATGGAACACCTTGGCAAACAGCGGAGCCAGCATAGCGCCCTCGACCCCGGTGATAATGACCGACGCCGCAGTCAGAGCCGGAAGACCGCCGCTGCTCTCCGCAATGCTGACGGCGATGGCCGTTGTGACACTTTTGGGCAGCAGAGAATTCAGCAGGGAGGCCTCCGCTTGAAACAGGCGGCAGAGCACCTGTACCAATAGCATGCTCACGAGACTACCCACAAAGCAGCCCAGCACCACCGGCCAGAAGTTTCGCTTCAGAATGGCCCGCTGCTGGTAGATGTTCAGAGCCAGAACGGCGGTGGCGGGAGCCAGCAGCAGTTTGATAATGCTGCCGCCGGCGTTGTAGTTGTCCAGAGGGATGTGGAACAGCAGCATGATCCCGATGACCAGCAGACTGGCCACCAGCACCGGATTGCAGATCAGAAGCCCCGTCCGCTTCTGGAACCGGACGGCCAGATACCAGCAGAGCAGCGTCACGCCGAGACCGAAAAAGGGCGTGGAAGTCAGCGTATCAATCATGGGACGCCTCCTTTGCATGAAACAGCTTCATCAGCAGCCGGACGCTCCAGGCTGTTGCCGCGTACACCAGCGGTGTGCTGACAAGGGAGACCACCAGAAAGGGGATAAACTGCAGCTTCAGCACGTCCAGATATTCCAGAGTTCCCACCACGGAGGGAATGAAAAACAGCCCCATATTGTCGATGAGAAAGTGGGAGGTCCCCTGGATCGTCCGCTCCTTGACCCCGCCGCTGAGCAGCAAGATCAACAGCAGGATCAGGCTGATGACACTGGCGGGCAGCGTAAAGGGCAGCAGCGCCGCGATCCATTCACCTGCCATACAGATGAGAAATACGATACAAAATTCTACAATCAGATTCATAACGATCACCTCGGTAAAAAGCACTCCTCAGTTTATGCGCGGCGGCCGGGGAAGTCAATGTGAGAAACAGAGAAAGAAACGGTATTTTTTCGCAGATTTTTAGCAGGAAAAAGCCGACGGGGCGAAACTGCTGCTTCGCCCCGCCGGATCAGTTTTCAATTTTTGAAAATTGGGAGCCGCTTGGCTGTTCTCCGGTAAGGGGAGTGAACCGTCATTTCCGCCGGAGAGCGGCCAGCAGGCAGGCAGCCAGAAAAACCGTCAGGTCCGCCGCCACCACCGTTGCCCCCACCGGGGTAGAAAAGCCAAAGGAGATGGCGAGTCCCACGCAGAAGCACACCACGGAGGTCACGGCGGCGCAGAGGATCACGCCACGGAAGCTCTTGAACAGCCGCATGGCGGTCAGAGCCGGGAAGATCACCAGCGAGGAGATGAGCATAGCGCCCATCATCCGCATTCCCAGCACGATGGTCAGGGCCGTAAGGATGGCCAGCAAGGTGTTGCAGGTGTCCACCTTCAACCCGGTGGCCCGGGAAAAACTCTCGTCAAAGGTGACAGCGAAGATCTGGTGGTAAAAAAGCAGGTACAGCGCCAGCACCGTCACCGACAGGATCACGGACAGGGCCACGTCTCCCTTTGTCATGGCCAGCACACTGCCGAACATATAGTTGTCCACATCGGTGGTCATGCCGGTGGTCCGGGAGATCACCAGAATACCGATGGCCAGCGCCGAAGCACTGACGGCGGCGATGGCGGCGTCGCTGTTCCAGTGGGGATGGCTGGCCATCCGCAGCAGGAAAAATGCCGCTAAAATGACCACTGGAATGGAGAAATACAACGGCGTTACTCCCAGTGCCACAGCGATGGCCAACGCGCCGAAGGAGACGTGGCTCAGGCCGTCACCGATCATGGAGTACCGCTTCAGAACCAGCGGCACGCCTAACAGGGCGGCGCACAGGCTCACCAGCACACCGGCGATCAAAGCCCTTTGCATAAAGGGGTAAGAAAACATCTGCAAAATATTCATGATTCCAGTTCCTCCCGGAAGCGGCGGCCCTGGGGACTCGCCAGATAGTCGGATGCCGTGCCGGTAAAGAGGCCCTTTCGTCCGATGTGCAGTACTGTGCGGGCGCTTTTCAGCGCTGCCTTCAAATCGTGAGTTACCATCACGATGGCCATGCCCTCCTTTTGATTCAGGTAGGCCAGCGTTTTGTAGAGGTCCTGGGCGGCGGCGGGGTCCAGACCGGTGATGGGTTCATCCAAAATCAAAAGCTGGCTGGCGGCGCACAGGGCACGGGCCAATAGCACCCGCTGCTGCTGCCCACCGGAGAGATCCCGGTAGCAGGCGTCCTTCAGCTCCAGAATTCCCAGCTTGCCCAGGTTCATCATGGCTTCGGACCGCTGGGCCGGGGTGTAGAAAAAATGCAGCCCCTGCCGGTTCAGGCAGCCGGAGAGGACCACCTCCAGCACGGTGGCGGGGAAATCCCGCTGGGCCCGGGTCTGCTGGGGAAGGTAGCCGATGGCCCCGTGCTTCAGTGCCGGGGCGTGCTCAATGGTGCCGCTCTGTGGTTGGATCAGTCCTAAAAGTCCCCGCATGAGGGTGGATTTGCCGGAGCCGTTGTCCCCCACCACGCAGAGGTAGTCCCCCTTTGCAATCGTAAGGTCCAGATCGGTAAGCACCGATTTCCCCTCATAGCCGAGGGAAACGTCTCGGCAGACGATCAGTTCGTTATCCTTCATGCTTTGCCTCCTGACAGTGGTCGCAGAGCCCGGTCAGCACGGTGCGGCGGGGGTCAATGCGAAAGTGGTGTTCGGAGGACAGATGACGGCAGACGTCCTCCAGGTGCCGGCAGTCCAAATGGACCATCCGGCCACAGCCCTCACACCGCAGCAGAAAGCAGTCATGGGGATGCCCGGCCTGGGGACAGTATTGGTAGAGCGCCCCCTCCTCCGTGGTGACCTTATGGACCAACCCTTGCTGGGTCAGCTTGTCCAACTGGCGGTAAACGGTTGCCAGCCCTACGGTGAGACCGCCGTGCCGCAGTTCCTCAGAAAGATCGGCGGCGGAGAGACATTCCTCCGCCCGCAGCTGTAAACAGCGCAGTACCGCCTGCTGCTGTTTGGTTTGATAAGCCATCCTTGCCTCCAATATGAAAATGATTATCGTTTTCATATTATAACCGGAAAAACAAACCTGTCAAGACCGTTGCAAAAATTCAAAAAATAAGGTATGGTAGAGGGGAATATAGAACGGCGGCAGTGCCGCCGGGCCAAATATCGAATAGACAAGAGAAATAAAGGAGAAGCAATATGGCTGTTTCTTTGGTGATCATGGCGGCAGGCCTCGGTTCCCGGTATGGCGGCAGCAAGCAGGTGGACGGCATCGGCCCCAACGGCGAAATTCTGATGGAGTATTCCATTCACGATGCCCTGCGGGCCGGCTTTGACAAGGTGGTGTTCATCATCAAGCCGGAAATGCGGGAGATGATGGACGAGCTGGTGGGCTATCTCAAGGAGAAAAAGACGGCGAAGGGCCAGCCGGTGCAGGTGGCCTACGTCTATCAGGACTATACCTCCGTACCGGACTTCTATCACATTCCTGAGGGACGCACCAAGCCCTTCGGCACGGTCCACGCCCTGCTGTGCGCGGAACCCGCAGTGGACGGCCCCTTCTGCGTCATCAACGCCGATGACTATTACGGGGTGGACGCCTACCGGACGATTTATGAGGAATTGGTCAAGCTGCCTGCCGAGGGCAAGGGAACCATGGTGGGCTATCTGCTGAAAAACACTGCCAGTCTCCACGGCACCGTGTCCCGGGGCGTCTGCAAGGTCAAGGACGGGAAGCTGGACACCATTCAGGAGGCGCTGAAGGTCCAGCTTTATCCCGACGGACACCTGACGGATCTGGACACCGACACGGACCTGGCCCCGGATACGGTGGTCTCCATGAACTTCTGGGGCTTCATGCCCTCGATCTTCCCGGCGCTGCGGACCTATTTTGAGAACTTCCTCCGGGGGCTGCCTGATGACGCGGTGAAGGCGGAGTGCCTGCTGCCGCTGATGGTGGGCGAGGAGGTGAAGGCGGGGCGCATGACCGTTTCCGTGCTCCATTCCAAGGACCGCTGGTTCGGCATGACCTACCGTGAGGACCGGGCCCGTGTGGCGGAGGACCTGCGGCAGCTCCACGAGTCCGGCGTGTATCCGCCCTCTCTGCGGGACTGAATAGAAGAATACCCATTGGCCCGGAGGCAGGACGGCGGTCCCGCTTCCGGGCTGATGTCTTTATTGTGAAAAATTTGTCACCAAATTGTTATTGAATTTTTTCCAAATTGTATCGACTTTTTTCGGTAAAAAGTGTCTAATAGGAGATACACTGCGTTTACATAATGTCAAGCGCTGAAGGAAAGGGGGGAATGTGTCCGTGACAGGTAAGCGTATGAGGAAAAATCCGCATGGCTGGATGCTGGCTGCGGTGCTGCTGTTGGCGGCTGCTGGCCTGCTGGCGGTGCATTCCCATCAGACGGCGGCGGTCCCACCGGAGGAGCCGGCACAGGAGGAGCCGTCCGTAACGGTGATCCCCGCGGAACCGGAATTACCGGAATTGCCGGAAGAACCAGTGGAGGAAGACCCTGTCCCGGAGAAACCCTGGGGGCCGGTGGCGGAATCGGCGCCGGTGGATGACAGCTATTTTGACGATGTGGCTTTTGTGGGGGACTCCCGGACTGATGGCTTCCGGCTTTACAGCGGATTGAACCGAGGCACATATTTCTGCGTTACCGGAGAAACAGTGGCCTCCGCTACGGAACTGGAAAACTGGAAGGGCGAAAATGGGAAAAAGGTCTCTCTGGCAGAGGCCGTGGCCGCCGCAGACTGCGGAAGGATCTACCTGATGCTGGGCGTCAACGAACTGGGCTGGAAGGGGACGGACATCTTCCGGGGCCATGCGGAAAACCTGATTCGCCGACTGAAGGCAGACCATCCCGACGCGGAGCTGGTGATTCAGTCTCTGCTGCCGGTCTCGGCGGAACAGGACACCAAAGGCTCCTATGTCAATAACCAGCGAATCTTGGCCTATAATCAGGTTTGGCGGGAGCTGGCAGAGGAAAACGGCTGCGCCTATGTAGATGTGGCGAAGGCCCTCACCGGAGAGGACGGCTGTCTGCCGGAGGAGTTGAGCTTCGATGGCGTTCATCTGAACCGGGCAGGCTGCCGACTTTGGCTGAACTATCTCCGGACGCACAGCGTAGCGGGGAAAGTACCGGGGGAATCTGCGTCCGCGCAGACGGAATCGGAAGAAGCCGGTCCTGCACCTGCGCCGACGGAATCGGAGCGGCCGTGAACGCGCGGAGCTGAGACCGTTGGATCAATAAAAAACAACTGCCTGTACCGGGTTTTGAGAACCGGTACAGGCAGTTGTTTTTTGCGGGAAAATACGTAGAAAGACGGACGGCGTGAGCCGTCCGTCTCTCTGTGTAAGATAGAGAAAAGAGAGGGAAAATGAGATTGGTTGGGATTGCTTCTATGGCTTTATCATACGGTGTGAAACCGGAAAAGTCAACAGGTGATATTAAAACTTCATAAATTGTTCACAGAATAACAAAGAGAATAAATCTGTTCATAAAATGTTCAAAAATGGAGGCGAAATATTGGGTTGACGAATGTTTTTGAGTGTGATAATATTTAGTACACTAAAAATTAGGGCACTAAATACAAAGGAGCTGATACCGATATGAAGCCTGTTTGCGGACCGGACTTTTTGGGGCCTTTGCTGGGCCACGCGGCCCATCTGGCACGGGAACGGATGGATGCCCGATTATCCCGGTATGACATGACCCCCTCCCAAACCCATACGCTGCTGTATCTCAGCAGCCACGGCTACACCGCCCCCCAGCGGGATGTGGTGGAGCATCTGCGGGTGCGGCCCTCCACTGCCAACGGTATTCTGGACCGGATGGAGGAAAAGGGCCTGATCCGCCGTACGGCGGATGAAAATGACCAGCGGCAGAAGCAGGTTACGGCCACGGAGAAGGGCCGGGAACTGAACAGTCTGGTGCAGGCTGCCTTTCAGGAGGCGGAAGCGGTCATGGTCAAGGGGCTGCGGCTGGAGGAGACTGAGGCTCTGCGGCTGCTTTTGTACCGCGTTATCGAGAATTTAGAGGAGGACCGAACTACATGCTGAAAAAACTCGGGCCATACGCAAGGCCCTATTCCAAATGGATCGCGGTGGGCGTTCTGTGCAGCGCTGCCGAGGCTATTTTTGAACTGCTGATCCCGCTGGTGATGGCGGATATTGTGAATATCGGCATTGAAACGGCGAATCAGAACTACATTCTGCAAAAGGGCCTTCTCATGGTGGGGATGGCCGTCATCTCCCTGTGCTTCGGACTGGGGGCTGCGGCATCTTCCTCCGTTGCCGGACAGGGTTTCGGCGCGGAGCTGCGGCGGGCGGAGTATGAGCACATTCAGGATTTTGCCTTTTCCAACATCGAGAAGTTCTCTACCGCGTCCCTTGTGACCCGGCTGACCAATGACGTCAACAATATGCAGATGACGCTGATGATGGGGATGCGGCTGCTGGTGCGGGCCCCGGTGATGCTGGTGGCGGCGCTGGTGCTGTCCATCCGACTGAGCCGTGACCTGAGCAACGTATTTCTGGTGGTGATCCCCCTGCTGCTGATCGTCATCGTCCTGATCCTCACCAAAGCGGGGCCGCTGTTCCGGTCCCTCCAGGAGCGGACGGACGCTTTGAACCTTGTGGTGCAGGAGAACCTCACCGGCATCCGGGTGGTGAAGTCCTTTGTCCGGGAGGACTATGAGGAGGAGAAGTTCGCCAAGCGCAACGGCGATCTGAAAGAAAGCTCCATGCGGGCCTTCGGCATGGTGGTCATCAATATGCCGGTGATGATGCTGGTGGTTTACAGCACCATCATCGCCGTCATGTGGTTCGGCGGCAAAATGGTCTACGCCGGGACGCTGCCGGTGGGCGAATTGACCGCCTTCTTCACCTATATCACCCAGATTTTGATGTCCCTGATGATGGTTTCCATGATGTTCATGATGATGACCCGGTCCATCGCCTGCGCCAAGCGGATCGTGGAGGTTTTGGATGAGCGGCCCGCCATCACCGACGACAGCGCCAAGGCGGACGCCGCCGTGAAGGACGGCAGCATCGACTTTGACCATGTGTTTTTCAAATACAGTGAAACCAGCCCGGAGTGGGTGCTGAAGGATGTGAACATCCACATTCCCAGCGGGGCTACGGTGGGTATTTTGGGGGGCACCGGCAGTGGCAAGACCAGCCTCATGAGCCTGATCCCCCGGCTGTACGAGGCGCAAGAAGGCACCGTCTCCGTAGGCGGACGGCCGGTGGCGGACTACACCATGGAGCATTTGCGGGAGTCCGTCAGCGTGGTGCTGCAAAAGAACACCCTGTTCTCCGGCACCATCCGGGAAAATCTGCTCTGGGGCGATCCCAACGCCACGGAGGACCAGCTTTGGGCCGCCTGCCGCGCTGCCTGTGCCGACGAATTTCTGGAGCGGATGCCTGACGGTCTGGACACTGATTTGGGACAGGGGGGCGTCAATGTCTCCGGCGGACAAAAGCAGCGGCTGTGCATTGCCCGTGCTATTTTGAAAAAACCGAAGGTGCTGATTTTGGACGATTCCACCAGCGCCGTGGATACTGCCACGGATGCGAAGATCCGTCAGGCGTTCCGGCAGGATCTGCCGGGAACCACCAAGCTCATCGTGGCCCAGCGGGTGACGTCCGTCATGGACGCCGACCTGATTCTGGTGATGGATGACGGCGCGGTGGCGGCCCAAGGCACCCACGAGGAACTGATGAAGACCTGCGAGATCTACCGTGAGGTCTACGAATCCCAGCAGGAAGGAGTGAGCATCGGTGGCTGAGAACAATACGAAACGCGGACCGGGCCACGGTCCCGGTGGACCCCGGGGCGGCTTCCGAAAGCCCAAGGATCTGCGGGGCACCCTAAGCAAGCTCATGGGCTATCTGGGGCGGTATAAGGCGCTGCTGGTGATCGTGGTGATCTTGCTGTTTATCAGCGCCGCCTGCTCCGTGGCAGGCTCCTACCTCATCAAGCCCCTCATCAATGATTATATCCTCCCCGGCGATTTTATCGGCCTTGCCAAAATGCTCTGTGTCATGGCGGGGGTCTATGTTGTGGGGGCAGTGTGCTCCTACGGTTATGCGCGGATCATGGTCCATGTGGCCCAAAACACTGTGGCAAAGCTCCGGGCGGATCTGTTCAACAAGATGCAGAAGCTGCCCCTGAAATTTTTTGATACCCACACTCACGGCGAACTGATGAGCCGGTACACCAACGACATTGAAACCGTGTCTGAGGCGCTGAACAATAGTTTCGCCAGCCTGATCTCCTGCTCCCTAACCTTTTTGGGCACGGTGGCCATGATGATCGTCCTAAGCCCCATCCTGACGGCCATCACCTTTGCCATGCTGGCAGTGATGCTGCTGGTGGTCAAGACCATCGGCGGCCGCAGCCGCCGGTACTTTGCCGCCCAGCAGAAGGCCATCGGCGCGGTGAACGGCTATATCGAGGAGATGATCGAGGGCCAGAAGGTCATTAAGGTCTTTAACCACGAGGATGCCGCCAAAGCCGGCTTTGCCGGACTGAACGAGGCCTACCGGGACGCGGCCACAAAGGCCCAGGCCTATGCGGGCGCTATGATGCCTGCCATGGGAAACCTGAGCCACATCAACTACGCCATTACCTGCTGCGTGGGCGGTCTGCTGGCCATCCGCAGTGGCGACCTGGGCGGGCTGGCGGCCTTTTTGCAGTATACCAAGCAGGTAAGCCAGCCCATCACCCAAATCTCCCAGCAGGTGAACACCATTCTCTCCGCCGTGGCCGGCGCGGAGCGGGTGTTTGAAATCATGGAGACGGAGCCGGAGGTGGACGAGGGCAAGGTGACGCTGGAACGGGTAAAAGAAAACGCCGACGGCACCCTGTCCAAGGCGGATTACGATACCGGCGCCTGGGCCTGGAAAAAGCCGGACGGCACCCTGGTACCCCTCCGGGGCGATGTCCGGTTCGACCACGTGGTGTTCGGCTACGATGACCGGAAGATCATCCTCCATGACATTTCCCTCTTTGCCAAGCCCGGTCAGAAGATCGCCTTTGTAGGCTCCACCGGCGCAGGTAAGACAACCATCACCAGCCTTATCAACCGGTTCTACGAGATCCAGTCCGGCACCATCACCTACGACGGCATCGACGTCCGGGACATCCAGAAAGACTCTCTGCGGCGGTCACTGGGCGTGGTCCTGCAGGATACCCACCTCTTTACCGGCACGGTGGCGGACAACATCCGCTATGGCCGTCTGGACGCCACCGACGAGGAGGTGGAGGCCGCGGCCCGGCTGGCGGGAGCGGACGGCTTCATCCGCCACCTGCCTGACGGTTATCAAACGGTCCTCACCAGTGAGGGCGGCAGCCTCAGCCAGGGCGAGCGGCAGCTTTTGAACATCGCCCGCGCCGCCTGCGCCAACCCGCCTGTGCTGATTTTGGACGAGGCCACCAGTTCCATCGACACCCGGACGGAAAAGCTCATCGAAAAGGGCATGGACCGGCTGATGGCGGGGCGCACCGTGTTCGTCATTGCTCACCGGCTCTCCACCGTCCGCAACTCCAAGGCCATTATGGTTCTGGAGCAGGGCAGTATCATTGAGCGGGGCGACCACGAGAATCTGCTGGCCCAGCACGGCCGCTACTACCAACTCTACACCGGTCAGGCTGAACTGGCGTAAAGAAAAGTCCCGCCATATAGGAAAGTCCCTGCGTACATAGTACGCAGGGACCTTTTTGATGGCATTGAGCATGTTGGTCAGTCAGACCAGCTTTTCAAAATAGAAGAAGGTCTCGTCCTCTCCGTTCCGCCGCATACAGGCGGACAGCATCTTGTAGGATGCCTCATTTTCCTTGTAGCACTTTGCCACGATCCGGCTCAGATTCACCTGATACAGACCCCATTCCGCAGCACACCGGAAAGCTTCGGTGCCGTAGCCGTTTCCGGCATAGGCCTTATCGATCCGGCAGCCCAACTCCGCGCTGCCCCGGTAGTCAAAGTTATAGAGCACCGCCTCACCGATGAGCGTTCCATTCAACCGCACGGCGAAGTTTACCGCCATCCGATTTTCAAAATCCCGGCGGGCCACGTCATAAAAGCTGCGCTCTGTCACAGGCGCGCCCAGACCACCCACATCGTCATAACCCCACCAGCGGTTTCGGTCACTGTCCAGCACCAATGCATTATAGGCAGGGATGTCCGCCTCCGTGATGGCGGAAAGGGTCAGTCGCTCGGTTTTCAGTTCCGGGATCGCGGAAACGTGCCGCAGCAGCTCGTTCTGAGGCAGAAAATGATACTTGGGAGACAGCTTGGCGGGGCCGTATTGCAGCTTGGAGGTCCGCAAACCCCGGTCCCCGGCGTCATCCTCCCGGTTCACATAGGCGCAGCCGTCACCAAAGGCAGCCACCTCCGCCTGTACCATGGCGGGATATGCGCCGGCATAGGAATAGAGAGCCTTTTCAATGTGGATGATGAGGGTCTCACCGCATTTTTCACAGAGAGACAGGGCAATCAGCTTTTCCCCGTCGAACATGCCGCCCCGCAGGAGCCAGGGCTTGTCCGGCATGGCCATCATCTTTTTGGAGAGTTCCAGCTCCGCCATGGCCTTGCTGCCGCTGTCCTTGGGAAATTCCGCTTTAAAATCTACCCAGAACTGTTCAATAGCCCCGGCGTCCGCCTTGACGCTAATGGGCCGGAACTCCGCATTGGGCCATTGGGCGTAGAACTTTTTGATGTGATTCCGCTGGCCGGAGTATCGCCGCCCGGCGAAGAGCTGGAGGTCCTCCTTGTAGTACAGGTAGTCCCGCCAAGTACGGATGTTGCTCACCCGCACATAAGGATACCGGGATAGCAGTACAGGGGCTTTTTCCTCCGGCACGATGGAGATTTCCGGCTGAATACCCGTTTCCATGCAGTAGGCTTCAATGGCGGACAGAGCCGCGTCCTCATCCCCCTCCGGTCCGGCCACCGGATAATCGAAGGACACCCGTCCCTCGCTTTCGCACCGGATGATCAGGCAGCCTGCCGCCTCCGCCCAGGCATAACGCAGCGCGCTCCGCCACATGAGCTTGACACCGGCGGAGTATTCGCATAGCGCGTAATCGCAGTTTTCATAATAGCGCCGCAGCATGGCCGCGTCCCGCACCGTAACGTTTTTAAATGTCAGCATAAATCCTCGCTTTGATCGGTTTTCTCTATCATACGCCTGAAACGGGCGGACGATACAGTCGCTTTTGCAACTTTTTCAAGAAAAAGTTTCCGGTCCAGATGAAGACTCCCCCGGAATTCCGGGGGAGAGGCTGGTTAGGTCATTTGCTTGCGGCGGCTGAGGTTCATAGTGCCGTCCTGCATGGCGTTCAGGGAATCCAGACTCTTGCCGGTGCCCAGAACCACGCAGGAAATGGCGTCGTCCGCCACAGTGGTGTGAATGCCGGTGCGGGCGGTGACCAGCTTGTCAAAGCCGTACACCAGGCTGCCGCCGCCGGTCATGATAATACCGTTGGTGGACACATCCGCCACCAGCTCCGGGGGCGTCCGCTCCAGCACGGAGTGAATGGCCTCCATAATGCGCTCCACAGGCTCCTCGAAGGCGTCCATCATCTCCGTAGAGCTGACGGTCACGACCTTGGGAAGGCCCGTCAGCAGGCAGCGGCCCTTCACGTCCATGGTCTCTTCCTCATCCTTGGGGAAGACACAGCCGATCTGCTTCTTCATTTCCTCGGCGGTGCGCTCGCCCACCAGCAGGTTGTGCTTGCGGCGCATATACTTCACCACAGCCTCATTCAGCTGGTCGCCAGCGATCTTGATGGAGGCAGACTCCACCACACCGGAAAGAGAGATAACGGCGATATCCGCCGTGCCGCCGCCGATGTCCACCACCATGTGGCCGTCGGGCTGGGTGATGTCGATGCCTGCGCCGATGGCGGCGGCCACAGGCTCCTCGATGAGGTAGACCTTCCGGGCGCCAGCCTGAATGCCTGCGTCGATGACGGCGCGCTCCTCGACCTCCGTGATGCCGGAGGGCACGCAGATGATGACCCGGGGCTTGAAGAAGGAGAAGCCCGCCACCTTGTGGATAAATTCCTTCAGCATCCGCTCCGTCATGTCATAGTCGGAGATCACGCCCTCCCGCAGAGGACGGATGGCGATGATGTTGCCGGGGGTACGGCCCAGCATGGCCTGGGCGTCGGTGCCCACCTTCAGAAGCTTACCTGTGGTCTTGTCCATGGCCACCACAGAGGGCTCGTTGAGGACAACGCCTTTGCCCTTTACATATACCAGAACGGAAGCGGTACCCAGATCGATACCGATATCTTTTGCAAACGTCATATTGACACCTCGCTGCACTTTCTGCAAATCTATTATAAGCGTTTTTTCAACACACAATCATACATTTTCTATTATACGTGTGCTTTTCCCTGATTGCAAGACGCTATCTATGAATTTTTTCCCTTTTTCTCCCGTTTTGGCGTTCTTGCTGCCGTCAGACAGAGGACGGAGTCGGCCCCATTGTCCCGCAGTACCCGAACACACTCGGACAAAGTGGCTCCGGTGGTGTGGATATCGTCGATGAGCAGGATTCGTCGATCCCGGATCAGTTCCGGGTCCGCAGGATCGTAAACGCCCAGCACATTGGCCCGCCGGGCGGCTTCTCCCTGCAATCCGGACTGGGCGGGATTGTCCTGCACCTTCACCAGCAGTTGCCCCGGCCGGGTGTCCCAATGGCGGCAGACGGCCTCCGCCAGCAGCCGGGACTGGTCATACCCGCGCGTTTCCAGACGCTTCTGGCTCACCGGCACCCAAGTCACCGTGTCGAATTCTCCACCGAACCGCTCCGCCGCACACCGGGCCAAAAGCTCACCAAAGGGCTCCGCCAGAGCGGAGCCGCCCCGGAATTTCAGACGCAGCAAAGCCTCCCGCACCGCGCCCTCATACCAGAGCGGGGCGGCGCAGGTCAGGTCCTTGTCGGTCATGACCACCTGTTCCTCCGGAAGCCACGGCAGGTCCTTCTCGCACTTGGAGCAGATGCCCACAGCGTCCAGGACTTTGCCGCAAAAGGGGCATTTCGGAGGGAAGAAGAGATTGATGAGAGATTCAAAAAACCTGTTCATTTTTTCTTCCGTGGATAAGGCTTCGGTTCGTCGGTCAGGCCAACTAAATAGTCGATGCTGACGCCATAGTATTCGGCCAATTTGATGATTGCGTCCAGCGGATACCGTGAAACGCCAATTTCGTATTGGCTATATGTGTTTTGGCTGACATGGAGCACGTTCGCAACGTCTTTCTGCGTGAGTCCTCTGTCATTTCGCAAATCTCGGATTCTTCCGTATTTCAATATCTCAGTTCGCATATACATCACCTAAAATGAGTATATGTATCTTGAAATAAGATATTTTTACTTTATCTGGAAATCAGATAAAACCGTCTGCTCCCGCAGAGGGCAGTTCCCACTACGGGGCAAGGGGAAGGGGCCTTTGGCGCAAAGGTCCCTCCCCCTTAGACCCCCACCAGAAACATGGGGGACGCCGCCGTCCCCCATACCCCCTCTAGGCACAAAGGG